>Ga0265303_10002679_pt1 | contig 11064 bp, 12 predicted proteins | sample Helome_2_FD_192494 | JGI IMG/M metagenome (GOLD analysis project Ga0265303, IMG submission 192494) | Marine sediment microbial communities from subtidal zone of North Sea - Hel_20160317 (Illumina Assembly) | ecosystem: Environmental > Aquatic > Marine > Subtidal zone > Sediment ...
TTTCTAGTTTGCCTAAATGAATTTTTTGATTGCGTGGCCGGGGCAGTGCTCGACCATGGAGGACAGGTTCTTCGATTTATTGGTGATGCCGCGCTGGCAATCTTTCCGATTGAAGATGGGCTTGGCAATACTGATTTACAGGCATCCTGCAACCGCGCAATTGCGGCGGCTCACGAGGCTTCGGCGCGAATGAAATCTTATAACGCCAGACGAGTGAAGGAATCCGCACAAGAACTTGGCTACGGCATTGGATTGCATGTGGGAGATGTGACCTACGGCAATATCGGCACCGGTAACCGGCTCGAATTTACCGTCATAGGCGAGGCTGCGAACCTGGCCGCGCGCATTGAATCAATGTGTAAGTTGTTCGGTGAACCGGTACTGCTTTCTGCAGATTTCGCGACCTGCGATCCTGATCATGTTGTATCGCTGGGCAAGCACCAATTACAGGGTATCGACGAGCCCCATGAAATCTTCGCGCTGCGTGATCCCGCATAGACCTGTATAGGGCACTACACCCGTTCCCGGCCAACCCGGACCGTTTAGTCCCGTTTTTACAGTTGCTATATCAGGGTGTCTCCAATGTGAGATGGGAGTCCGCTTATGGCCGAAGGTCGCCACTGAGCTCTTCGTTTTGAGCGGCTGCTTTGGAGAAAGCTGACACCCGAATTCGATGAATCAGCGGTAATAACCGACCCACAATAGACTCTCATTATAAATATTGATTCGCATCAGTATGCCAAATCAGAAATCATGATTTGATTACTAGCATGTTACTTATAGTTCGATTAATGCAGTAAAAGTGGATGCCCTGTGAGGGAGAAGTCAATTACATGAAATCTGCCGCCATCCGCTTTTTAATGCTCTGTATATTATCAATATTGAGCTTGCCATCCCTTTCTGGAAGTGATTCTGAATACGGAGACATCATAAAAAACACACCGGAATATAAAGAGATCACAACGCCGAAAGCACATGATGATGGCGATAATGATCGTCATGACCACTACTACCACTACCGCGATCCCTTTTATCACCCAGTGTATCCGCCCGCGTCTGCGCACTATAGAGGCCCAGCTCGTTCGGAGCGCCCCAGCTTACCCGGTCATATTAACCTTGGCATTGCCATAGGTAAGTCTGCATTTGATTACGATGATATCGAAGACGGTGATGCATCGATTTTTCATTTTGGGTATCGACCCGAGAATAGCCGCTTAGGTTATGAGGTGTCATTTTACGATTCGGGAGAGTCGGAAGTTACGAGTTTGACTGGTATTGAAGTTGAAGTTGAAACAATCAATCTTGTACTAACGATTAATAGTTCGAGAAATAGAGAATCAACGCTAAATTTTTTTGGCAAAGGTGGTATTTATTTCGCGGATTCTACTTTATCCGGACCATTTGATAGTGTAAGCGAGAATAGTAATGGATTTCTGCTTGCTGCAGGGATCGAGATTATGCTCAATCGACATTTTGGTCTTAGGGCTGAAGCTTGCAATCTTTTTGATGTTGAAGATTTTGCAAATGACGAATCAGTATCGTTTTTCAGTATGGGCGGACAATTTGTCTTCTAATCTGCGCGGAGGGTAGAAAGCATAAACGCTATACTTGGGCATTGAGTAACCGCAGTCGTAGATTGTTGAGAAGCGAGATGAGCGCCTTGTGTTAACAAAAAGTCTTATATCCGTGTCAATAGTTGAGTGTCCGTTCCTGGCCGAAGATTGCCCCTGAACTCGGCATTTTGAGCGTCCGCTATCGAGAGCTATGCTGCTACAACCTTGAATATCTGGTGTTCGTCGGGAATGCCCTTCAGTTCATGCGTACCGAAATCTTCAAATTCAATCCCCGATCCTGCAACGAGATCCTTAACAGTTCGTGATACAAGTATGTCTCCACCTGCAGCCATTCCAGATACTCGGGCTGCCATATGAATTGCAACACCTTCAAGCGAATCACCACGAATCTCACACTCTCCTGTATGTATACCTATACGGAGAGCGAGGCCTAACTGGCGCGTTGATTGTCGTATTGCGTTTGCACATTGAACGGCACGCGCAGGACCATCGAATGTGGCATGAAATCCGTCGCCAGTGGTCTTTACTTCATGACCGTGGAATATTTCAAGTTCTCTTCTAACCGCTTCATGATGCCCCTCAAGGAGATCGCTCCACTTTTCATCGCCCATATCGGCCGCAAGTTGCGTCGAATCCACAATGTCGGTGAACAGTACTGTACTTAATACTCGATCAGTAACACGAACATTCTCTTTTTCACCGAGGAAGTCCTGTATCTCACGAATAATCGCTTCACTGCAGTCACCCCATGGCACGTGATCTTTGCAATCCATTTCGACGAGTTTCGCATTTGGGATTCGGCTTGCCAGGTCTCGACCTGACTCTAACGAATTTGTAAGGTCATCTTTGGCCTGAAGCACCAGGGTCGGAACATTGATGGAGGGCAACACTGCACGCAGGTCAATATCCGCACCCATTTTTAACAACGCAATGGCATCCGCCTTGCTCGCACTTGACCGATAAGATTTTGCGACCCAATGTCGATGTTTTTCATCGTTTGCCAAACTCGGTGTAGTAAATTCGACTGCAATGGGACCTCCCCACTCTTTTTCTACCTGCTGGAACCACTGTTCGGCTTTTTCTCGTTCTGCGCCATAAGGGTAGTCGTCGGACTTAATCCATTTAGCGTAGCCGCCAACCGTAATCAAAGCTGTCGTTCGATCCGGATAGGTAGCAGCAAAGAGCGCACACATACTCCCACCTTCGGAATTGCCAAGAAATGCCGCACGCCTGGAGTCTGCCGCATCCATTACGGTCGTCACATCATCCATCTGAACTTCAAGTGTCGGGGGTGCAACGCGATCGGAAAGTCCAGTACCGCGTCTGTCAATTACAATAACCCGAGAAAAGCGAGCCAGTGATAGAAGAAACCGAGCTACTCTCGGCTCATCCCAGAAAATGTCGAGATTTGATAACCATCCCGGTATGTATATGAGGTCTTGTGAGCCATCGCCGAAAACCTGATACGCGATACTGACACCATCGTTTTCGGCAAAATGAGTCTCGGGGGTCATGGATGGATACTCACCCGAATTGGATAAATTATCAACTTGTTGTCAGAGTCCGCTTCTGGCCGAAGGTTGCCTCCTACCAGGACTGTATGAGTGTCTGCTTACGGGAAAGCTAAAGAACGTTATTACCTAAATAATCAGAATAAATCCTGCTAACAGTGGGATCTTAATATCGAGGTCGAAAGAGATCGCCTTACAGGATATTTGCCCACAGATAGTCTGTAGGCACCCCCATATGGGTGACGGTTAAACTGTCACAATCGTTAAACACAACGCTGGCAGTCGTTGCCGCATCGCCAGTGATCGTTAGTGTCCCCGTCTCCGGTACGCCCCCTGGGCAATTGTTAAAGTTAATGGAAGCATCTACCGTAAAATACCCGTGAGCCGGATCGTAAACAGTGGCATCCACGTCATAAGATGCCCCTGCGGTATTTGTGACGATCGTTATCTCGACACGATAGATTCTGCCGTCGAGACCGACAAAATCAGAAAATAGATCACAAACCAATGGGGAACCATCGCATGAAACGGTCATGTCGATTATTTGAGTTTCACCCTGATAAGTTACCCCGAATTTAATAAATCGCATGTTGAGCGAAGTAAGGGTTGCGCCGCTTATCGTGGCGGTAAAAGTGACCGTGCCGCTTACACTCGCGCCATTCCCGCCGGTAACCAGGCAATTCGTAAACAGGATAGTGCCTTCTGTACCGTCGTTGTTTTGATCCAGATCCGCGGAACCCGTGTCGCATATGGGAAGAGGTTGTTGGGCGGTTCGGCTCTCCGTGGCGGCCATTAACTCCAACTGCCCGGCTATTATCGATACCAGGTTTAGGTTAGCGGTACTTCCACGCGGTGAAATCGGGTTGGCACTGTTGGCGGTGTCAGCCGCAATCGCCTGATTCGCTCCGCCGGTCGACGCGATGGCCAGTGCTTCGGCATTGCCGACACCGACGGTGGCTGGAGATTTCAAACCGGTATAAATGATACCCTCATCGGCACTGCTGTCACTGCCGCCACTGCCACCACAAGATGCTAAAACTAGACTGGATACGATGATGATTGGAGCTGCTATTTTTGAAATCATATGTATTACTTCCATCTTGAGAATGATCCTGAGACCGGATATCTAACTGGCAAAGATTGTGTTCGTTATCCTTATGTATTTTAGGTGAAATTTTTTAGTTTTCAGGAGAAAATTCCCGCTCACTGCAAGATTTTGGGCGTCTGCTTTTGGCCGTTTTACGAAACTCAGGATGCGATCACACACGTCCGTTATCGAGAAATCAACCCCGCGAATACTCCCATAACGACATCGAAGATCGACCCTTAAGCTGACATACAAATGACTAGCAAAAATTATCTTATAATTTTAAAAACGACATTTATTATTGATTCATCAAATCAACAATCTCGACTATCTCTCTTGTCGCTTCAATTAACTGGATCAGCTTTCCTTCCACACGTACTGTAAGTAAACCATTTGAATCAAGGGGAATTACTATTTCGCTATGGCTATAAATTGGTTCCCCCAGGATTTCTCCCCTCACCAATTTTTTCTGCCAGCCTGGTGGTAGTGAGCCGCCCCTGTCTAACTTCATCTGTAATCCTTGGGGAAGCTGCTTGTCTTTATTTTTTTCTTTTACTTTTGCGGCGAAAACCGAGCCGGAACACATGGTCAATAAAAGCGTGAACATAATGATGCTTTTTAGATTCATTCTTGATTTCTCTGACTTCTATGCAGTGCGATTTATTATAGTAGATAAAAGAATTTCTAGTTGCCGTTATCTAACAACTTCATGTAACTAGCAAGAGTCCGCTGTTTGGTTTGGCCCGACTGCATGCGATTGTTAGGCGAACTGGATTCATATCAGATTATCATGTGCAAAGCGCCCAAAAAAACGCGGGTAAAATGGGGCTGCTAGTCTCTTGCTTTGTATCCGCGCAAATGAGTGGGCCGCAAAGCCCCAACTGTTGCTGAATCTCGAAAGGCCCGGCGCACTTTCATCCAATGCTCATATACCTCTTCGTCCACTACTTCAAGAATTCGTTTTCGTAATGGGCCTTCGAGTTGTCTATACTCGGTCACCGAATTACTGGCATACCAAGCGTTTCTATCCAGTGTTGACACTTGTTCAAATCCAGCTTGTCTCATTGTCAGCTCTGTTTCTGCTGCAGTGAAGACTTTAAAATCTAAATGACTCAGCTTACGAACCCTTGCCCATTCTGGTGATGAGTCTGCGTTCTCTCCTACCAACCAGTCGCTAGCGGCAAATACTCCGCCAGGCTTCAACACTCTTAGAATCTCGTTAAAAATTGCACTCTTGTCAGGGATATGAATCATTGAATCCTTGCTGAAAACGATATCAAATTCATTATTCGCAAAATCTAAAGGTCCAGGGTCCACCAACTTTACCTCAACTTTTGCAGACAGTCCTTTTTTATCAACTAGCCTTTCCGTACGTTCAACTAGCTGAGGTTCCACATCTATTCCCGTCACTCTGCTTATGTCGAACTCTCCAGCCAAAACAACCTCTACGCCTCCCGTGCCGCAGCCTATATCCAAAATCGACTTGTGTTTTAAATCGATGTCCTTTAATACTAATTTGACCTCATCCGCTCCTCCGGGAGACAAAAACCCCTCACCCCATAGTACTTCCAGGCGATTGATAAATTCATCGGGGTATTGAATATTTTCATTGCTCATTTTACTTTCCGACCGTGTTTTTAAAGGTTTTGGACGTGTGGTCATTTCTCCTTCTATCGCCTAACAGCACATTTAAGAGGCCGTCGGCCTCTTAATAATTATTTGGTAGCGACAATTTAATTCGGGGTATCGCATATTAAGGTGGCCAAGGATTATTTGCTCCTCGAATCATACACAATCTTTTAACTCTGTATCTCTTGATGGCCGAAGATTGCCTCCTGCCTCGCTCTCTCGGGGGTCCGCTATTGAGAAAGCCGACCCTCTACGCGATTCCTTCAACTATTACCAGATTGGCCTGGGCTGAACGATGGCGATGTTCTGCGAGATTTTTATAATCTGGGTCATCACACCATGCCTGAGCCGACTCAACGCTGGGAAATTTCATTATTACTGTACTTGGATAAGCCCAACTTCCCTCAACAACAATGGTTTGATTTTTTGTTGTCGCCAAAAGCTCGCCACTATGCCTCTCAAATATTGGCATAAATCCAGCTAGGTAATTTTGGTATTCGTCCGGGTCGTCAATTTGTATCTGGGCCAGCACATATGCGCTCATCTTTTCGTCTCCATTTGGTATTCAGTGCCAATTCTCTCTTCTTGGGGAAGAGGATGCAAAGATCAGTAGCCGACTAACAGTTGAACTATAAGATTTTTGATCTTGTAATACATTTTCGATTAGCTACATGGGCGTCCGCTTCTGGCCGAAGATTGCCTCCTGGCTCAGCCGGTTGGGGGTCTCCTTTGGAGAAATAACCCCCCAATCCAGTAAATTAGACTCGGTTGCTGAATTTGGCGCCTTAGGTTCATAGCTGATCGCCAAAATGCTCGCGTACCATTGTAACAGCCTGTTTAGCGGCCTCAGGGTGATAACGATTGACCTTGCCTTGTTCCACCATGTCCATTCCCGGTTGATCGAAAACGTGGTGGGCACCCGGAAACACCTTCAAAGTCATTTCGTGTGGGGACGGTATTCTTTCTAAGAATTGCACGCACTCATCCGCCGAAGTCCATTGGTCGGCTGCGCCGATCAAAATCAGTGTGGGCGTGTTGATCGGCTCCGGTTTTTGGCAATACGGATAGAGAGCTACAGCGGCTTGAAACGGTTCCATCGCCAATTTCTTGGAGGTCGATTCCTTGATGACCTGCAAGACCACATTGCCGCCAAGAGACATACCCATCGCGGCGATGCGAGAAGAATCAACGAATGACTGGCTCGATAAGTAGCGCTTCGCACCATAAGCATCCAGCGTCCTAATCCAGGCAGGTACGGCCGCTTCTCGACCGCAGATGTATTTCTCACCTCGAGGTGTGAGTGAGTCGACGGTCAGGACCACATAACCCCAGGCTACGCGCTATCGCGTTAAGGAACTCACCCTTCTGCCACCGATCCCAGACTAACGCCATCTCGGAGTCGGTAAAATATCTTCTCTGTCTCTGCTTCATTTGCAACATCCCCCTCTCTATGGTTAGAGATTAGGTGTTGCATTGACCAATTGAAATCACAGCCCTTAGCAGTCACTCACTATCGCAGCACCTGCGACTGGGATGTGTCAGAAACAGAGATTAAAAACCTGAGAGTTAACGCTTTCGGTCTGTTGTGTGCAGCATTAAGTTTCAGAATGTGAATTTCTTTCTATGTTTGCAACCACTTTGAGAGCTCATCCATAAGGAAATCATATACAACCCTGACTCTTCGACTGGTCCTGAGCTCTTTATGCACCACCAGCCATAGTGGCCCTTTAAACGGTTGTATATCCGGTAACACCTTTTGAAATTTCGGTTCTGCTGCTGCCAACTGATCGGGTAAAAGCGCTATCCCAAGTCCACTTTTTACCAGTTCCCATTGTGTGATGACACTTTCTGACGTGATTGCAAAGTTTCGTTGAGTAAGCTCGATACCGCACCCTGCCATGATGTTGATGATCATCTCGGATTTATCACAGATAATATTGGCATTACCTAGATCTTCCGCTGACCGGGGAACACCTATCTGCTGGAGATAGTGTTCCGATGCGTACAAGTGTCCGGTCATATCTCCAATCTTTCGTGCAATTAGATCCTGATCTCCAGGTTGCATGGCACGTATGGCAATGTCGGCTTCACGGCGCTTCAGATCACTCATGGTATCTGACGAAATCAGTTTAATAGAAATATCAGGGTGCAGCTGTCTTAACTTTTGAATTAGTGTGGGCATGACGATGTTGGCCACCAGGTCAGTGGTGCTGATACTGATATCTCCCTCGATGGAGCTCGACTGACCCGCCGCTGCCAGCTTGAGACTGCCGGCGGCATCACCCATGGCGCGCACATGTTCGAGAAGTTCAGCACCACCAGGTGTAAGTTCGAGCCCTCTGCCAACCCTTTCGAACAAAACAACCCCCAGCTCTTCTTCCAGTGCCGCAACCTGGCGGCTTAATGTCGGTTGCGTCAATCCGAGGGCCCGGGCTGCAGCCGACAGAGAGCCCTCCTCAACCGTTACTAGTAAAGCCCGCGCCAGATTCCAGTCAAATTGTAGTGATCCCCAATCCATACGTGAATGCATATGTTTAATACATTTTTTGGTAATTCAATAAATATGCGTATTAGTTACTATAGCGGCATTGGCAACTCAAATACAGCGTTGGATCAAAATTGAAAGAAATCGTCGTCTGGTTAATCCATCTTCCTGCGGGAACAGTGGCCGTATTGGCTGCGTTTGCCGCTTTTTATTACCCAAAGGGCTCGTCAAAGCACAAAAAGGCCGGCCAGGTATTCACGATCGCCATGCTCATTATGTTGATCAGTGGAGGAATTGCCGGCGCTTTAAAGGGATCAGTCGAAGATATGTTTCTCGCTGCGCTTGTGTCCTATACCGTGATTACAGCCTGGTTGACGGTTCGCCGCCATCAACCCGTCATCGGCATGCTGGAATATCTTGCCCTTGTTTATATCGTCATTTTTGGACTGGCTGCTCTGGCTATCAACCCTGAATGGGACAAGGTAAGAGAACCTGGTGTTTTCACATTTGACGCGATCATGGCCCTCATTTTTGCCGTCGGCGACATTCGAATTATTCTGTTGAAAGGCATGAAACGAACTTACCAACTGGCGCGGCATATCTGGCGGATATCCTTTTCCCTTGTCTGGGCAGCTTTGGCATTCGGTGACAAAATCATCAAGATGCTTGACTCAACGATCGATCAAATGCCATACGTGGTCGCCGTACCCGCCCTCCTTGTTCTGTGTATCATGTTTTACTGGCTGTTCAGGGTTTACAAAGGCAGTAGAAGCGCTCTGCCTTTGTAAATATTCATGGGACACATGCAAACATTTTTAGGACACAGTAAAAAAGGTGCAGACTCGTATTAACGATTGAACATTGCAGGTTCGGGCACACTACCTTCTGAAATTAGGACCTCACTGATCGCTCGACCCCTTTGCTGGATTGTCGGACACAACAAAGAAGGAATACGAGATGCCACAAGCTGTAGAAAAACAGATTGATACGAATGTGGCATCCAGGACAAATAAATAGCTGTTTCTGATGGGATTCAGTCCTGGTATTTAACTAATTGAACGTCCGCTTCGGTGTGATTGCTGCCTTTAAAAATCTATTATTCGAATGTCTGCAATGTGCCGGAAGCAGTAGTTATAGAATAAGTTCTGAGCGTCCGCTTCTGGCCGAAGATTGCCGCTCATAACAATTTTTTGAGTGTCTCCTTTGGAGAAAGCTGACGATCCACGGAAGAACAAGCCTGGCTGGTTTCATCGCCTGACAAATGCTTGGGGATCAGATATCAGAACCGATAACGGGCGACTTCATTTACCGGTAAATTAACCTTATTCGCCAAATTTGCAATCGAACGGTATTTTTCGACTATCTTTATTCATAACACGCGTCGAAAAACATCTGAAGATCGGTCACTATGAATAAATTATTTGCCACCAGGCTTTGTTTCGGGCTTTTGCTGATATCCCTGCTCGTGAGCTGTGATCAGGTCGAGCAGCTGATTAAACAGGAAGACAAACCGGTCAATTTTTTAAACGGAAATTTTTCGGTATTGAAACCCGGAAGCTGGTCGACCATGGACGATCTGAACGCCGAGGCTAATTTGCAAATGGGCAATCTTTTCAAGGAAGCCTATGTTGTAATTTTGACCGAGAGCAAACAGGACTTCGACAGTATCGGCCTGCGGGGCCATAGCGATTTGACGAGGTCTTTCCTGAGGGAAGCGCTGAAGAATTACCAGGAGTCGCAACCGGTAAAACTCGATATCGGCGGTCATTCGGCGTTGCGCTACCGTCTGAGCGGAAGCGTGGATAGTATCAAGATTGTCTACTGGCACGTGACCATCGAAACCGCCGATCATTTCCACCAGATGTTGCTGTGGAGCCTGCCGTCAAGATTTGACGGAAACGAGGCCGATTTCAATTCCGTGATTCGATCGTTCAAGGTACTCTAGTCTCGAACCCGCGTAACGCGGGTCCAGAATCAGACTTACGAGTTAGATTTTTCTTTTAAGATTCTGGGGACACAATACTTAATTCTTCGCGTTTTAGGAGCGTCCGCTTCTGGCCGAAGGTTGCCACCCACCTCAATTTACTGAGCGTCTCCTTTGGAGAAATCACCTAGTCATTCAGGGGAAATTCTTAAATTTCGGACAATGCACAACTGAAATCCGAAAAATTCCGATTACTAATTTGGCATCGATGGTGACATAATTAATGCTAATAGCTAATAGGGATCGCGACAGTTCGAGCCTACCGTCAACAGTCGCGACCCCAGGAGAGTAACGATGTTGATTAAATATGTAATGACCTTCGTGTTGAGCTTCGTTTTAGCATCCACGGCAATGGCAGCGGGCTCCTCCAGCTCGTCCACTCAATCCAAGGACGACTATTACAATCAGGGTGTAAAAGCTGTTAAGACCGCCAATTACAAAGAGGCGGTAAAGCTGTTTAATAAGGTAGTTGCGGCCAAACCAACAGATGCCGATGCCTGGAACTACCTTGGCTTCAGCAACCGAAAACTGGAGAAGTTTGACCTGGCCCTGAGTGCCTATCAAAAGGCATTGGCGATTGACCCGAAACATCGCGGCGCCAACGAATATCTGGGCGAGCTTTACCTGCAAACCAACGACCTGGCAAAAGCCAAAGAACGTCTAAAAAGACTCGACGATATCTGCACCTTTGGCTGCGAAGAGTTCGATGACCTGAAGGCCGCCATTACGGCTTACGAGAATAATTAAACACCAGTAGATAAGGCCACCGATGATGGATTCATCCGTAATTGGCG
>Ga0265303_10002681_pt1 | contig 11059 bp, 7 predicted proteins | sample Helome_2_FD_192494 | JGI IMG/M metagenome (GOLD analysis project Ga0265303, IMG submission 192494) | Marine sediment microbial communities from subtidal zone of North Sea - Hel_20160317 (Illumina Assembly) | ecosystem: Environmental > Aquatic > Marine > Subtidal zone > Sediment ...
GATGATTTCAATTCAGGAATAACTATTGATACCCAGAAGTGGTCTATTGATAATTCAAGCGCAACCATAAGCATTGAAAGTGGAGAAGCTAAATTCGTTCACAATTCTGGATTCCCAAATGATTCAAGTTGGCTACAAATCATCGATAATCCACAAACCATTATTGGAATAAAGACTAAAATCAGAGTTCAATCATGCACTGGTGATGTGTGGGGTAGGGCTGGAGGCTATGTTGGCAAAATAGGTGAAAATTCATTGTGGTCTGTCATTCAGACAAATTCTGATGAGGGTTACATATCATTTTTTGTGAATTTAGAGGCTCCAGGTCCAAGTTTCGAATTGATTTATATTTTGTTCTGTTTGTCTTTTCATGCTAACTGGGATAATCCTTTCGACATAACCGGAGAAACATTTATTTTAGAGTGGATGTTCAAGCCTGATGAGGTAATTGGTAAAACTGACAGGTATGGTGAAATAGTTTTCAAATATTCTGAGAGAGTTTCACCAAACGAAGGCTCCTTCAAAGGTATTGGAACAAGAAGCAGAGCTGGAAATGGACCTTGCACTATCTATTTTGATGATGTCTATGTATACAGGCAGATACCATCGGCCGCGACAAATTTTCTTCTGCTGGATGAGCAATAACTTTAAAATGAAGCTCCCCGCCACAAGCGGATGGGGTATTAAAAAATGTAATAAAGAGGTCGTTACAAATAGCTGCTATGAAAAACAACATATCAATCCGGCTAAAACCGTGTGATACTCGAATTATATCAACATAGTTTTCGATGATTGTCGAATTACATGTACTGGCAATCTGTAATCGGAACCGCGTCAAATTTGGGATTAATTTTAGAGCATATCACAATTTTAAGCGAAGTCCGGATAGTCTCAATGTATCGGTATTAGGCTGATATTTGGTTTATGGCGGGATATCCCATGTTTCAGTTCAGTAAAATTTCCTCTGAATGAACCACCCCGCAGCAGAGCTGCGAGGTATCAAAAGGCATTTTCATTTAACCCCGATGCAGAGCATCGAGGAATTCTTTTGATTAAAACCTAATCTATAAAACCCAAAGATTTCATATTGCCCAATCACTGATCTTACCCCTTTTAGTGGACACCCCGAAAAGCTAAATTAAACTTCCGAATGGAACGATTGCTTACCGGTTAGATAAAACTTGGTGTGATATATGTCCCACTTCTAGTGTTTTTTTCTTTATAAATTTATGCTTTACCCATTGATGATCCGAATTTGAAAGATAATCGGCACTCCTTTTTTCAGAAATCTTATGGCTGCTGATAATATATTGACACCTCAGAGTTACGATTGTCGTTAGTTCTTTACAAAGTTCTTTTAATCCAGACTTTGAAAAGGGATATTACTATATTCCGTATGTGGCTATTTTTTATTCATCTGAGTCATTTCCAGCGCAGAAAATTGTAAACTACATATACAGGAGCAATCCTATAATTAACATTTAGTGTCTAAATAATCTATGTGAAGTGAATTTTAAAATAGAATTTATGATTAAATTTCAATGAGTTAAAGATCTCATTGTCTAAAAGCTATCATTGTGGCACACCGTTTGCTCTTATATTGTATAAACAATGAAAAAAATGAATATAAAAATAACCCGAAGGAGGTCTAAAATGAAAAAGACAACTACCAAAATTTTAAGTATTTTAGTTTTAACTCTACTTATAACAGTTACCACAGTTGCTGCAGCCGAAAGAGTCAAGGTCTTTGAGCTCGCTGAAAGCGGGGTAAACATCACTTTTCCAATGACTTCTGAAGAAATCTATGCTGAAGACGCTGCGAAAGCCAGACTTATCTCAATACGCGAAGCGAACGTCACAAAATCTGAAAAGAGGCTTCATATATTTGAGATGGCGGAAAGCAGCCAGACAATTTCTTATCCAATGAGTGCTGAAGAAATTGCTACTAAGGATGCTGGAATGGTTAAATTCAATGTTTCTGCAATTAAAAAAATTAAGCCAAAAATGCGAGTAACTCAATTCGAACTATCGGAAACTGGTGAAGTCATAAAATTCCTATCACCCGAAATTGAAGCTGTTGCAAAATCCACTGATGAGATTAAGGGCACTATTGTTAAAACTAAAGTAGAAGATTCGAATAAGAAAATTATGTGATTGGCAATTTAATCCAATGCTACAGGCTAAAACTACCGTTTAGGATGATTGTGCTGAGGTATTCCACATCGCACTTTAATCCTTTACGAATTTTTTACATCAGAAAGAAAAGCATACGTGAACATCTATATTAAACTTATTTCAAACACCGAAAATTCCGAAAAAATTGCCAGCGATATAGCAGGCTGGCATTTTTATATGATTTTTTTTAAGGCACAAGTTGAGTGGTATGCTATTCGAGGCATTGAGGTATAGTCCTTAACGGCCACATTTCAGGCAGGCAGACTTTGGAACATGGTATAAAATCTACCGGTTTATCCAAAGGGTTTTAAAGTAACAGCCATTGATTTTAGCCACTGAATGCTTGCAAGGGCAAAACGAAAGGCCAACAGACTAAAACATTGGATAAGAATTAGATTCATCGGCATGTAAAGTTAATTGGCATTTTCGACCTTTTATTGAAAACTTGGTTGACAGTTTTGAAATAACGAGAACTATGCGTATAATATATCATTTTTGTTCTTGGAAAATTTAGGTTTTTAAACCCATATGACTAGCTGCTCACGGCCGGCGCCAATTTAGTTATATAGAACATATTCAAGGGTGAGCATTACACAATTTTATTGAATTACCGATTAAGTATCTGCAAAACGCACAACACTTTGATATTCTCAATGTAGTGCGCCACGAGCGCATTTTTCATAAAGTGCGCGCAACTGCGCAGAAGATGATCACGCCGGGGCGTGACTCGGAGCCGGCTTGCAGGAGCAGGCTTCAAACCACCTCAAGCTGCTGTGGTCAAAAGCCACGGTGGTGAGCGTTGAGGAAAAGTCGCGGCATAAGATCGCGGCAGGTAGAATTCAGAGAGACGAGGACAAGCGAACCATTCGATGAGGCGTCGAAAGAATAGAGATGAGGTCAAAACTGGGCTTCTATATTGGGTCCAGGATAAGTTTAGGGGCAACCTGTTTACTGCCAAAGCGGCCTCCGGCGTAGAGGTGGCGTACACTCTGAGTTAGGCTTTTGCACGGAACGTGGGAACTCTTCATGTGATGTTAAGAGAAAACCCTATAAGTGAGATTTACGAAGGGGGAAAGTATCGATGCGCATGAAGGGGACGGATCATCCTGTAGTAGTGTTGAAGGTTCTGTAATGGGGCTGGAGTGAAGGGGATGAGCCAGCTCGCCGCAAGCGATGGTCAACCCCGCTAAAGCGGGGGAGGAACCGGGATAGGGCTCTTAGTCGTATCCATTTTAGCCGATGTTATAGGGATTGGAGATAATCCTGGTTTTGGGAATCAGCAAGCAATGGGTACAGTTGCGAGAGTATAGATTACTGCTGCGGATTTGTACTTTACGCTCAAAAAATCATAGGGTCTATCAAATATTTTCCAGGCTGGCATATTCGGGGCTACAGTGTTGATTTCTATTTACATCCGGTTAAATAGGCCTTGATTTCATTGAGATACTGTAAACATATCTGAACTATAACGAATCTTGACATATTGGCAAGGAATCCCAACCTTTAAATCGTACCAAATTTGATTCAAACTGACATGATATCACAACCTTTGTTTCTTTTGCATAATCTCAATCACCACTTAACGTCGCCCTTGTTTGGAGCAGATATTCAAACCAAAGATCACATTTCACATGGAATCATCAATCAAAATTTTGCTTGACTTTGCCATTATTAGTTTGTTATTAATCCTACGGGGAAAGTATGGATTGAGGTATTAAAAGACAAAAGCTTTTGAACGGGGTAAAAAATGCTATTGTCGAGCATAATATGCCGAATTGCCTGATAGAGGTAGTTTGGCTTTTTTTGTCCATTCTGATAGGATTTTTACATTTATCATTCTATCAGGGAAAATTAGGTTTTAACACTAAACTATCCAAACCTCCCCACTTAGAAAATCCGTTTATTCAGGCAGATGAAATAATTAATTTATTTCAATAGGGATATGGTACATCCTTGATTCTGAAACGGTTTTGCACCAGTTCTATACTGATCCTTCCCCTGATCCGAGTCTTTATTGTATCTCGGTTGCATTTACGACAGATCACGATTACAAATTTCCGACGCTTCCGCCTTAATACAATCTGCATGCCACAGAGGATGATGGCCAATCATATCCCTCAACTTTAAACTTTTTTAAAGGAAGGGAGGGCAACATGCAGCCAAAATTTTTTTACATCGCATTATTTTTGAGTGCCATAGTATCTTTTTGCATCTTTCCATCAATTGGATTATCAGGTGATTTTGAAAAGAGTACTAAATTTTATAATAATTGTATCGTGAAGAAGATTTCAAAGTGTCAATCAAAATCTATAATGCTAACCTCTAAGTCAGACAATCTGCGGGAATATGCATTATTAGGGTCACAAAAGGCTATATTTTATACGAATGAGAAAGATAGGTTAATTAAGGAAATGATGGAAAGAGAAGTTGATCTCAAAGAATATCAGGTGGAGTATTATTTAAATAAACGATATAACGAATTGAAAAAATGATTCTTTTTCAACAAATAGTTTGTTAAAGTTTGCGCATAGAGGCCAGAAGTCGTGAGACTCTGGGCAACGAGTTTGCACCTCCCTGCGAGTGCCTCTATGCGCATATTTATATTAGGACTTTTTATCGGATATACAATAGACTGAGATGCAAAATTAATGTTCGCAGATCCAAAGGTTGTTGTATCTCCGCCGTATCAGCCAAAATGAGAGGTCAAAAAACCTGTGATATCATCAATTTCAGCTTCTGAAGCTGAATTGCATGTATCTGTATACCAAAGCATTTGGCACTACTGAAAACTATGTGATACACGTATCTTATCTGCAAAAATAGTATAGTTGTGATTTTGGCACCGGTATTAAAGTTATCGATTTTTTATGTTTTATCTCAATGAATCTGCAAACGGCTGATGCTTGGGTTATAAGGTATTGGGAAAATCTAAACCAAGGGAAATTTCCTTAAAATCCACTATATATTCAGAATAGATAGAATTTTTTCTGCATAATAATTGTTCGGTGGAGAAATTTATTAATGAACCCGATAATTACCATATTCAATAATCGGCTACACCGTGACAAAGTTATATCATTATGGGAAGAGGTTTTCGGATATGAGGCAAATCATAATGCACCACGGCTGGTAATCGACAAAAAGCTTGAATTTGGCGATGGTTTGTTCTTTACCGCACTGTACAATAAGGCTGTAGTTGGTGCAATTATGGCAGGCTACGATGGACACAGAGGATGGATATACTCAATCGCAGTGTCGCCAAATCACCAGAAACAGGGGATAGGTTCCGCATTGTTAGCCTCTGCAGAACGAAAGCTTTCTGAACTTGGTTGCATGAAAATCAACCTTCAAATTATGGAAGGTAATGAAGCAGTAGAGAACTTTTACATAGCAAACGGGTATCAAACTGAGAAGAGAATAAGCATGGGTAAGTGCTTGCCTGAAAATATTAGCAATACCGAACCAATCAGTGGAGCTGACGACGTGTAGTCTGCCGGTTTTTCGTAAAGGCCGTGCAAACTCTTCAATCATTTAGGGCCGCAGCTGACTTCCACGTTAGGCTTAGAAAAAGTTTTATCCCTAAGAAACTCATAAGCAGTGATAAGTGAGAGAGAAATTTTAAGTGTCCCTTCTCAGGTCTATTGCTCGTAGATTGGCGCAGACCAAGTTCGGTCAAAAATCCCTGACCAAACCAGACGACCTATCTATCTTGAAGCAGAAACCAGGCACGCGTGTTTACGTCGGGTTAGGCCTAATGGCAATGAGTTATTTATTAGGTTTGCCGGCCCTGGCTTTCTTGAGCTATCTGTCGGTAAAATTGAGCAAGCCGATGACAATCGCAGTCGGCGGCCCTGTTGTTATCTTATTAGTGCACATCATGTTTGGGGTGGGTGTTTATCTAGCCGGGCAGAATTATGCTGTAAAATTGCTGCAATGGGCGACCAAACGATTTTTGCAAAAATACGCGTAACTGAGATTTTTATTTTATGATATCGAATAAACGGGGAGAAAACGAACAAACCTGTCGAGCTGACGGTGTATAGATCGCAGCTTTCCGTAAAGATCGTGTAAACTTGACACACATTCATGCCGCAGTTCACTTCATCGTTATCCATCAACTATGTTTCTATCGAATATCATATTGGAAAAAGCAACCCACACTTTGGCTGAATTTTAGATGTTCGGCTATGAATCAAATCTTTCACATAATTGTGTATTTCGTTTGGCAATTCTAAAAGATATCGCGATTACAACAAATTCAAAGAGTGCAATCTGCAGACCTCAGACAGCCAGAAAGTTAACACGCCGATTATCAAAGCGCCTGGGCTTCATTACGAATGCAAAATCGTATATAAATCTGCTATGGATCCAGCATACCTAAATAAAGACTATGATACGTCACTTTATCCAGAAAAAGACTACCACACACTGTATTTCGGTGAAATAGTATATTGCTACGAAATTGATTAATGTCCAGTGGTTTGTGCAGCGGGGTAAAAAGCTGTTGCTAAATGCGTTTGTAAAACGAAATGGATCAGATCTAATACCAATGCCTAAGGCGATGAGATGAGAAGAATGCAGTGAGGGGTTAAGGAGGAGATGCTATGAATAGATTGGGAAAAGTACTTTTGGGAGTGTTGTGTATGATTTTGCCATATGCATTTTCCCATGCCTTCGAAATACACTGGGAAAAAGTTAAAAGTGGAGGAGTAGTTAAAATTGCGTGGGATGAGACGACAAAATTGTTAAATGGCAGAAACATATCACCAAACTACCCAGAAACGGAGGGTTACGTATTAGGATATTTATTATACGTTACTAAAAACAAAGAGGAAATTATTGATTACCCGAAGCCAGAGCCAATTCTTAAACCAAAAGCTACAATAATATTCGCTACTAGTCCGGGTCAATTTTATATTGGCGTTCAAACCGCTATCTACAAAGATAAAAATTTGAAGAGTGAACCAGTGACAGTAAGCACAATCTCATGGTCGGATAGCGAAACTCGCACCAACAAAAATCCCTTCGGTGTTAAAGTTGAAAACTGAAGAGAAAGATACTCGCAAATATAGCACAGCAAATCAACAAAAAATCCGGAACCAGGGTTTTGATACCGGCTATGTATTCCAGTATTTGACAGCCATCGAAACCGTGTGATACTCGAATCATATCAACATAGTTTTCGATGATTATCGAATTACATGTACTGGCAATCTAACATTGATAATCCAAGAAATCAGGGGTAAATTTAGAGCGTATCTTCAATTTAGACGAAGTTTTGATACTCAATGTATCGCAAATTAGCATCACAATTATGGTAAGACAAATAGCATGTTTTGTGGGTCATAGCTTCAGTAGAAAGGAGGAAAAAAATGAAAATATTTAAATTGAGTTGTATTAAAAAAATATTTTGTATTCTTACTTTTTCCCTTTTTGCACTCTTGACTGAAAATGCTGTTTGTGAACAACCAAAGAAGCGAGAATACTGGCCCACCAGCGGTTGGAAGACTTCTACCCCGGAGATGCAAGGTATGGATTCTGCTAAACTAATGATAGCAGACGAATTTATTCAAAATAGACTTCCCGATGCTTTTAGTTTGTTGGTTGTTAAGAACGGCTATTTAGTTTTTGAGAAATACTACTCTTGGGGAAGTCCTGAAAAATATGCTGTCGTTCATTCCGTTACCAAAAGTGTTACCTCAGCCCTGATTGGTATAGCACTGGACAAAGGTTATCTTAACAGTGTGGATCAAAAACTAACCGAATTTTTTCCTGAATATATTACAGACGACCTTGATCCGAGGAAAAAAAAGATCAGTCTTAGACACCTTTTGACAATGAGTGCAGGCTTTAGGTGGAACGATAGGGGGCCTGTAATGCGGTTCTGGTATACTTCGTCGAACTGGGCAAAATTCACTATTCAACTTCCGCAGGAAAAAAATCCGGGTGACGTATTTACTTACAATTCATCAACATCACATCTTCTGTCCATAATTTTGTCAAAGTCGACTAAAGCCAGCACGTTGGATTTTGCAAAGCGAAACCTTTTTGAACCGTTAGGGATACAATCAGCCTATTGGCATCAAGACCCACAAGGATACTATATTGGCGGTTTCGGTTTGGGCCTCTCAGCACGAGATTTAGCAAAAATCGGTTTCCTGTACTTGAATAATGGATATTGGAACGGTCAATCTGTTGTCTCTGAATATTGGGTGAAAGAATCCACCAATCAACAGATAAAGGCTGTCAGCTCTCCCATATATGGTACGTTTGGGTACGGGTATCAATGGTGGGTGAAGAAAATCGATGGCTGCAGCAGTTTCAGAGCCTGGGGAAGGCGAGGACAATTTATAGTGGTCGTTCCGGAACTTGACCTTGTTATTGCGGTAACATCAGCAACAGCTCAGCCTCATCCGCCAACTTCGATTCATTATAGTCCTTTATTTGATTTAGTTGCTGCCTCTGTTAAAAGGGAAAGGCCACCGAAAAAACCACTAAAAGCCGTGGAATTGCCTACTGATGTAAAAGCATTCATTACTGACTATAATCAAGCTAGATTTGATAAAGACGTGATGATAATGGCCGATTTAATTTCGGATCGATTTCTTCATGATGGCGTTACCAAACAAATGGCTTTAAGCTTTATATCAGGAACTTCATCTTATACATCCGAGGCTAAAATCATCTTCACCAAGTTTGAGTCTGAAGGCGATGAGGCTAAAATTGATGTTGTGCTTAAAGATAAATATTTTGAGGCCCCCTTTATGACCGGCAGTAAGCTAATTAAAGAAAATGGACATTGGAAATGGTATGGAAACCAAGTTCCAAAATAGCCAGTCATCGTATTAATGAGATGCAAATACCAACATCAATGCACTTTTAGAGGCCCTAAAAAAGTTGTGATATCATCAGCCCCAGCACTTGGGACTGAATTTCATGTTTCTGCTATCTGTATTAAAACTTTTGGCACCACTAAAAATAATGCGATATAAGGATGTAATCTGCAAAGTGGTAAAGTTGGATTTTGGCAAGATAACACCATTTAAACATCTCGGTATTCCGACCTCATTAATTACTACATTGTAGTGCTTTTTTTATATTGCTTGACATAAAAAATTTTCTGATATAGGTAAAATGCTTACATACTCTGATCAGATTATTTCTTTCTGAAACTCCTCCCCCATCTCATTCTCATGTGAAACTTGGGCTTCAATTCTGAGTTACTTACTAAGTGCTTCTGCCTCTCAAAAGTTCTACGCAACTGAAATAGATGTGGTTTCCTATCAGCTTTAACCTACGAAACAGGTAAAGATTCAATGGAGAACCCCCTCAAAATGCCTTTATCTCGCTCCCGACAGGATAAATATCGTTTTGTTGGGAGTCGACATATTTCGTGCTTCAAAGGCCATTAAACGATTAGGGCGGATGGCTCCGGCAACAACAGTTGTTACTGCAGTTTCTCGACTTTTGTGGCGTTTCGTTAATCTTCTCACTATGTCCTACTTTTGGTAGTTTTATCCTTAAAGTATGATTTCAAATAACCCTTTGACGATATGTCCATTTTTAGGAGGAATTTGCGATGGAATTTTACGCAAGAATTTTATTAGCTCAAAAAACTATATTGGCTATTGGTTTGTTTATACTTCTTGGCTTAATTGATATACCCGCAATTGCATCGGACCGCTTTGTGTACAACGGTGATGGCACCGTTACCGACACCAAGTCTGGCCTGATGTGGGCAGCAAAGGACAATGGGGAGCACATAAACTGGACGGATGCCCGTTCTTATTGTCAAAGTTACAGTGGTGGCGGCCACACAGACTGGCGCATGCCAACATTGGCAGAACTCACAAGTCTTTATGATCCTGGAATTAAGAACAAACTTGGTTACCATATTCCTAAACTTATAGGCACTACTGCCGAAAGTTGTTGGGCTTCAGAGACTCGTGGCGAGGAAGCTGCCCGCTTTAATTTTACTTATGGGCAAGACTATTGGCTGCGCAAAACTCACTCAGGCGTCGGTAGGGTCTTACCAGTGCGGAGTGGCAATTAAACAAACCGATTCCTAAAATTTGGTGATATATCCAATTTGTCAGTTGCAGCCCTCGCTATTGGGGCTGTAACTGTTTTTTACACATCACAAGTGTACCTCTATTACCGATTTCTGCTATGTATTCCCACCTTTTAAGTGCCTGAATTGTTAGCGATATCAAAAACATATTGCAACATTGGCTGAGCTTGTGCTATTGGCAAGAAATCTGTAATCGGAACTCCGTCAAATTGAGGCTAATTTTCGAGCATATCACAACATTAGCCGAGGTTCAGATAATCTCAATAAATCACCAGTATGGCAATAAAAAGGCTCACCGCAATATCTTGTGTCTAAAACCAATCTGAAATTTATTGAAGTATATCATCGGTATTGTTAAAAATGTGAGAGGTTCAAGTATCATTTAAGGATGGTTGAATCCTATACATTATCATTTAACACAAATTCTGGCATTAATTGGCTAACAGTCCGTTATCGTATGCTTAAGTACGGGTATTTTATTTTTATTTAGAATATTAGATAATTAGCTTGACAGCAATTCCAGCTGCCTGTATGATCCCCTAAAATTTACAGTGTTCCAGGTTGTAACTAAAAATCACGTAAGCCCCGGAATAATCCGGGGCTTTTTTTATGGAAACACAGAAAGAAGGTATTTATTGAATTTTGAAACATTTAATTTTCATCCCTCCGTTGCCGCAGGCGCTGCATCGGTGGGTTATGAAACCCCGACCCCGATTCAGGCCCGGGCAATCCCGCAAGTACTAAATGGGCGGGATGTAATGGGTCTGGCACAAACCGGCACCGGTAAAACAGCGGTATTCGTTCTGCCGATAC
>Ga0265303_10002682_pt1 | contig 11057 bp, 11 predicted proteins | sample Helome_2_FD_192494 | JGI IMG/M metagenome (GOLD analysis project Ga0265303, IMG submission 192494) | Marine sediment microbial communities from subtidal zone of North Sea - Hel_20160317 (Illumina Assembly) | ecosystem: Environmental > Aquatic > Marine > Subtidal zone > Sediment ...
CGCTGGCCATTTCGTTGCCGCGCTCGCCGCAGCCAATGTAGATAATGATGTCGGCGTCGCACCACTTGGCCAGCGTCTGCTGCAGTACGGTCTTGCCGGTGCCGAACCCGCCGGGCATCGCGCCCGCGCCACCCTTGCTGATGGTGTAAAGAGTGTCGATCACTCGCTGGCCGGTCAACAGCGGCTGTTCCGGCGTCAACCGCTGCTTGACCGGACGCGGTATCCGGATCGGCCATCGCCTGAGCATCGCCACTTCGCGTTCCCCCTGTTCGGAGCGAATACGGGCGATTGGCTGTTCGAGACGGTACTCACCTGCGGGCGCAATCCAGGTTACACGACCGCCGTCCACGTCTCTCGGCGCGAGGATGCGGTTAGCCAGGCTCGGTGTTTCCTGCACTACGCCCAGCCGCTGTCCGCCACGCACTTCGTCGCCTTCCGCAACTTCCGGTTGGAACGGCCATGCCTGTTCCCGATCCAGGTTGGGAATGTTGACACCCGCATGGACGAAGTCACCCTGTCTGCTGGCGATCGTTTCCAGCGGTCGCTGAATCCCGTCGAACATGCGGCCGACCATGCCCGGGCCCAGATCTACTGCCAGCGGCAACCCGCTCCCTTCGATCAGGACTCCCGGTTTCAAACTCGTCGTGTCTTCGAACACCTGAACGGTGATGGAATCGGCATCGAGCCTGATTACCTCCGCCGTGAGTCGATCTTCCCCCACGACCACCGCTTCTTTCATTTGAAAATGGCCCTCGGGACGTGCCTTCAACACCGGGCCGTTGATCCAGAATACTTCGGCCCGAGCCGTCATTGCGAAGCCCCCTCATTGTGTTCGAGCAGCAAGTCGGATAATCGGCTCAGCACCGCATCGGTGATGGCCGTGTTTTGAGACGCCAGGCGGCCGTCCATCATATAGTCGCTCCATTCGATACAGATCCCGGGATCAGCGTGTGTATCGATAATCACCGTCGCACCGGCAGCATGATCGCTAATCTTTTTTTCGATGCTTGCGCGTACGTTTTCCAACGCACCCTGACCCAGGATAACCCGGAGTGCGTTATCGCCAGCCCGCTCCAGGGCAAACGCCAACCAGTATCGACACCATTCCCATTGTCCCTCCGGATCTTCCCAGGCCTTGCGGAAGCGATCCGAAACAGCCTCGAGCACGCGTTGTTGAGACTCGGTCAATATTTCCCACTGTTGCCGGCGCAGATCGGAACGTACCCGCGCCAGGTAGCGGCTCTGTTCCAGCACAAGCCGGGTACGCAACTGCTCGGCGCTATGTCGAAACAGGCGGCGTGATTCTACATGGGCATCCCCACGGACGCCTGCGATCTCGGCATCTCGATTTGCCGCAATTTCACGCAGTTCGGCATCGCAATCCTGGGCAACCTTGTCGAGAAACAGCGAGACCTGTTGCGGGTCGAAATCGGCTGGCAAGTGTTCATCCATCTCGGTCAGCTCAATCCCAACACGCGTCGCGCCGGTCCGACCACATGGTCCAGAGCGAGTTCTTTGTTGGCCATGGTCGGTACGACTACGACCGGAGGTGTTGGCTCGGTGGAAATCAATTCTTGCAAACGCACCTGAATCACGTCGGCATGCGCTTGATTAAGAATGACCAGGTTCGATTTCTGCCGTGCCTCATGTATTGCCTGCCATACGGCATCCGCTTCTGCCGGCGTGACCCGTGGCTGCACGCCGACCAACGCGAAACCGTCGGCGGTGATCGCGTCTCCGATGTAAGTGGCGCGTAGCGCTTCCTTCATCCCAATCGATTAAGAATCATGATGGAGATGATCAGGCCATAAATCGCGATCCCTTCGGCGAGGCCGACAAATACCAGGGTCCGTCCAAACAGGTCCGGTTTTTCTGCGATGGCGCCGATCGCGGCGGCACCCACGCCGCCGACCGCGATGCCGGCGGCCAGGGCGGAAAGACCCGTGGCCAGGGCGGCGGCCATATACCCCCAACGTAAAACGCCAGGATCCACCACAGCTTCGCCTTCGGCAGCCAGGGCGATTGGCGGGAACAACAACAGCGACAGATACGCAAGTGTGGCGATCAACGCCATGATCGCGGTCGCGCTCAACAAGAATCTGATTTTATTTTGTAGCATGGATTCAATTCCTCTTTAGGCAAACCGGGTATCGTTCGGTAATGTTAAGGGACGGAACGGCCGACCTTCCCCAACCAGGAAGCGTCGGAAGAATTCGAACATGACGAGACGTGTGGTCTGAATGGAAACCACCAGCCCTTCCAGAGCAATGACGATTACGTTGCCGATAATGAAAACGACAATCTTGCCCAGCATACTCCCGGGCATTTCGGCAAGCGCTATTACAGCGATGCTTAAACCGGCATGGGCGAGGGCGAAGGCCCCCAAACGCGCGAAGGAAAGTGTATTGATGAGGAGCTGGAACACGATCTCCAACAGCTCGGCGAGTTCCTTGAAGACCGCTGGCAGCACCCCGGCAAAACCCTGCTTATGGTAACCACGCATGCCGACGGCGGTGAACAACCATAGCAGTGACGCGAAGACCACCAGCAATGCAGCGGTTATGGAAAACCAACCCAACGGCAGCGCGAGATACATGATCACGATCGGCGCTTCAACAGCCCACCAACGACGAAGCCGGCCACGCCACAGCGCCTGCAGCGCGTAGAGCATCATGCTGGCAAAAATAGCGATGAACCCGAACACGATGGGGATGCCGAGCACCCACAACGGCTCCTCGATGGGCCTGAGCCACAACGCGGGTAGAATATGCTCATTGGCAAACAATGATCCATAGAGAAATCCAAACGCCACTGAACTGATTCCGCCGGCAATCAGCAACTCCAGCACCGGAATCCACCGGCGAGCGAAGTAACCGATGACAATCAAAACCGCACCATGTCCTACGTCGCCGAACATATAACCGAACATCAATGGCGTCATTATAGCCAGCAGCGGACTCGGGTCTACTTCGTCGGCGGCGGGCACGCCAAAACCGCGCACGAAGGTTTCAAAGCGTTGGATCCAGCGCGGATTATCGAGCTGCACTGGCGGTAGCCCGTGTTGTTGCGCCGATTCCCGGTTGATCAGGAATGGCACGTTGTCGGATTGCAGGCTTGTCACCAGCTCATCGTAACGAGTCTCCGGAACCCAACCCCCAAGCCAGACGAAACGTTTTCCGGTAAGCGAATCCACCAGTGTTTCGTTTACCCAGCGATGGCGATTGAGCAACCACAGGTCGCCGGCCATACCAGTGCGCCGATTGAGTTCCTCGAGCTCGGCGACGAGTTTTTCATGGATAGTTGCTTGTTCGGTCAGCAAGCCGCGCGCCTGTTCAAGGGCTTCGGCGCTGGATGCCTTCAGCCCGGCTGGAACACTGACAAACCGCATACCGCGGCTGTGGAAGCGGCGCTCCAGTTCGCCAAGCGCATCGGCATCGGTGACACCAACCACCAAAACGCGCTCTTTGCCTGGCTCCTCGTCATCCCCGTGCTTTACCGGATAGGCGCGTCCGATGATTTGCCCATGGCGCGCGTCCAGGACATCGACGTCATCCGCGGTTCCCAGGGCGAGGAAGGGGGGGAATGCGCGAGATGGATCATGCGCCAACAGCGCAATATCGAACTCTTGCGGGGGTAACGACTCCAGGCAAACTACCAGCACTTCAAGCTCTTCGAGGCGAGTCCCGGATTTGCGTAACTGCTTTATGATGGGTTTGGCCTGTTGCAACCAGTCGTGGCAACGTCGCTCCAGCTCTGGCAACACGAGCTCGGTAGACTGATTGCGCCGCTCCATATCGATTAGCGTCATATCCGGTTTCGGCAGCCATGGTGTGACGCTCTCCAGGTTTTGTCCCACGGTAACCAGTCGTTCCAACAAGTCGGGTTCCGATGCCACTTCAAATGGAGTTTGTGGCCGATCATACTGGCGTAATTCAATGACCTTTAAACGACCGAGAATATCCAGGGCAGCGGTGACCGAACTGCGATCAACCAGCAAATCGACCCAGATCATTTCCACTGGCCTGAACATCAGGCCGTACTCCCCAGTATTTCCGGTCGTTCCCATCCGCAGGAGCGCGCTACCAGAAACGCGCGACAACGTTCGTATTGCAACAGTTCGAGCAGGCAGTAGATCAGGACCAGTCCAACATGAAACGGATCACCGCCAATCAGTGCGCGCAATTCGCTTGCGAGTTCGTCGCGTAGTCGCCATTGAGCAGCCAGGTCCACGGTGTTACTGGTGGTCGCCTGTTTACGTAAATCGAGTAATCGCGTTCTGTGCCGAAGAATGCTCTTTGAGAGCCTTCTGAGCACGTAAGCTTCCCGTCCAGATGCGGAAGGACAGGCAGCGGTAAAGTCCGACAACCAGCGATCGAATGGTGACGATGTCGACAGGTATTGATGGTAGGGCGTTTGTGCCAATCGTTTGCCTCGTTCATCTATCGGTAGCGAGAAGATCGGTTTTAGCGTCGCATCGATCCGCTCTGGAGGCTCGATATCGGCTTCCGTGAGTAATCGTTGCGCCCACACGAGATTGCTTGCCAGATATAGCCAACGTTTGACACCGATCCAGCGGTTTGGCAACAGGCGGCCAACATTTTCGAGCAGGTTCAGCAAATGTTGCCGCAGGCTACCTTCAATCGTGTTAGTGTCCGGGGAGCGCGGCAAATCCGTGACCCAGTGGGACAGTCCGTTGCTTCGCATCCGCTCAATCAGGTTGTCGAGATCGCTGGCATCGGCGACATAGTGCCAGCGGGCTTCATCGGGCATGGCGCCGATGCGCGCCCTGACCCGTGCCTGCACATCAGCGTATCGGAAAAATGAAATTCCAGGCAAGATGACTAGCCTCTCGGATAACTTAATATTTATTATGTAATAATCATTCTGTTGCACACAACTTCATTTGCCATGATCAAGATCAAGTCCAATCGAGTTGCTCGAGATAGATTTCGTTAGATGAAGCCAGTTATGACGAATCCGATTCAACAGGTGCTGGAGGCCGAACGGGAAGCCAGCGAGAGGATAAAACGCGCCCAGCAGGAAGCCGAGGCGGCGGTAAGCGACGCGCGTCGAAACGCCAAGCAGCTGCTAAAGCGTAACGAGCAACGCACCCAGGAAGCGCTAATACGTTATGAAGAAAAGCAGAAACAATCGACGGAAGCCGAGGCTGAGCGATTACGCCAGCAGACGGGCGCTGAACTGAAGCACGCCCAGGCCAGGGTTGACGAGAATTTTGAAGTCCTGGTTGACGAGACCTTTGCTGCTTTCTGGCCCAGGTAAACACCCATAAATTGGCAGAGGAAAAAAAGGGGACGGAGGGATTAAAGTTTAATCCCTCCGTCCCCTTTATCTGGAAGACAACAAAGCTAATTAGGTGTGCCAATTTTGTGCCCAATTAACTGGCGGTATCTGGCGTTTACTGGCACAAATTGGAACGGAATGCGTCGTAAGTAACTGATTTTGTTAAGATGTAAAAGTTAAAGCCCGACTGAAAATCCTCGTGTCGGTGCCGAACGCGGACCCCCGGGGCGCCGGCCGGTCCGATTCCGACCCTGGGCACCATTAATTCCAGGGTGTATTCTGGATACATGGTTTACACCTTATTCCGGACACAGTGTTAACATTGTCTTCCTCGACGAAAGATCTAACCAGCCCACCCATCGATATGCCCGAATTAAACAAAGCGCTGGATACCTTCAAACAACTGTTTAAAAAGGACTAACGCTAATAGCAGGGAATTAGGGAATTCTTTTTGGAAACATTAAATTGGCGCAATCGATCCATCCCATTTGTTATCGAATCGGTACGCATCGGATCCGAGCTCCCGAAGAAACCTTAGCTCGGGTAGAACCCCATATGGCGGCGATGGGGATAACCCGTATTGCCGACGTAACCGGACTCGATACCATCGATATTCCTGTCGTCATGGTTTGCCGACCCAACTCGCGTTCCGTATCGGTATCTCAGGGCAAGGGGATTACACCGGCAGCAGCCAGGGCATCTGGACTCATGGAGAGTGTCGAAGGATTTCATGCGGAATATGTGTCGCTACCGCTTCGTATCGCTTGCTTGAGAGATATGAAAAAGTTCGCGCCCATCGTGGCGCCGGATCTATTACCGACCGTCGCGGATTCGCCGTTCAATCCCTACTATCCGATTACCTGGATTGAGTCTGAAGACCTGGTGTGCGGGCAGCCGTTTTGGTTGCCTTACGAAATGGTGCATACCAACTACACCTATCCGCGGCCTTCCGGTAGCGGTTGCTTCCCCGCTAGTAGCAATGGATTAGCTTCGGGTAACAATATTGTCGAGGCGACGGTCCATGGGATCTGTGAAGTGATTGAACGGGACGCAATCTCGCTATGGCATCAGTTCGGTTCATGCGCTATCGATCGTACTTCTATCAATCCCGATAGTATCGACAACGCGCTTTGTATTGAAACTTTAGGCAAACTCGATGCAGCTGGCCAGGACACCTTCATATGGGACATCACCTCGGATATAGGCATACCCACTTATTTCAGTGTCATCATGGACCGGGATTCCCACACGCGACATATCGGTGTCGGCTCCGGCACCCATTTGTCCAGGGAAGTTGCATTGCTGCGTGCATTGCACGAGGCGGTGCAAGTGCGGACCACCTATATTGTGGGCGCACGCGATGACATTACCCTGGATGAATATACGCCCGAAGGCATTAACGACAAACAACAGTACTTTGGCAACTTGATTCGTCAATCATCGTTTTCAACTGACTTCTCCCAAACCGGGGATCTTGACTCGGATTCGATCGAGGAGGATCTGGCAATATTGCTATCAAAATTGCAATCCGCCGGGATATCTCGGGTGTTGCAGGTGGATTTACGTAAGCCGGAATTCGATATCGCAGTAGTGCGAATTGTAGTACCGGGCCTGGAGTCGCCCCATGATGACGAGGGATATGTACCTGGCGCACGCGCGCTGCAGGCGCGGCAGGAGTCTCGGGGATGATGGTTGTCTATGCAGGCCCAACGCTGAGCCATGAAGAGATAAAGCAACATATTGATTGTGTCTGCCTACCCCCGGTCAGTCATGGAGATATTCTGCAGGTATTGCCTCAAAGTCCAGACGCGATAGGCATTATTGACGGCTATTTCGAGGGTGCGCCCTCGGTGTGGCATAAAGAAATTCTGTACGCACTGGATCAGGGAGTGCATGTTTATGGCAGTGCCAGCATGGGCGCACTGCGCGCGGCGGAGCTTCATTCGTTTGGGATGGCAGGCGTTGGGCAGATTTTTGAATGGTATCGGGACGGTGTGGTAGAAGACGATGATGAAGTAGCCGTTTTGCATGGCCCCGCAGAAGTGGGTTTCATGGTGGCGTCAGAACCCCTGGTCAGTATTCGAGCGACCCTGGAGTTGGCTCATGGACAGCAAGTGATCAACGAAGTACAGAAAAATACACTTCTTGCGGCGGCGAAAAAAACTTTCTACAAGAAGCGTAGCTGGGATAACCTGCTCGAATCATCTATCGATCTATTCAACGATGAATCTATCATCGGAAACCTGACTGAATGGTTGGCACAAAATCGCATCAATCTCAAAAAACAGGACGCGGTGCTGATGCTAAAAGTCATGCATCAAAGTCGAGCGGATCATTCTAAAAAGCCCGATACCGATTACCATTTTGAGTGGACTAATGTTTGGGATACGGCATTTAACAAGCACAGGCAAGCGCAAGCCTCGGTGAAGTTGCCTGACGACAATGATCGGAGAGTGCTTGACCAACTTCGCCTGGACCCCGATCAATATCAGCGCTATCGCGACAAAGCGTTACTCGCCTGGATATGTGACAACCGAGTAGAAACTCCAGCAAGCGTAAAACGGCTAAAGGCAGCGTTGAAAAAGTTCAGGGCTGATAATCAATTAGACTCGCGAGCGCAATTACTGGACTATATGGCGCGTGCTGAACTGGACGAGGCGCAATTAACCGCGCTATTGGAAGGCGTTTCGCGCATAGATCATATTCGACAAGCGGCCGGCGATCTTCGCTCAGGCATCATCGATCAGCTTAAGCTCGATGGTCATTATTTCGATCTCCTTGCAATGGCCAACCTAAAACAGAGTAAATTACAAACGGCCAGGCTAGATCCCGATGATCCAGGTGTTCTTCCCGCGCAAGTTCTCGACTGGTACTTCAAACAACAGATTGGCAGTACGATTCCACAACGACTAGAAAATCATCTGGCCAAGATCGATCTCGAGACTAGCGATGATTTCTATCGATTAATCACGGCAGATTACCTATACTGGCGCGAGAACCTTCGATAATTCTGCAAAAAATAAAATAATTAATCGGGGGTTACCAAGAGGATAACAACCAGATGGGTACGTTATTCAGGCTTTTTCCGCAGACCCCAACAAACATAGACAGTATGCCCGCGGAAATCATCGAGGTCTCCCCACCCGTGGGTAGTCTCGGACCAGGTCCTAGCGATGACCGGATGTATGTGATCTTTCCGGTGGATAAGCCCAGGGAATATGGCATGCACGAGGATGAAAATGGCTATCCTTATGTTTACTTGCCGCCCTGGGATGGCCCTCTATATGAACCGGCTGTTTCCGATGAAGACGGAAATTTCCTGCAGTATGACGATATCAATGATCCGCGCTTTCATGCTGCCCATACCTATGCCTCGATCCGTTTTACCCTGGATGTCTGGGAGCGATATTATGGCCGCCCCATCGAATGGTATTTTCAGGAATACTACGACAAGGCAGAAGTGGTCATTATTCCGGAGTTTGAAAATGCCCAAATTGGCCGTGGCTTTATCGAAGTAGGCACTGACGTTGATAAAAAAGACGGTTCGATGTCTCCGTTCACGCTAAATTTTGACGTCATTGCCCATGAAATTGGCCACGGCATACTCTTTTCCGCTGTGGGCGAGCCTGATCTGGAAAAAGAAACCGCCGAATACCTGGGATTTCAGGAATCGAGTGCCGATATTGTTTCGATGATCGCGATTCTGCATTTCGATTCGGTCGTTGATGAAGTACTCGACTCCACTTCAGGCAATTTGTACATGGCGAATCATCTCAATCGCTTTGCGGAAACTTCTCCAGTTGAACAAATCCGCATGGCCAGTAATAACCTCAAGCTGTCAGACTTTTCCGGCGGATGGAAAGATTCACATATTCTCGCGCAACCGCTTACCGGCGCGGTTTTCGATATATTAGTGGACATTTTTCACGAAGAACTGGTTCGGGTGGGCGCCATCTCGACCAGTCTTGAGGAGATGTCTGACAGGCTTGAAGGAACCCCCGAATATGAACTGCAGTTGCAGGATGATTTTGAAATCGCCTACGCGGCTTACCCGGAATTGTTCCGCGAGTCATTGCTATATGCACGGGACGTACTGGCGACCCTGCTGATCGATACCTGGGCGCAATTATCACCAGATTATTTCCATTACACCGATGTACACCGCGCCATGCAAAGAGCTGACATAGAACTGTTCGATGGCTTATATCGCAGCATTATCGATGTGAATTTTAAATGGCGGCATATCGGCTCGGCGACGGTGGGGCCGCAGTTGCCAAAAGACAAAGATGAGGAACCGGCCTATCGTGGGCACAAGGATAAAAAGCATAAACTCAGTGGACTCAACGAAAACCTGATTGGTTCAGAAAACATTACGAAACTTATAGATAACGGTTTTGACGCAAGGGATCCGGTGCGAAAATCCTATGCGGAACGCTATTGGGCAGCCAGGACCGGGATGTAGTGGAAACAATCGATCCACTAACTGATACACTCTACCAAAATAAAACAAAATTCCAGGGGAGATAAAGACCATGGCTGAAACATTACTAAGTATTTCCGAGGTCCTGCTGTACGGAGAGAAAGTAGCCGATATGACGTACAAGGACAAAAAAGGGGATCCCATCAAAAGATTCATACGCGTCTTTGGATTTGGCTTTGAAGGGGGTTATTACGCGCTGGATGCGCCGATTATTATGCTACTGGCAGGTAACGGTGACTCCATTACAGACAAAAATACTCCAAAAGATGTCAAAGACTCGTTTGCGACTGATATCAAGCTGTGGACACTTGATAAATCTGATTCGTCGGTACGATTGGACGAACTGACCGGTACGATCGAAGAAATCCTGCTCGAAGTTGAGCTTGGTGGTGGCGGTCGCGTCAGTGGCGGACGTGTCAGCGGGGGCCGTGTTAGTGGTGGGCGCGTGAGTGGGGGCCGGGTCAGTGGCGGTCGCGTCAGTGGTGGCCGGGTCAGCGGCGGTAAGGACGACTGATACTCCTTGCTGGGGAGCGGATTTTCCAGCCCTTCAATAAATCCCACAGGCCGTATTCCCTGTGGGAGGACTAATGTAATCCGGCTAATCTCAGCCCCTTAACTAAAGAAGTACATAGGGGACAGACCACGTTTTTAAGAATACGAAATTCTACATGATCGCCGTACTCCGAAATCCTGGCGGGGGTCACCGATCCATCAGAAAACTCGACCAGGCAATCTTCGGCCATAAGCGGACACCGAGCAATATTCAAGACATTAGTTGAATCAAAGTTTTATTTTCATCACTGTCTGTTACAGCAGCCATAGCCGTTTTAAACGCCAGTACGTTTTTATCGTGATCGGCAAGTAATTTTTCCAACTCCAGATTTTCCGCGATACTGGGTACGCCTCCAGATTCGTATTTAGCCTGAATTGCTTTCATACAGTCAAAATGTGCTGTCTTGCTGTTACTCATATCGAGAAAGGCTTGGTAAGCTATTTTCGCTTCCTCACTTAAACTGTCTACGGATTGCATGATTTGTATTTAGATACTATTGCGTTAAGCCAATTATAAACGATGGTATCAACGGCAACTCAAAACTGACTAACCTGTATGATTTCAAGATCTGTTTTCTCGTAAGCAGACGCTGACAAACCCCTGGCAGGAGGCAATCTTCGGCCAGTTTCTGTCATTCCGGCGAAAGCCGGAATCCAGTTCAATATTTCTGGATCCCGCGGTCAAGCCGCGGGATGACAGATTCTGGAACTAATTATTATTCAT
>Ga0265303_10002683_pt1 | contig 11056 bp, 10 predicted proteins | sample Helome_2_FD_192494 | JGI IMG/M metagenome (GOLD analysis project Ga0265303, IMG submission 192494) | Marine sediment microbial communities from subtidal zone of North Sea - Hel_20160317 (Illumina Assembly) | ecosystem: Environmental > Aquatic > Marine > Subtidal zone > Sediment ...
GAAAGAACTGTTAATGAATTGTTCAAATATATTATCTTTTGAAAAACTTTGGTTCGAGATATTCAATGATTGAGGACCCTGGGTTTCAAAAATCGAAGTTAATGTTTTATTCATTTTATAATTTTAAATTTCTGTCGAATTTGAATCAAAATAAGAAATTAATATTATTTAATTGGTTCGAATCGAATCCTTGTGTAATATTTTTAATGATAGTTTTGTGTAAAAATGTTGATACAGTCGATATATCACAAATAATTTAAAATTTTTGTGGATCATCAGCGCCATCAAATAAGTCTTTTATCTTTTGATTAATATCTTGAGTTTGCCTATTCAGAGGTCTTCGTCCACTTCCATCGATTGCTTTTCTAACAACTTTATGTTTTTTTACCTTTGCAATATTTTTAAATATCTTTTTCATATAATTCGTGTTAGTATTATTACTTTTTGAACTAAAAAGTAATTCCATTAATTGATTAAATTTTTAATTATTAAATTTTTTGCCTCAATTACATTAAAAAAATAACAAATAAAGAGTAGAATTAAAAATTATACTCTTTATTTATATACTATTATCCAAACTTACCAGAAGTTGAAGCAATTACAAATGCTGCATAAGTTAAAATATAACCAACAGCAAAATGAACTAATCCAACTAATCGCGCTTGTACAATAGATAATGCCACAGGTTTGTCTCTCCATCTAACTAAATTTGCAAGTGGAGTACGTTCATGTGCCCATACTAATGTTTCAATTAATTCTTGCCAATAGCCACGCCATGAAATTAAAAACATAAACCCAGTTGCCCAAATTAAATGTCCAAATAAGAACATCCAAGACCAAACAGATAAATTGTTCATTCCAAATGGATTGTAACCATTAATTAATGGTGATGAATTTAACCATAAATAATCACGTAACCAACCCATTATATAATTTGATGATTCGTCAAATTGACCTGGATTACCACTCCAAATTGTCATATGTTTCCAATGCCAATAAAATGTTACCCATCCAATTGTATTTAACATCCAGAACATTGCTAAATAAAATGCATCCCATGCTGAAATATCACAAGTACCACCACGGCCAGGACCATCACATGGGAAACTATAGCCAAAATCTTTTTTATCAGGCATTAGTTTTGATCCACGAGCATCTAAAGCACCTTTTACAAGAATTAATGTTGTAACATGTAATCCTAAAGCAATTGCATGATGTACTAAGAAATCACCTGGTCCAATTTTTAAGAATAAATCATTTTTATTATTATTAATCGCCTCTAACCAACCTGGTAACCAAATTTGATTACCTGCAATAGTCGCAGGGTTTGTTTCAGATGATAATAAAACATTGAATTGATAAACAGCTTTTCCAGAAGCAGCTTGAATATATTCAGCAAATAACGGTTCAAATAAAATTTGTTTTTCTGGCTGTCCAAAAGCTACTACAGTATCGTTATGAATATATAAACCTAATGTATGGAAACCTAAGAATAATGAAGCCCAACTTAAATGCGAAATAATTGCTTCTTTATGTTCCAGCATTCTAGCTAAAACATTATTTTTGTTTAATTCTGGATCATAATCACGAACAAAAAATATTGCCCCATGTGCAAATGCTCCAACCATTAAGAATCCAGCAATATATTGGTGATGTGTATATAATGCTGCTTCAGTAGTAAAATCTTTTGATAAATAGGCATAAGGTGTTAAAGCATACATATGTTGTGCAGTTAAAGAGGTAGCAACTCCCAATGATGCTAAGGCTAAACCTAGCTGCATATGTAAAGAATTTGTAATTGTTTCAAATAAACCTACATGACCTGCTCCTAATCTTCCTCCTGGAGGACGATGAGCATCTAGAATTTCTTTCATATTATGACCAATACCAAAATTGGTACGATACATATGACCAGCTACAATAAAAACAACCGCAATTGCTAATTGATGATGTGCAATATCGCTTAACCATAATGATTGAGTCTGTGGATGAAAACCACCTAAGAATGTTAGAATAGCTGTTCCGGCACCTTCACTAGTACCATAAACATGATCTACACTATCAGGATTTTCCGCATATACAGTCCAATTTCCTGTGAAGAATGGCATTAATCCTGCAGGATGTGGTGGAGTTGTTAAAAAATTATCCCAACCAACATGGACACCTCTTGATATAGGAAGAGCTACATGAATAAGATGACCTGTCCAAGCTAATGAACTAACACCAAATAGTCCAGATAAATGATGATTTAATCGTGATTCATTATTTTTAAACCAAGATAAACTTGGGCGGAATTTTGGTTGTAAATGCAACCACCCAGCAAATAATAAAGCACATGAAAATATTAATAATCCAACTGCACCTGTATATAATTCTTGATTAGTTCTAAATCCAATCGTATACCACCATTGATATACCCCTGAAAATGCTATGTTAACAGGGTATGAGTTACCTTTACTGAATGCCTTTAATGCTGCTTCACCAAAATGTGGATCCCAAATTGAATGAGCAATTGGTTTAACTTTTAATGGATTGCTTACCCATTTTTCAAAGTTTCCTTGCCAAGCAACATGAAATAAATTACCTGCAGTCCATAAGAAAATGATTGCTAAATGACCAAAATGCGAGGCGAAAATTTTTTGATATAAATTTTCTTCTGTCATTCCATCATGTGCTTCTAAATCATGAGCTGTCGCTATACCATACCAAATTCTTCGTGTCGCCGGATCTTGTGCAAGGGCTTGGCTAAACTTTGGAAATTTAGTTGCCATAATTGTTAGATGCCTTTTTATATAATTTTTAATTATAAATAAAGATAGTTAATACTTCTTTAAGACTTGTGTCATAGAATTAATTAATAATTATTAATTTTTATTGATTACATTTAGAAGATATAATTTTTTTAACTGATCGAAATAGCACGTGCTAAGAAGAATGACCATGTTGTACCAATGCCACCAAGTAGATAATGCGCTAAACCAACAGCTCGACCTTGTGTAATACTTAATGCTCGTGGTTGAATTGAAGGAGCAAAGTTTAATTTATTATGTGCCCAAAGAATTGATTCAATTAATTCTTGCCAATAGCCGCGTCCACTAAATAAGAACATTAAACTAAATGCCCAAATAAAATGTGCTCCTAAGAAGATTAATCCATAAGCTGAAGAAGCTGACCCATAAGATTGAATTACTTGAGAAGCTTGTGACCATAAGAAGTCACGCAACCATCCATTAATTGTAATTGAACTTTGAGCAAAATTTCCACCTGTAATATGTGATATACTACCATCTGGTGTTATAGTACCCCAAACATCAGATTGCATCTTCCAACTAAAATGGAATATTACAACTGAAATTGAATTATACATCCAGAATAAACCTAAAAAGACATGGTCCCAACTTGAACTTTGACATGTACCACCACGACCTGGACCATCACATGGAAAACGGAAGCCTAAGTTTGCTTTATCAGGTATTAATTTTGAACTACGTGCATATAGTACACCTTTTAGTAAAATTAAAACAGTTACATGAATTGTAAATGCATGAATGTGATGTACCATGAAATCAGCTGTACCTAGTTTAATTGGCATCATTGCAATTTTTCCACCAACTTCAACAACTTCACCACCAAATGCGTAACTTGTTGTTGCTAATGCATTTGGTGCAGTCGTTCCAGGAGCTAATAAATGAATATTTTGAATCCATTGTGCAAAAATAGGTTGTAATTGAATTGCCTTATCAGAGAACATATCTTGCGGACGTCCTAATGCTCGCATTGTATCATTATGAATGTAGAATCCAAATGCATGTGTTCCTAAAAAAATACAAACCCAATTTAAATGTGAAATAATTGAATCTCGATGTCTTAATACACGATCTAATAGATTATTATAGTTATTTGCTGGTGTATAATCACGAACCATAAAAATCGCTCCATGAGCTGCTCCACCAACAACACAAAATCCACCAATCCACATATGATGAGTAAATAGAGAAAGTTGAGTTGCATAATCCGTTGCAATATAAGGGTATGGTGGCATTGCATACATATGATGAGCTACAATAATACTTAATGAACCCACCATTGCTAAATTAATTGCTAATTGAGCATGCCATGACGTTGTTAAAATCTCATATAATCCTTTATGACCTTCACCTGTAAAAGGACCTTTATGAGCTTCTAAAATTTCTTTCATGCTATGGCCAATACCCCAATTTGTACGATACATATGACCAGCAAAAATAAATAAAACTGATAATGCTAAATGATGATGTGCAATATCACTTAACCATAATCCACCAGTAATTGGATTTAAACCACCTTTAAATGTTAAGAAGTCTGAATATTCACCCCACTGTCCACTAAAGAAAGGTGCTAGTCCTTTGCTAAAGCTTGGATAAAGTTGACTCATTAATTCACGATTTATTAAGAATTCATGAGGTAATGGAATTTCTTGTGGTGCAACTCCTGCATCTAATAATTTATTAATTGGTAACGCAATATGAATTTGATGTCCAGACCATGATAAACAGCCTAATCCTAATAGCCCAGCTAAGTGATGATTCATCATTGATTCTGCATTTTGGAACCATTCTAATTTTGGAGCTGCTTTATGATAATGGAACCAACCAGCAAATAACATTATTGCTGACATTGCTAAACCACCAATTGCAATCCAATATAATTCTACTTCACTAGTAATCCCTTCGGCTCGCCACATTTGGAACCAACCAGAAGTCGTTTGAACACCTTGGAAGTTACCACCAACATCACCATTTAAAATTTCCTGACCAACAATGGGCCAAACAACTTGTGAACTTTGTTTAATTCCAATTGGATCTGTTAACCAAGCTGAATAATTAGAAAAGTATGCGCCATGGAAATGCATACCACTTATCCATAAAAATATCACTGCTAATTGTCCAAAATGTGCACTGAAAATTTTACGAGAAACTTCTTCTAAAGAATTTGTTTGACTGTCAAAGTCATGAGCATCAGCATGTAAATTCCAAATCCAAGTCGTTGTTTTTGGACCTTTTGCTAACGTTCGTGAAAAATGACCTGGTTGCGCCCACTTTGCAAAACTTGTTTCAACAGCGTCTTTTTCAACAAAAATTTGTACATTTTTTGTACGACGATCGGTTGAGCTTATTGCCATTCTTTTTCTCCTTGATGGGAGACAAAAATCTATGAAACTCTCATAAAAAATAAAAAAAATTCAATTTGAAATTTTTTAATTATGCGTTTTCACTTTTTAATTATACGTTTTTTTATAAAAAATTTTCATTAAATTTTTTATAATGTATAGTTATTGGTCTAGATAAATTATAAATTTATAATTTATATTAAGAATAATAAAATTTTAGTCTATATAAAATTAAAGTGTAAATTTAATATTTGATGCGAAAAAATAACTTTAATAATTAAAAAATAGACAATGTTAATACTTTTATTTTTTAAGGAAAAAAATATTTAAAGTTAAATTCTTTTTATTATTTAATATTTTTAAATTATTTGTAATAATTTCGAGATTATAATTTAATAAGCTTATTTGTAAGTACAATTATTGAATTTTATTCAATTGTTTATTTATTTGTAATAAAAATATTTTTTTTCTTAAAAACTATATTATTATATATATATAGGAATATAGTTTTATTTTCTGAGATTTTTTACCAAATTCAAAATTCTTAAATTTTATTTTATGATGAAACATTTTAATTTAATCACTTTATCTTTTGTAGTATTATTAAGTTTTCTACCAGATACTGCATCAGCAGACATTGGTGGATTAACAAAATGTAGTCAATCCCCTGCTTTTACTAAAAGATTGAAAACTAGTGTAAAAAAATTAGAACAACGGATGAAGAAATATGAGGTAGATTCACCTTCAGCACTAGCTTTACAACAACAAATTGAACGAACACAAGCTCGGTTTGATAAATATAGTCGATCAGATTTATTATGTGGAGCAGATGGATTACCACATTTAATAGCAGATGGGCGTTGGAGTCATGCCGCTGAATTTATTCTTCCAGGATTTGGCTTTATTTATATATCTGGATGGATTGGATGGGTTGGAAGAAAATATTTACGAGCAGTAAGTACAACGAAAAATCCAAGTGAAAATGAAATTATTATTAATGTTCCATTAGCACTAAAAATAATGACAACTGGCTATATTTGGCCAATTTCTGCTTGGCAAGAATTAATAAGTAATGAATTGATTGTTTCAGACGACGAAATAACTGTATCACCACGTTAAACTTATTGAATATTAATTATTGTATACTTAATTAAAAATTATATGGAAAATCTTCAAAAATATTTATCAACAGCCCCTGTTCTTTTAACATTATGGATGACTTTTACAGCAGGCTTTATTATTGAAATAAATCGTTTCTTTCCAGATATGTTAGGATTATATTTTTAAATATTCAAATTTAAGTAATTTATTTAATCTGTTTATTTAAATTAAAATAAAATTAAAATATTAATTAAATTTTTGAAATTTAATTAATATTTTTAGTAAGTAAGATTTACTGTATTATTCTCTAAACTTAATAATTTATAAGTTACTTAGATTAAATTAGTTTTAGTTGGTAAAATGGTATATTTTTTCACTAATTTACGGAATTCATCCCCCTCTAGTGTTTCAGAATCTAATAATTTTTCAACAATTAAATCAATAACAACTCGATTATCTAATATAATTTCTGTTGCTTTCTCTTCACAATGGTTAATAATTTTACATACTTCATTATCAATTCGATCAGCTATATTTTCAGTATATTCAGAATCTACTACTATTGGAGTACTTAAAAATGTTTGTTCATTATTATCATCTTCTAATGCAATTGGTCCAATATTTGACATACCATAACGTGTTACCATTTGGCGTGCAATATTTGTTACTTGTTGTAAATCATTACTTGCACCTGTAGTTACTTCTGGATCTCCAAATACAACTTGTTCTGTAACACGACCTGCAAGAGTTGTAATAATACGGGCCAATAATTGAGAACGTGATAATAAAGTTTGCTCTTCATTCGGTGTAAACCACGTTAAACCTTTTGCCCCTCCTCTTGGAATTAAAGTTATTTTCTCAACTTCATCATGATTTCGTAGGACTGAGCCTACAATAGCGTGGCCAACTTCATGATAAGCTATTAATTTTTTATTTTTCTTATTTTCCATAGTTGTTCCTGCAATTCCACCAATAATTCTATCAGCTGCTTCATCTACTTCATTTTTGGTAATAATTTTCTTTTTGTAGCGTGTTGCTAAAATCGCAGCTTCATTTAATAAATTGGCTAAGTCGGCTCCTGAAAATCCTGGAGTACGATTTGCTAAGTTAACTAATGATACATCATCGGCTAAAGGTTTATTTCGTGCATGAACTTTTAAAATTCCAATTCGGCCTAATCGATCAGGTAACCCAACTGTAATTTGTCGATCAAAACGACCTGGTCGTAATAGTGCTGCATCTAAAATATCTGCACGGTTTGTAGCACCAACTACAATTACCCCTTTATTTTCCTTAAATCCATCCATTTCAGTTAATAACTGATTTAAAGTTTGTTCACGTTCATCATTTCCTCCACCAATACCTGCCCCTCTTTCTCGACCAACTGCATCAATTTCATCAATAAAAATAATACATGGTGTATTTTCCGACGCTTTATTAAACAAATCTCGAATACGTGCTGCACCAATTCCAATAAACATTTCAACAAATTCTGAACCAGCAACACTATAAAATGGTACATTAGCTTCGTTGGCAATAGCTTTTGCTAATAAAGTTTTTCCTGTACCTGGAGGACCAACTAATAAAACTCCTTTAGGGATTTTTGCTCCAACAAGAGTATATTTATCAGGTTCTTTTAAAAATGAAACAATTTCTTCAAATTCTGCTTTTGCTTCATCAATCCCAGCAATGTCATTAAATGAAACACCGGTATCAGGACGTTGATCAAATCGAGCAGGTGAATTCCCTAAATTCATTGGTGATGAACCTGAATTTGACGAAAAGTTTTCTGAATTTTGAAAAAAGAATATCAAACCGCTTAAAAATATTAACGGTAATAATAAATTAGCAGCAATCGTTACAAAAATATTTCTTTGTTCAACTGGATGAGCATCAAAGTCAATATTATATTCTTTTAATTTTTGAATAAGTTGTGATGCTCCAATAGGAATTTCAACACGAATTAATTGTGGCCGATTTCCAAGTTCTGGACTAGAAGCTTGAACAATTGCATTTCTACTATTATCATATAAATCAACTTGTTTAACCCAACCCATTTCTAAATATTCTAAAAATCGACCATAAGTCATTCTAGAACTACTTACATTTGCATTTAATTCTACTGAATTGTTCTTTGGTAGAATTTGTGTACCCTCAAATCTTTGAATACCAATAAAAATAGTGGCTAAAAGAAGTAGAGCGATAATAATTTTTTGGAAAGTATTTTGTTTCATTTTTTTTTTAATTAATTTTATATAAATTTATTCTCGTATATATGTTAACATAATTTAAGTTTTAAAACCAATAAATATTAAAATTTTTATTAATAAAAATAATTACTGATAATATATACTCTATATTAGTACATTGTGTATATTAACTATTTTTAATAATTTATGATAGATCGTGGTTCAATAGTTCGGATTTTAAGAGAGGAATCATACTGGTTTAATCAAATTGGAACTGTAGCAACAATAGATCAAAGTGGGATTCGTTACCCAGTTGTTGTTCGATTCAATAATATAAATTATAGTGGAACTAATACTAATAATTTCGTACTCGATGAATTAGTTGAAGTTGATGAAAAGAGTTCTAAAAAAGAATCTCGACTCTACTTAAAAAAAGTTTAATTGTTTGAAAAAGTAGACTAATAGCTAATAATATTAGTCTATATGGATATTGAAGTGAAAATTTTTTATTTTTATCGGTATAAATAATTTAAGATTCTATATTTAATATTTACAATGTTATTTAAATCGATTTTAATAACTATTTAGATAGAAATGAGTCAACAAACAAAAATTATTTTACAAGTAATAAGTTCTTGTTTGATATCTGGGTTAGCAAGTGGTTTAGTTCAAAAATTATGGAGGTTGTAAGACGTCGACTCCAAGTCTTTCTATGGCATTTGAATTTTGTTGATACGTTAACTATAGTTCAAATGTTCGTTAATTTAATATCACAATATGGCGCGATATTTGTGAAACAAGTAGCTGGTAATTTTTGTGATATGAAAACTAAACAAATTTTACTCTCTTAAATAATTTGCTTATAAATAGGCTACAACTATGTTTATTTGGCACAGACATTTGCCGAAAAAAAAGCGAAAATAGCTACTTTAGCCATGTTTTTAAACAGCTCGACAACTTCTGTAATATACTGTGATTAGTCGACAAATGCCGCTTTAAATGTAACCCTTGGTGCGTTTATTGAATTTATGAAGCGCAAAAATAAGAACAATATTCTGTTTCTAATATCGCCACAAACCAATAATGAGAGAGTTTTATTTGTAGCTTTTATATCAGTAACTCTCATTTTTATAATTTGAATTAAATACATAGAAATTTCTTATAGATTATTGTATAAAAAAATAACGGTTAAGGATAATAATAATAATGAAACTTCATCGTTATATACTTCTGATGTTGCATGTGATTCTATACAATTTTTTACAACTAACAACGTTTTATAGAATAGATATAAGTTCTATTGTTTAAACGAGTTTTAAGGTTAATTTAATAAAATATTAATTTGTTAATCTACAAAAACTATTCAATTTTTTTTTGGATAGTTTTTACATTCATTCTATGTTTAATACAACCGATTTGGTATTTGCAATTGAAAAACCTGAATTTAAAAAAATCAGTTTTATTAAATGAGAATGATTCTAAAATAGATCAAACGTTTTTAGTAAAAGGATTAATACAAAAAAATTTCAATTTTGAATATAAAAATAAAACTGAGAATGAAAATTATTCAGATAATCGCAAACTTTGAATTTTTGCTAATAACTTTCAAGCAATTATTGATTTTCTTGCTTGAAAAAAACAATTAAAATTAGAACCAGAAAAGACATTAATTAGATCACTTATTAATATTTTCGATAAAAAATCAAGACGACAAATTGAATATTCAAGTATGTTTTTTTCTTATATATCTTGTTATGATACCATGTTGGAATAACTTTTCAAATTCATATCATCTCAAGACAAGAAAGTTAAATTTAATATTCGTTTTAAGAGTTTATTTATTAAAAAACATAAAATCTTTAATTATGACTTATATACCGAAAAAATATTGGAAAAAATGCTTCGAAGAATGCAATTAAACGAGTTTGTTAAAGATTATATAAATGATATGGCAAGTTAACATAAAAAGAACTATAGCTGGGACAAAAAAGAAGATCAATCTAAATCATTAGCAAAATTGGAAGATCAAAATATAATAAGCTATAATGATGCTTTGTCCATACTAAAAAATAAGTATGGGGGGAAAGTAATCGAAATTGTGAATGGTGAATTCGAAGTTGACGAGTGGCAATTGGTAAAAAAAATAGAACATTTCGTTTGGTTTAAAATAAACTTTGCGGACTATGGATTTACAAACAAGCAAGCTGTAGAAATTAATCAAGGAAAAGGTGGAATAGTTGCTTATGTCCGAAAAGGTAACACATTACCAAACCTGAATTTGATCAGGGCTTATCAAAATGCTATCAAAAATTTTTGTGAGGATCGAACTCAATCCGATAGAAATGATAAAAGCACTTTTCGAGGAGAACCTTCTATTACATTTTTCAATCAAAAAACTAGACAAGTTGCTATTTTCGATCGAGAAACAAAGATTTTTATAACGGCTTATAAACTTGCTGAGCGTAGCGTTGATGACTATTTAACAACTGATAATATTGGAAGTAATTAAATTTAAAAATTAAGTGAAATTTTATGACTAAAGATTTGGAAAAAAAATATCAAAACTTGAACAAAAAAAGACGCTACGAACTTTTGAATTACGATAAAAAACGGCATC
>Ga0265303_10002684_pt1 | contig 11056 bp, 9 predicted proteins | sample Helome_2_FD_192494 | JGI IMG/M metagenome (GOLD analysis project Ga0265303, IMG submission 192494) | Marine sediment microbial communities from subtidal zone of North Sea - Hel_20160317 (Illumina Assembly) | ecosystem: Environmental > Aquatic > Marine > Subtidal zone > Sediment ...
AGCCGAGCAACTGCTGGTCGTGGGGTACGCCGACAACCAAGAGCAGCTCCAACGCGCGCGCCGCGGTCGCAGGACGACCACCATCGCCGGTGAGGTCGTCGTGCCCAAAGACCTCGCGGTCGGAAACAAGGTTCGTGTGAAGGGGCACTTCACGCTGATCTCGTCCGGCGGCTTCAACACGAGCAACGGGCTTCTTGAATACGCATCGCACGAGACGCTCGCGAAGGGCTCAGCGAAGTAATCAGGGCGCGGCAACGCCAGAATCGGGCTCGGCGACAGCCGCATCCGGCTCGGCGACGAGCAGATCCGAAAGATCCGGTGCGCCGGCATCCCCTTTGAGCTCGAACGCCTCTGCGTTGCGCTCAAAAAGCGCGACGACGTCTTTGCCGACGACCGAGATCTCGCGACGGTCATCGATTCGTACGTAGCCGCCTCCGTCGACCGGAGCCCCCGAACCGAGCGAGATGCGCACCTTGGCGCGACCCATCTCGAAGCTGACCTCCGCCTTGGGCGTCTCCATGCCGAAGTTCCGCAGGTCTTCGGGGCTTGGGCTTTGGAGCGTGCGAACTGGGATCGCGAACTCCCAGTTGCGCAGGTAATCCTCGATGACCTCTGGGTCGCCGGGTGCGTCGTTGGGTTCTTCGAGCGTCCAGGCTTCGTCGAAGCCCTCGCCCGTTCGAACGAGCGCGACCCGTTCGTCGCCTGAAGCGATTCGAATGCGGGTGATCCGGTCCCGGATGACCGCCTCCAAGAGCAAGCCAGAACGGGAGTCGATTTCTTTGCGCCCTGGGCCGCCGCGCTCGAACAGCATCACGTAGGCGAACAGGAGGGCGGCCACGACGAGCAAGACGATGGGGGTGCGCGCGCTCATGAGCGCCTCGACCACCAAACGCCAAAGCCAGCGATGAGCGCGGCGAGCGGTAGGAGAACCACGACGCGAAACAAGAGGTTCTGCAGGTCGGCGTCGCTCATAATTACGGCGCGGGCGTTGGTCTTGCGCGGCGCAATGTTGATTAGGGCCTCCCGCTGCGTGAGCCAGCCGACGGCCGACGAGAGCAAGTCGATGTTCGAGAGCTGTGGGTTTTCGAGGAGCTCGGAGCTCATCCAGTCGCTGTCGCCCATGACCAGCAATCGGCCCGGAGTTGGGCCGTCGGTCTTGACCGGCTGGAGGTCATCGCCGAGCGGCGGCACGAACTCCCAGGCGACCGCGAGCGGAACGGCGCGAGGCGGCGTCCGCTCACCGTTGGCGTCCGGGTCGAGCGCGCGGGCAAGGTCGGTTTCCGCAACGGCGGCCGGGCTCGTGCGGAATAGAACTTCGGTTTCGCCGCCCTCGGCCACGTCGACCGAGCGCGCAACGGCAAAGAGGACCCCTCCGCCGCGCTTCCGAATCGTGTCGACGAGGCGATGGGTGCCGACGTTGGTCACGAGGAACAGGTCGCCAGGGTTTCCGGGCAGCTGCTGCGCGGTGTCGTTCTCGATGATGAGATCCGCGCCGACCAGGATTCCGCGCGCTTCGAGCGAGGTTTCAAAGCCCGTTTCGGTCAACTTCTCCTTTTTGAGGACGGGGTCGAAGGTCAGAAGCAGGTTCCCGCCCGAGGTGAGGTAGCTGTCGACGAGGTCGACCTCTTCTTTGGAGAACGGGCGCTGCGGGCTGATGACGAAGAGCGCGTCGCAGGCCTCCGGAACCTCGTCCGTACGAATCTCGAACGGCTCGACTTCGATTTTTTCCCATTCGAGCTCGCGGGCCACCGGATCGAAGCTGCGTTCGCCGTAGGCTCCGACCTCCCACTCGCCGTGCCCCGTCGCCACGCAGACTTTGTTCGGCTCGCCGGTGGTTACCTCGAGAATCGCTCCGGTGAGGGCGCGCTCGGACTGCAGGTCGAGCTTGTGTCCATCGGCGTCCTCGAAGGTCTCGAAGTCTTCGACGATGAGCTGATGGCGCTCGACTTTCCATTTACGCTCGCCGCTCGTGACGACGACCGGCACTTGTGAAAGCGTCACGTCCCCGGCAAGCCAGCTGTCGATGCCGAACTTGTCGGCGAGCACCTGGTAGCGCGCGCGGTCGCGGTCCGGGTCGACCCATTCGACCTGGATTCGTTCGGTGACCGCTTTGTACTCCTCGAGCAAGGTCTCGACGTCGGCGAAGTCCTGCTCGTCGCGACCTAGGAAAACGTAGATCTCGACGTCCTGGTCGAGCTCCTTCAGAGCCTGTTTGCTTCGATCCGAAAGCGTGAACAAGCCGTGGCTGGTCCAGTCCCATCGCTTGTAGTGCCGCGACGAGATGTAATTTGCGAGGACCACGATCACGAGGCCGAGTATGGCCGTGAGCAGGACGTTCAACCGTGCGCGAGGCTGCGCGCTCATCCGTGTCTCCTCGCCTTCATCGCCCCGATGCTCAGGCCAACGGCCAGGACCGCGATCGAAAGATCGAAGACCAGGTACCGGGTGTCGACGACGCCTTTGGCGAAGCTCTGCATGTGGCCGAGCATGCTCACGTAGGCGCAAACCTCGCGCGCGGTCCCATCGAGGACGAACTCGCCGATACCCACGGTGAAGAGGACGCCGAGCGTGACGAACGCGAGGACGGCCGCCACGATTTGGGTGGGCGCCAGGACGCTCATGAGCAGGCCCACCGCCATGAAGTAGGTACCTAGGCAGAAGATCCCGAAGTAGCTGGCGGTCACAGCTCCCCAATCGACGCTGCCGTGCTGGCTCATGATCCAGGCGTAGATGATCGTGGGGATCCAGAGCACACACCAGATGACGAGCGAGGCGGCGTACTTGCCCAGAATCACCGAGCTCTCCGAAACCGGGGCGGTCATCAAGGTTTCGATCGTGCCGGCCTGCTTCTCACCGGCGACCAGGCGCATCGTCAGGACGGGGACGAACACCAGAAGCGGAATGAAGAACAGCGCGCTTCCACCGAAAAAGCCCGAAAGTGGCGACGATGCGCCGGAGGATACGGCATTGCGGGCGTAGAACTCGGTGAGCATCCAAAACCAGACGCCGTTCCAAACCAGCCACGAGGTCAGCACGACGTAGGCCAGCGACGAGACGAAGAACGACCCGAGCTCTCGCTTCAAAACGACCCAGGCGCTGCTCACGAAGCCTCCTGCGCCGCGCCGTCGGTCGTCAGCTCGGCGAACCGCTCTTCGAGGCTGGTCTCGGAATCCCCGGGCACCAAGTCGGCGACCTTCTCGCCCTCGCGAATGATGATGACCCGGTCGCAGACCGCTTCGACCTCGGACAGAATGTGGGTCGAGAGCAGCACCGTCTTTTTGCCGCCGAAGCTCCGGACCAGCTCACGGAACTGCCGAACCTGATTTGGGTCCAAGCCCGACGTCGGCTCGTCGAGGATCAGGATGGGTGGGTCGGCGATGAGCGCTTCGGCGAGACCGACGCGCTGGCGGTAGCCTTTGGAGAGCTGGCCGATGATTCGGGTCCGGGCATCTGCGACGCCGGCAAGCTCGAGACAGCGGTCGACGGCCGCCGCGACCGCGGGGACGCTCTTGAGATGCCCCCGGTGGCGCAGATACTCCCGAACGCGCATCTCGCGGTACAAAGGCACCCCTTCGGGCATGTACCCCATTCGCTCTCGCGCCTGAATCGAGCTTCGGACCGCGTCGATGCCGTCGATCCGAATCTCACCCGAGCTCGGCGCGAGGTAGCCGGTCAGCATGCGGAGCGTCGTGCTCTTGCCAGCCCCGTTGGGACCAAGAAATCCAACGATTTCCCCCGGTTCCACCCGAAAGGACAGATCGTTGACCGCGAGTCGGCTTCCGTACAGCCTGCTGAGCCTTTCGACTTGAATCACATCTTGCTCGTTGGGCGCACGGGGTACTCGATGCGATCGAGCCTTGCAACTGCAGACCTGTCCAGGTTCTGCGCCTTTTTCGCATCTCCTGGCTGCGCTTCCCTACGATCCGATCGAGATGTCCTTCATCCCCTGGAGCGTTCGACTGAGCGCGTGCGTCCTCGCGTTGGTGGCCGGAGGCTCGCTTCTCGGCGCCACCGAGACGGGTCGCGCGCCGATGGTCATCGAGCCCATCACAATCCGCCCCTCTCCCGTGCTCGAGCCGCGTCACCAGGAGCCGGGGCCCGAAGTGCAAGGCGTTGTCCCCATCGTCAATGAAGATGTGACCGGCCTCCGCTTTCCGAGCGGGCTCACGATTCATGGCGGCACCAAGCGCCGCACGATTCTTTTCACCTTCGATGACGGCCCTTCGAGCCGAACGACGCCGCAGCTCCTCGACCTGCTCGACGACCTGGGCATCAAGGCGCTCTTCTTCGTGACCAGCGAGAGCTTTGGCAATGGAAATCCCTATGAGCGGCGTCACGCCAAGATCGTTCGTGAGATCGTGCGGCGTGGGCACCTCGTCGGCAGCCACACGGAAACACACCGTCAGCTACCCCTGCTCGGCAACGCGGAGATTCAAGCGGAGCTCGCCATCACTGAGCGAAAGCTTCAGAGGGCGGTCGGCCGAACGCCTAGACTGATTCGTCCGCCCGGGGGAGCCTTGTCCAAGCGCGTCGAGCGCCTGCTGGCCGAGCTTGGCTACACGAGTGTCATGTGGGCGGTTTACGCGGGTGATTTGGAGGCAAAGACGCCCGACGACGTGGTTCGAACCTTCTTTCGCGTGCTGGAGCGCCGCGAGCGCGAGACGGGGGACCGGGGCGGCATCGTCCTGATGCACGACACCAAGCGCCACAGCCTCGATGCCCTCCCGCGCCTGGTGCGCGCCCTCCAAAGGCGCAATTGCGCGCTCCTCGAACGAGGCGAAGAACTCTACGACATCGTCGACGACCTCGGCTACTTTATCCCCGGCCACGAGCCGGACCAAACACTCGAGGAGCGTCAAGAAGAGCTCGCGCGCGACACCTTGCGGGCTTGCCACACGATTGCGCTTCGGTAGCTGGGCATCAGTCGCGCGTTGCGAGGATTCGCCAAACCGGCAGGCCGTCTTCGAGGGCGCGCTTCTCCCGATTCGAGCGGGCGCCAAACGGGTTCACCCCGACGTACCCTTCGGCCGACGCGAGCGTGAAGCCCGGCGTGTCCTGAAGCTGTGCCAGGTACTGCTCGGCTCGGTGCTCGACGTCGGTCTGAATGAAGAGCTCGCCGCCCGGCTTCATCAGGCGGGCCAGCTCGCCGAGGAGCGCTTCCCCGATGACCCGCCGCTTGTCGTGCCGCTTCTTCCACCATGGGTCCGGGAAGTGCAGAGCGACCCGCTGAACCGATCTGCCCGGCTCAGCTCTTTTCAAGATTTCACGGGCATCCCCGCACAGGACCTTCACTTTTTCGATCCCACGCTTTTCGAGCCGCTCGGCCGCCTTGTAGGCGAGCTTGGTCTTCACCTCGATGCCGACGATGCGACTTTCAGGCGCCGCCGCCGTGCGCTCGAACAGCGACAAACCACGGCCAAAGCCAATATCCAGCTCGAGCGGACCTGATCCGGCGATCAGGTCTTCGAGCGAGAAGCAGCCCTCGGGGGCGCGCGGAGCCTGCTCGCGATAGAGCCGGCGTAGGTCCAAGTCCGACACCTTGGCTCCCTACCGGCGGCCTACGAGGGCGTCAAACCGGATACGCTCCTTCTTGACCGCCCAGGTGCCGATCGCGTATGCCAGCGACATACATCTTGGTGAACGGGGCTTGATGTCGATGAGGATTCTAATCGTCGAAGACAGCGTGACCATGCGCAAGGTCATGGAGATGACTTTCGCTGGTGAGGACGCGGAGTTGCTGGTCGTGGAAAACGGCGAGCTTGCACTTGAACGAGGGGCGGCCTTTGCTCCGGACGTGGCGTTCATCGATTCGTCCCTTCCGGGGATCGACGGGTACGAAGTGACTCGGGCGCTCAAGGGCGATCCCGGGCTTTCGGGCACTGCGGTGATCCTCATGGCGAGCCAGCATCGCCCGCTCGATGCGGCGCGGGCCTCCGAAGTCGGCGCCGACGACCACATTCTAAAACCGTTCGACACCCAAGAAGCGATCGACAAGGCAAACGTGTTAGCCGGCCAAACCGAAGCCACCGGCTTCTCCGACATGCCCTCGATTCCAGTGGCCCGTCCCGCCACGACGCCGCCCAGGCCGGTCGCGCAGCGCACCCATCGGCCCACCCCACCACCTCTCCCGGTCAATCCCGGGATGCAGCCCGCCCGACGCTTGTCGGGAACGCCCATCAGCGGAGCACAGGTTTCGGTTGCGCCTGGGAGTGCGGCCTCTCTTCATTCCTCCGCGCCGCCGGCGAAGATCGTCTCTGCCCCGGCCGCGAACATTTCATCCGCGCCGCCGGCCCAGTTCTCATCCGCTCCGCCCAGCTCTCCGCTCCAGGCCGCAGGCGCAAGCGAAGCCTTGTCGCATTCGGTGGTCGCACGACTCGAAACGCTCGGCCTCACGCCCGACCAGGTAGAAGGCGTGCTCAAACTTTCGGCCGAGGTCGTGGAGCGCGTGGTTTGGGAAGTCGTGCCCGAGCTTGCCGAAGCGATGATCCGTGAGGAATTGCACCGTCTCATCGGCGACTGAGGCTTGACTGCCCCGCCATTTCACCGCACACGGTCGGTCGGATGAGCGATTCGACCGACGAGATGCCCAAGCAGTACTCGCCTACCGAAAGCGAGTCTCGCTGGTACGAGTTCTGGGAGACCTCGGGGTTCTTCGCGGCGTCCGAAGAGCCGGGCGATACGCGGCAGACCTACACCCTCGCCATCCCGCCGCCGAACGTCACCGGCTCGCTCCACATGGGCCACGCCTGCCGAACGACCTTCGAGGACGTGCTCTGCCGCCACAAGCGCATGCAGGGCTACAACACGCTCTGGGTGCCCGGCATCGACCACGCGGGGATTGCGACGCAGGTGGTGGTCGAGCGGCAGCTCAAGCAGGAGGGCCTGACGCGCTACGACCTCGGCCGTGAGAAGTTCATCGAACGGGTCTGGCAGTGGAAAAAAGAGTCGGGCGAGCGGATTCTCCAGCAGCTTCGCAAGATGGGGGCTTCCTGCGACTGGCCGCGCACCAAGTTCACGATGGACCCGGACATGGTCCGAGCGGTGCGGGAGGCCTTCGTCCGGCTCCACGAAGAGGGGCTGATCTACCGCGATACGCGCCTGGTCAACTGGGACGTCGAGTCGCAGACGGTGCTCTCGGACCTCGAGGTCGAGCAGGAGGAAAACGTCGAGGGTGCGATGTTCGACTTCGCCTATCTGCTGGCCGACGGCGGCGGCGAAGTAGTGGTTTCGACGACGCGCCCCGAGACGATGCTCGGCGATACGGCGGTGGCGATTCACCCGGACGATGCACGCTACCGGCATCTGCACGGCAAGTACGTGCGGCACCCGTTCGTCGACCGCTTGATTCCGGTGATCCTCGATGCGGAGCTAGTCGACCCCGAGTTCGGCACTGGCGTCGTGAAGGTGACGCCCGCCCACGACCCGAACGACTTTGCGACGGGCAAGCGACACGGCCTCGAGGAAATCAACATCTTCAACCTCGACGGGACGATGAACGAGAGCTCGGGTCCGTTTCAGGGGCTCGACCGCTTCGAGGCGCGCAACGCCGTCGAGATCGAGCTCGGCAACCGTGGGCTCGCCCGCGGACGCAAGAAACACATGATGACGCTGCCGCGTTCGCAGCGCTCGGGGACCATCGTCGAGCCGATGATTTCAACCCAGTGGTTCGTCAAGATGAAGCCGCTCGCAGCGCCGGCCATCAAGGCGGTCGAAGACGGTACGATTCAGATTCTGCCGCCCGAGTGGAGCAAGACGTACTTCCACTGGCTCCGGAACATCCAGGACTGGTGCATTTCGCGTCAGCTCTGGTGGGGCCACCCGATCCCGGCCTGGTACTGCGCAGACTGCGAGTACGTGACGGTGTCTCGCGAGGACGCGACGACGTGCGGCGGCTGCGGCGGCACCTCGATTCGCCAGGACGAGGACGTGCTCGACACCTGGTTCAGCTCGGGCCTGTGGCCGTTCTCGACCCTTGGCTGGCCCGAAAAGACGGTCGCGCTCGAGCGCTTCTACCCGACGCAGGACATGGAGACGGGCTACGACATCCTGTTCTTCTGGGTCGCGCGCATGATTATGATGGGCCTTCACTTCATGGGCGAGGTTCCGTTCACGCGTGTTCTGCTGGCCGGCTTGGTCACCGACGAGCGCGGCGAGAAGATGAGCAAGGTGAAGGGCAACGTCGTCGACCCGCTCGACGTGATTTACGGCGCCACCAACCAGCAGCTCGTGGCGAAGGCCGAAAAGGCCGGCGCGAAGAAGTCGGGCATCAAATACCTGAAGAGCACCTACCCCGATGGATTCGCGGCCTACGGCGCCGACGCGCTTCGCATGACCTTGCTCAGCTATTCGCCGCAGTCGCGCCGCATCGCGCTTTCCATCAAGCGCATCGAAGGCTACCGAAATTTCGCCAACAAGCTCTGGAACGCTTCGCGCTACGCGCTGATGCGGCTCGACGGCTCCTCGACCAAGGCCTCGCAGCAGTGCCCAGAGCCCAAGGCGCTCGCGAACCGCTGGGTGCTCTCACGGCTCTATCAGGCGCTCGAAGTCGCGGCCTCGGGGCTCGACGCCTACCGTCTCGATGAAGCCTCAGGCGCGATGTACCACTTCGTCTGGGGCGAGTTTTGCGACTGGTACCTGGAGCTGAGCAAACCCGCCCTGGATAGCGGCGACGCGGCGCTCATCGAGGAGACCGAGGCGACCTTGGTGCACGTGCTCGAAACGGTGCTGCGCGCCCTCCACCCGATGATGCCGCACATCACCGAGGAGATTTGGCAGCGGGTTCCGAAGTGGGATGGCGCCCCCAAGAGCATCATGATTAGCCGATTCCCGACGGGGCTCGTCGACGCCAAGCTGGACCGAAACGCCGAGCGTGATTTCGAAGTGGTCCAGGCCTTCGTCGGAAGCGTGCGGACCATCCGTGCAGAGCACGACGTGCCGAGAAGTCAGCCGATGCGTATCCACTGGCATTCCGAAGACCAGGACAGGCGCCGCGTGCTCGACGCCGAGCGACGGACCATCGAGGCCCTGGGCCGCTGCGAGCTCTGCTTCGAAGCCGACCCGGCGAAGCTCGACGATCCGAACGCGCACTTCAAGAACGCCGCCGTGTTCGTCAACCCCGGTATTCGGGCCGCGGTGCCGGACGTCATCGATACGGAAAAGGAGCGCGACCGTCTGCAGCGCGACCTGAAAAAGGTCGAGAAGGAGCTCGGCGTGCTGGAGAAGAAACTCGCCAACCCGAGCTTCGTCGAGCGCGCGCCCGAGGCCGTGGTCGAAAAATCGAGACGGGATTCTCTCGAGCTGCGAGAGAAACGTGAGCGCTTGGAAGCGGCGTTGCATAGCCTTTGAAAGGGGACTTTGAGCGACGCGGCCACAGATTCGACCCACACCGACTCCGAGCGGCCGCTTTGTGTCGACCTCGATGGGACCCTTCTCGCGACCGACACGATGGCCGAAGGTTTCATTGGTTTGCTCAAGAACACGCCGTGGAAGGTTCCAGCCGCACTCGCCGCGCTCGGAAGCAGCCGCCCCAAGCTCAAGCGCTACCTGGCGGAGAACGCGCCCGTCGACCCCACGACGCTTCCGTACCGGCCTGAAGTGCTCGACGCGATCAGCGAGGCGCGCGCGGCGGGCCGACGCGTGCTGCTGGTGACCGCCTCCGACCAGGGCACTGCGGATCGGATTGCAGAGCATCTGGGCCTCTTCGATGAAGCGATCGGAAGCGACGGACAGAACAACTTGAAGGCCCAGCGCAAAGCCGACTACTTGTCCGGCCGCTTTGGCGCCGCGGGCTTTCAGTATCTGGGCGACTCGTCCGCGGACCTGCCGGTCTGGAAGGCCGCGGAAGAGGCGAGCATGGTCTGCCCGAGCCCAAGCACCCAGCGCGCCGCCGAGCAGCTGGTGTCGAGGGCGACGGTCCTGGTCCCGCGGCCTTCGAAGCTAGAGGCCGCGTTGAAGGAGCTCCGGCCTCATCAGTGGGCCAAAAACATCCTGCTCTTGGTTCCTCTGTATTTCTCGCACCAGTACACGGATCCCAGCCTTGTCTTCAAGGCGCTCATGGCCTTCCTCTCCTTCTCGTTTTGCGCCTCGTCGATTTACGTCTTGAACGACCTCGTCGACCTTCCGGCAGACCGTCAGCACCGGAGCAAGCGCAATCGGCCGCTTGCCGCCGGCACGCTTTCGATCCCGGAAGGTGTGGTCCTTTCTGTGGGTGCGCTGGCCTTGGCGGTCGCCTTGGCCGCCTGGTTCGTTCGCCCCGAATTCGTCCTCGTGCTCTTCGGCTACGTCGCGCTTACCACCGCGTACAGCTTCGTCCTCAAGCAGAGGATGATTGTCGACGTGCTCGCCCTCGCCTCGCTCTTCACCTATCGGGTGGTCGCCGGTGGCGTCGCGGTTGACGTGAAGCTCTCGCCCTGGCTGCTCGCATTTTCGATTTTCTTCTTCACGAGCTTGGCTTTTGTGAAGCGCTACAGCGAGCTGATTCAGGTCAAAGGCGACGGCGGCCAGTCCCTCAAGGGCCGCAACTACGTCCCGGCCGACATCCCCATCATCACGTCGGCCGGACCGGCGGCAGGCTTGCTCGCGGTCCTGGTCTTCGCGCTCTACATCAACAGCCCCGCGATGATGCGGTATTATTCGGTGCCCGAGGCGTTATGGGGCATTTGTTTGATCCTGGTCTACTGGATCATCCGCATCTGGTTCCTCGCCGCGCGTAACGAAATGCACGATGACCCGGTGCTGTTCGCGGTGAAAGACAAGATCAGCCTTTTCGCGGGCGCGCTCGTCATCGCTTGCCTTCTCGCCGCGCGCTACGGTTAGCTCAGAAGAGCTCCATCTGGCCGGGCTGCACCACGCCCTCGTGAAAGCGTACACCTTCGAGCGCGAGCAAGAGCTGTTTGCGTTCGATCCCGCCGCCGTAGCCCCCGAGGTGGTGACCGGCCTCCACGACCCGATGACAGGGTACGATCACCGGGATCGGGTTGACGTGGTTGGCCTGCCCGACGGCGCGCATCGCACGCGGCGATTGGATCTCCTGCGCGACGCCCCCATAGGTACGCAC
>Ga0265303_10002686_pt1 | contig 11049 bp, 7 predicted proteins | sample Helome_2_FD_192494 | JGI IMG/M metagenome (GOLD analysis project Ga0265303, IMG submission 192494) | Marine sediment microbial communities from subtidal zone of North Sea - Hel_20160317 (Illumina Assembly) | ecosystem: Environmental > Aquatic > Marine > Subtidal zone > Sediment ...
CAGCAACGTCATCGAATATTCAAAAGGGACCTCCCTCGTATTTTTGCCGTTCCGCCTGAAAGGCAATCAGCCCGTGGATCCATTTGACCGGCCGGTCGAAAAAATTCTTACCGATCTGTCGCTGACTGCACTGGTGCTGGCAGCCGAGGATGTCGAACTGGAGGCCGAACCCGAAGACGGCAAAGCGGCTGAAATCGCCGCAGCATCGGATGCTTTGGCTGATGCCGAAAAGCGCGTGCAGGCTGCAGAAAAAGATGCTGAAACAGCCGCCGCGGTTGCCGCAAACGCCAAAGAAAAATTGCAGCAGCAAATTGAAACTGAAGCCGGTGAAGCGCAAGTTGACGGGTCTAAAATTGACGCGCTCAAATCAGAATTGAAAGCCGCTGAAAAAGAGGCCGAAAAAGCTGCACGCCGGTCTGCGAAAACCAAAGCAAAAGCAGAGGCGGCCGCCAAAGCCGGTGAAGCGCTGGGCGTGCCAATCGCAAAAACCGAAAAAGCCGGAAATGAAAGCGACGATTCGAAATAACCATCACCTCTTGACACCAACTAATTATGACACATTTTATCTAAAACCCGCCCGAACAAAACCCAAAACTTTAGATGGTCGCCATGGAAAAACCCAACACAAAAAAAGATAACGTACTCAGAAATATGCTTAGAAAACGTATTCTGTGGATCCTTTTTGGCCTGGCGCTGTTAGGGGGCTTGCTGCTGGTTGCAATGCCTTTCGGCATCGAATACGGGTTCAAGCGCTACTTGCTCAGTCAAGGGGTAGATCAAACCGATTTAGAAGATGTGGACTTCAATCCCTTCACCCGTCGCCTGGTCGTAAAAAACCTGATCGTTAAAGTGGGCGCTGAACAGGTTTTGAACGTTTCCGAAGCCGGTTTTACCCTTGCCTGGTCTCCCTTTTTTAAAAAACGTTTTGTTTTGGAAAAAGTCGATCTCATCAATTCCACGATCACAATCGAAGAATTGCCGGATGGACGCTGGCGACTCGGCGGTCTCTCGCTCACACCGTCTGAGGATAAGTCAGCCGCCTCGTCCTGGGGTTTTGGTCTTGCTGAGCTTCAGGTTCAAAACAGCCGGGTGAAATTTCACAGCACGCAGCTGACTTCCGAATTTAGCATCGAGCAGGCCCGGCTGGTGCGCTTGAGAAGCTGGCGCCCCGATCAGAAGGCCCGCCTCGAGTTAAAGGGTCAAATCAATGACGGCGCCCTGCAATTTCAGGGTGATTTTACAACCTTTGGCAGCGCAACGACAGTCGACGGTTCTTTAAAGCTGCAAGGGTTGTCCCTTACCCCCTTCGCGCAACTGATCACCGCCAATCCGGGCACGCTGCAGGGTCGACTGGACAGCGATGTCCGTATTCAAACCCAATACAATTCTGCAAAAGGACTCGATTTTGACCAAAGTGGACGTCTGGCCATAACACAGGCCCGCCTGCGCTTCGGTGATCTCGAGCTTGCCGATGAAAACTTCACCTGGGATGGGTCGGTTCAGGTGAAATTGCCGGCTGCTTCCGACATTCTACAGATAACAGTCGCCGGGCAATTGGAAGGCAAAGGCGGTTTTGTAAATCCGACACCGGATAAATTAGCGTTTCAGCACAAGGGGCTGGGCTGGAACGGCAAATTTGTTCTGGACCGCAAAACACAGACGGCTGACTATAACTTCGATGGTGCCCTGGCGCTTCAGGATTTTAAAATGGCCACCCCCGAGATGAATCTGGCCGATGAAAGCCTTCGCTGGGACGGCGACGTCCGAATCACCTTGCCGGGTTCGCCCGGTGTGCCTTTTATTACAGCCGCGGGACAGCTGGCGGGAAAAGGGGCATCCCTGGGTATGCCATCGGCGAATTTTAAGCTTCAGGGCAATGGCCTGAATTACAACGGAAAGTTTGCCTTTGCCGCAGAAAAGGAAACAACCGACATCAAAATGGACGGCGACCTGAAGTTCGCAAAGCTAGAGGTCACCACCGCTGATGTGCTTGTGGCCGAAGAAGACCTCACCTGGGGCGGAAACTTTCAAATCTTGCTGCCTGAAAATAAGGCCGCGCAGCGGTTGACGACCAACGGGAAACTCGAATCCAGACGCCAAATCGTCACTATGCTGCGGGAAAATTTGAGGCTGGCAAATGAAAACCTCGCATGGGAGGGTCGCTTCAACTGCGGGCTGCAGGATGTTGCGGCCGGCCTGGCGGCTGAAGGGGATTTCCGCTTAACCGATCTGGCAATCACCGATTCCCAAAAAAAATTAAGGCTGTTGGCGTCCAAAGCGGTCAACTTAAAATCGATCAAAGGAGACGCAAAAACACAATTCAGCATCGCCACAGCCAAGATCACCGGCCTGGATCTTGTCGGTCAAACGGGCTCGCCTGAAAAGGCTTCGCTGTTCAGCGCCGCCGAGGTGCATGTTGACACCGTAAAACTCGAGCAGCTCAAACAGGTTTCGATCGAATCGGCCCGCATCGTCGCTGCCATGGGGGTGTTGCATCACAAAAGTAACGGGCGCTGGCTTTATATCGAGGATCTGACAACCTTTCTGGCCGATTCCGGCACCGGCGCACAAAAAAAACCATCGCAAAACAGGGTGGCAGAAAAAACTCGGTCCCCTGCAAAAGAAAAAGGCGTTGAATTCGGAATCCGCATCGGGAGCCTGGAAATTGACGGAGACAGCGTGCTGCATTTTAAAGATGAAACCGTCAGCCCGGCATTCGTTACCGAGGTGCGCCTGACAAAAGCACTTCTGACGGGCGTCAACAGTCTTAAGCCCGAACAATCCAGTCCATTTTCCCTCCAGGCGTCGTCCCGAAAGTACACAAGCCTAAAGCTGCAGGGCAACGTTCAGCCTTTCGGCGAGCGCATCAGCATGGACCTCAAAGGCAAGATCAGAGCTCTTGAAATGCCGCCGCTGTCGCCCTATACCGTTAAAACAATCGGGTACAATCTGATCAGCGGAGAGATGGATGCCGACATCGATCTCAAAATAACGGTCGGCAAGCTGGAGGGCGAAGGTGATCTGAAATTAAACAATCCCATCGTCGAAGCCGTCAATCCGGAAAAATTAAAAAATGAAAAAGGTATGTTTATTCCATTGCAGAGCGCCTTGAAAGTACTGCGCGACAAAAACAATGACGTCCGCTTAAAAACGCCGATCTCCGGTGATGTGAGCGATCCGAAATTCAACATTTCGGATGCCATCAACCAGGCCGTTATCAAAGGTCTCACTTTGGCCACGCTGTCTTATCTGAAATATATGCTGGGGCCTTACGGTACCGCTATTGCGATCGTCGAGCTGGGCGCCAAGGTTGGCGCAAAAGCGCTGACCGGCATCCGACTCAAGCCGGTTGAATTCCAGCCCGGCACTTCCGACCTGGATGCCACCGCCCAGGAATACATGGACAAATTGGCGGCCATTCTGAACGAAAAAAAGGATTTGCGCGTCAGGTTGTGCGGGTGGGCGACGGAAAGCGATCGAACTGGGCAGCGCGAAACGGCGCCCGAAGCGGCAGCACCGTCAGGGTCAGCACCCCTGGATACAAAATCGGCACCCGGCAGACAGAGTGATTCGCAAAAAGAACCCCGCTTTCCATTGAGTGAAGAAGATATGCTGGCGCTTGCTGAACAACGCGCCGACTTAATCGAAGATATCCTGGTCAGCCGGCATGGTATCAAAGATGAGCGCATTTTTATTTGCAAGCCGGAAATCGATAAAAGCCCTGAAGCAAAGCCCCGGGTAGAATTGGTGTTTTAACTCTAAAGATCTTTCATCCGCTTCGGTCGATGCTGCCTGCGCCTGAATGATTCATAGGGCATAAAAAGAAAATCTTTTTTGATTTTTTTCTATAACCATTTTTTGCGTTTAAAATAAAGCAACATACCCAAAAAAATCACGATCAACAAAATCCACAGAACCGGGTAAGACCATTTCCATTCGAGCTCCGGCATAAATTTGAAATTCATCCCGTAGATGCCGGCCACAAAAGTCAGCGGGATGAAAATGGTGGCCATGATGGTCAACACTTTCATGACTTCATTCATTCTGTTACTGAGGGTGGACAGATACAAGTCCATCATTCCCCCAATAATATCCCGGAAGGATTCGATCGTATCGATCACCTGGATGGTGTGATCGTAAACATCGCTGATAAATACTTTATGGGCTTCCTGCATCAAAGGGGATTCTGTCTTTTGCCATACGTTTAAAACCTCCCTGATCGGCCAGACCTGCTTGCGAAAATAAATAATTTCTCTTTTCAAGGCATGGATATTTTGCAGGACTTCCGGCGTCGGTTCCGAATGGACCCGGTCTTCGAACAGCTCTATTTTTTCACCGATTTTTTCAAGAATTAAAAAATAGTGGTCGACAACCGCATCGATCAGCGCATAGGCCAAATAATCCGGCCCGGATTTGCGGATCCGCACCCGCCCCTTGCGGATGCGCTCGCGCACAAAATTGAAGACATCTCCTGCGGCTTCCTGAAATGAAATCAGATAATGCGGGCCCAGAATCAAACTGACCTGCTCGGAGGCAATATGGCCGGTCGTATCATCAAATTTCAGCATTTTGAAAACCAGATAAATGTAATCTTCGAAATCATCTACCTTCGGGCGTTGGCCGGTATTGACGATGTCCTCCAAGGTCAGCGAGTGGATGCCGAAATGGGCGCCGACTTTTTCAATCAACTCGACATCATGAAGCCCGTCGATATTGATCCAGGTCACCGGCGGCGTGTCCTTATAAGCATAAGATTCATCGATGCGCTTTAATTGCTTTTCTTCCAGGCGATCCGGATCGTAATTCATTATGCTGATCCTGGCCTTATCGATCTTCTGTTCTCCGACATGCACGAGGGACCCCGGAGACATGCCGGCCTTTTTGGACGACCTTTTCACAAACTTCGATGTTTTTTTGATGATATTTTGCATGTACCACCACCTCCTGACCTGTTTGGGACACGGTTTTATTTTTGATTGACGGATTTTAAAAGTTCAACACACCGTCCCAGAGACGCAATCCCGGACCCGATAACCTTACGCTCCGTGTCGACAAGCGCCTGTTCAAAAAAAGGCATTAATATTTGAAGACAACCTCGAGATGGCAGACTCCAGATCGGGTTGAATATCAGAATATCGAATCGGATTGTCTTCCCCAAATAATAAGCAGGGCGTCAAAACGACTGTTAAACCGATCAATAAACACAGTGCTTTTATCATTTAGTTGATCCTCATTTTAATTTAGAAAGGTGCTTAAATCGCTATCAATCGTTGACGATGAGAAAGGTGACATAGCAAAAATAAAGTATCAAACAAACAATTCCCTCCCAGCGGTCCAAAGAACGCTTTTTTCCGGTAAACATAAAGAAAAACAGCATTAAACTGGAGACAATCACCACACCGATATCGACATTATTTTTGGTTTGAAACGGCAGCGGCTTAATAGTGGCGCTGATGCCGAGCACGAAAAAAATGTTGAAAATATTTGACCCCACGACATTGCCCACCGCGATTTCCGGATTTTTTTTATAAGCGGCCACAGCCGAGGTGGCCAGTTCGGGCAAAGATGTTCCCACAGCGACAATGGTTAATCCGATCAATGACTCGCTCATCCCCAATTTTGTGGCAAGGACAATGGCGCCGTCTACGATCCATTTCCCGCCGATGATTAAGCCGGCCAGGCCCGCAGCAATAAACAGCAATGACCGCAGCCAACTATGATGCTTGGCGGGTATATGCTCCTCCACCCCTTCAACCCGCGCGGCGATGGAAAATGTATAATAGATAAAAATCGTAAAAAAGCAGAAAAAAATGAGCCCGTCAATTCTCGTCAATGCGGATGCGCCGGCATCATCTAGGATCTGATCATTGGCCATAAACAATAGGACGATGGCGGCCAGCAAGCTAAACGGAATTTCTTTCCAGACGGTGCCCTTAGTAACCGATAGAGGATAAATGACCGAGGATACACCGAGGATGAGGAAAATATTCGCAATGTTGCTTCCCAGCACATTACCGATGGCAATGTCGGTATTGCCTTTGAAGCTGGCAATGATGTTGACAAACAATTCCGGCGTCGACGTGCCAAAGGCGACCACCGTCAACCCGATGACCAGGTCGGACACATTCAGGCTTCTGGCAACCGAAGCAGCGCCGTCAACCAGAAAGTCCGCGCCTTTGATTAAAAAGACGAAGCCGATGGCAAGCAGGATATAGGTCATCATGGCATACCGTCTGCTAAAATAAAGCGGCTGTTCATATCATGATACAAACGCATGCGCTGCCGGATTTTTATGGTACGATACAGACCGCCATGTCCGCTGCCTGTTCTAAAACCTTTTTGGTGATGCTGCCCATGGCATAATCTTTGACGTTCGAATATCCTTTTTTGCCCAGGATAATCGTACCGATGGCATTTTCTTCCGCTTCCTTTAAAATATCTCTGGCCGCACTGCGGCTGCCATTCACCACCTTGACTGAAATCTGATTTTCAGCCAGACCGGCTCTGACGAGCGACTCACGGGCTTTGGTCATGTAAGGCGCAACCACTTCTCCGGCTTTGCTTTGCCAGAATTTCTGAATCTCCGGAAACTCTTGCAGCACTTCTTTGGGAACAAAACGCCTCAGGTCCCGTTTTGAATGAAATACCGTAACATTTACATCGGTGCCCGCAAGCATAAAGCCGGCGTGATCCACCGCCCGCATGGTATTTTCTGAATTGTCTACTGCCAGCAAGACATTATTACTTTTCACCGTACCCTTGACCATCCAAACCGGACAGACCTTTACACATTCCAGCACCTTGTTGGCAACCTCGCCAGTAAAAAAAGCCTCCAGGCGGCTTCGCCCGCGTGAGGAGATGAAAATGGCGTCCGCCTTTTTGTTGTTCTCGGACCAGCTGCAGATATCGCGGGCTACGCCGATCTCTATTTTTCGAAAAACCGCCTCGACTGCTTCTTTGCTAAATCCGATATTCATCAGCCGGCCTTTCGCATCGGTCAATATGCGCTCGGCCATCTGGCTGTTTCTCTTCTCGATTTCCCGCAACTGATTGATGGTTTGGCGGCTTTTTTTGATTTCTTCGACCATAATCGGCGGCAGTTTCGGCAGAAGGTATACCAGCGATAGTCTTAATTGGTGTTTGGGTCCGAAAATAAGATTGATAAAATCTACGGACTTCAACGCATTCTTGGAACCATCGATCGGCACAACTATCATTTTTTCCGGATCTTTTGTCATTTTTTTCTCCTTCTATCGAAAATAAATTGTATTCAATTGGAATCTGTTACAATGTATTCAGCAAAGACACCAAATGCAATCAAAAGATAAAGTAAAAAGCAAAAGCGCCAGCTGATCCCGACTGCATCGCTCCTGCGGGCGTTATCTCAAACCATAAAAAGTACCTGGCGGATTTGCCTGAAGATGGAGAGATTCCAGGCGATGTCCGTTAACATATGGTCAAAGTGATTGAATTATCGCTGCCCGTGCAAAAACCGAGTTGACAATCCCAGGTGAATTCGATAAAAATTTACTAACATTTTACATTCATTTGAATTTTCTATCTGTCAGGTGATATCTGAAACCGATTGCCAAATCAATTTTGTTTTTAACCTACCCCATAATAAACGAGTGCGCATCAAATTATGGATTATATCCTGTGGCTTGAAGTTGGCCTTTTTGTTTTGATGATGGGCCTTTCAGGCTTTTTTTCCAGTTCCGAAACTTCACTTTTTTCTCTGAGCAATGTACAACTGGAGCAAATGCGGCGGGATCAACACCCCCGAATTGGCCTCATCCAGCTTCTGCTCAGCCAACCCAGACGACTCATTATTACCATTCTGATCGGTAACGAACTGGTCAATGTAACGGCCTCCGTTATCTCAGCCGCTATTGTGATACGATTGCTCGGCGCCGAAAACAAGTGGATAAACCTTTTGATTATGGTGCCGTTGCTGCTCCTGGTGGGTGAAATCACACCCAAGGTTTTGGCCATCCGTCACAACGTTGCCTTTGCCGGCTTTGAGAGCAAGCCTATCGAATTCTTTGCCCGGCTGATCAAGCCGCTGCGATTGGTGGTGCGCGCCATTGCAGACTGGATTATTACAATCCTCATCGGCAGGGATCGTTCCCGCGGCAACATTATTACCGAAGATATGGTCCGGGTCCTGGCCCGAGAGGCTGTGGGAGAGGGTGCTCTGGATCGGCTTGAAGCGCAATTTATTGATCATATATTTGACTTTGGCAACAAAACGTTGGAAGAAATCATGACACCCCGGTCCGATATTTTTTTCTTACCCCTGGACATGCCATTAGAAGAAATAGTTTCAGAGGTTTGCAAATCCCGTCACACCAAAATCCCCATCTTTCAGGACAATAGAGATAATGTCTGCGGAATTCTGAATGCCAGGGATCTTCTCGGCCTGGACACCGAAAATTTTGCGCATGATCCTCACCGCCTGCAAAAACAGTTGAGAAAGCCTCATTTTGTCCCGGAATCCAAATTAGCAGCCGATCTGTTTCGGACCTTCCGTGAGCGCCATCTGTCCATTGCCCTCACGGTTGATGAATACGGCGGCATCACCGGTCTGGTTACGATGGAAGACCTGCTGGAGTGCATTTTCGGTGAAATTCACAGTCCTTCGGATACGGTTCAGCAGGTCAGCATCGAGAATCTGGGAGAAGGCCGCTATACCGTGGATGCAAGTATGCCCGTTATCGAGTTTAACCTGGAAATGGGGTCGGACTTTTCCGATGAGTGGGGCGAAACGATCGGCGGTCTGCTGTTGCACCTTTTTGGTGAGCTGCCGCTTGAAGGCGCCACCATGGAAGTTGAAAAATACAAGTTTCGCGTCGTGGAAGTTGAGGAAAACCGCATAAAGACCGTGGAGTTCGAAAAGCTGCCGGACACAAGTGAACCTGAAGAAGAACCGCCTGAACCCGGTGGAGACCCAATGCCGGATAAAGCCTAAGCCGAAAAACGGTTCGTTTTGGAATCGGTTTGCTTGGGATGAGGTTTATGGACGTCTTATTTACGATTATATTAATTTTGGCCTTTCTGCTGATGGAAGGTTTTTTTTCCGGTTCCGAAATTGGCGTGGTCAGTGCAGATCAGATCAAACTGCGACACGATGCCGCCAAGGGCTCCCGCAGCGCGAAGCTGGCTTTGGAGATGCTCAAAAAACCAGAGTGGCTCTTATCCACCACACTGGTCGGTACCAATATTGCGGTGGTCAGCAACACCACCATCACCACCGCTTTGATGATCGAGTTGTTCGGGGTGCAGAACAGCTGGCTTGCAATTCTATTCGTCGCGCCTTTGATCTGGATCTTTGGCGAAATTGTCCCCAAAAGTATTTTCCAGCAGCGGGCCAACACGATTACACCCCGTGTTATTTTTTTTCTGCGATTGGCCTCTTATGCATTTTATCCCATACTTATCGTATTCACGCTCATCACGCGCCTGTTCTCCTGGATCTTCGGGCAGCAGGATCAAAACCCCTTCATCTTGCGTGAAGAAATCCTCACCATGCTGCAAATGCCGGCCACGGAAGGAGACATCCAGCCGGTAGAAAAAACCATGATCCGGCGCATTTTTAGTTTTTCCGAGACGACCGCATACGAAGTTATGATTCCATTAATCGAAGTGGTGGCCATTGAGCAGAGCAGCACCTGTGGTGAAGCCGTTGAACTGGCACACCGCAAAGCCCACATCCGCCTGCCGGTATATGCCGATCGGGTGGACAAAGTCGTGGGCGTGCTCGACGCGCTGGAACTGCTCGATGTCGAACCGCACAATCCCATAAAGCCTTTTATGCGAGAGGTTCGATATGTCCCTGCCTCCAAAAATATCAGCGAAGTCCTGCTGGATCTGCGCAAAGACGGAGACACGGTGGCGGTGGTTGTCGATGAGTTCGGCGGTGCCGAGGGGCTGGTCACCATGGAAGACATCATGGAAGAAATCGTGGAGGAAATGGAAGACGAATACGATATCGAAGAAAAACCGGTGCAGTGGATACGCAAAATTTCCAAAAAAGACTATATCGTGAGTGCCCGCATCGAAATTGACAGCCTGGAGGAGGAGCTGGGAATCCAGCTCCCGAAGGGCAAATATGCGACTCTGGCCGGATTTTTATTGGAAAAGGCCGGTGAGATCCCGGCAGCAGGGACCTCCATCAAGTCCACAGGCCTCACCTTCACCATTGAGCGCAGCACCCCCCAGGCAATCCAGGAAGTCCGGTTACACTGGTGACATCTTAGCCCAAGTGTGCATTATTTTCAATTCTTTGCGTCCGCATCAGAAATATAGATTTTCTCACTGCTAAATAACACGGCTTCTATTTTTTTTGATCTCAGCACCAAATTCCTGTAATTGGCCCCTGGCGGGCAGCAAATTTGTCAAGGGTTGTGTTTTTCCAAAAGGATCTTTATTTCTGCACCTTCAATTTTTTCTTTTTCAAGCAGCAGCTGTGCGCCCTGGTCGAGAATTTCTTTTTTTGCTGCCAGAATTTGCCGCGTCTTTGCATACTGAGTATTGATAATCTCCCGGACCTCATTGTCGATCAGCTCGGCGGTAGCCTCGCTGTATTCGGCCGCACCTTCCATGGGGATATTCAGAAACTGATTTCTTTTTTCCCTGGCAAAATAGACCTGGCCGACTTTTGCGCTCATGCCGTATTCTTTGACCATGCTGCGGGCAATGTCGGTGGCGCGCGCCAGATCGTTGTGGGCGCCGGTGGAAATGTCTTCGAATACGATTTCTTCAGCCGCCCGCCCGCCCAGCAGAGTGGCGATCTTGTTGAGCAATTCGGTTTTGGTCATCAAAAAGCGATCTTCGGTCGGGGTTTGCAGGGTGTATCCAAGCGCGGCGATCCCGCGCGGGATGATCGATATTTTCTGGACCGGATCGGCACCGGGCAAAGACAATGCCACAATGGCATGGCCCATTTCGTGATAGGCCACAATTTTTTTCTCTTTTGGATTTATCAGACGATTTTTCTTCTCAAGTCCCGCTATTACCCGCTCATCCGCCTCTTCGAATTCGGCCATGCCG
>Ga0265303_10002687_pt1 | contig 11047 bp, 9 predicted proteins | sample Helome_2_FD_192494 | JGI IMG/M metagenome (GOLD analysis project Ga0265303, IMG submission 192494) | Marine sediment microbial communities from subtidal zone of North Sea - Hel_20160317 (Illumina Assembly) | ecosystem: Environmental > Aquatic > Marine > Subtidal zone > Sediment ...
AGGGATGCGTATCCTGCCCGAGGACACGCGGGAATATTCGCGCCAGCTACAAGCGCTGCCGGAGCAGCTGGCCGACTTCGCGCTGCCGCGCGCGTTGCTCACCGCGCTGCAGCGCTTCGATTCGACCCGCAACGTGCAGGATGTGTCCCAGGCCGCCTATGAAGTCTGCGACGAGGAGGCCGATCGCCTGGATTCGGAGTTGTCGATGATCCGCTATATCGCCTGGGCGATCCCGTCCATCGGCTTTATCGGTACGGTGCGCGGTATCGGCGAGGCGCTGGCCCAGGCTCACAAAGCGGTCGAGGGTGATATCGGCGGTGTCACCCAGGCTCTGGGCGTGGCCTTCAACTCCACGTTTATCGCGCTGCTGTTGTCGATCGTGCTGATGTTCGCGGTACACCAGCTGCAGTTGTCACAGGAACGCCTGGTCCGGGATTCGAAGACCTATTGTGACCGTAATCTGGTTCGGCACATGAAGGTCCGTTAGGTCGTCTGACGTCATGCGTGTCCTCGCTCTGGAGATCAATGACAGCGGGCTGCGGGTCGGCTCAGATGAGGCGCACCAGGAGGCCGGACCCGGGTATGCCATGCTCGACCCGGAGCGGCTGAGCCTGGGCGAAGAGGCGCGGCAACAGGCGCGTCTGCGGCCGCGGCGGCTGCACAGTCGTTTCTGGCTTGAGCTGGACACCCGGTCCTTGCCCCGGCCGGTGCCCTATGCGGCCACCGCGGCGGATCTGGCCCACGCGCAGATGGCGGATCTGTGGGAGCGATTTGGTGACGATGCCGAGGCCGTGGTGCTGGTGGTGCCGGGCTATTTTGGCGGCGAGGCGCTGGGGCTGCTGTTGGGTATCGCCCGTGCCTGCGAGATACCGGTGCGCGGTATGGTCGATACGGCAGTGGCATCGCTGGCCGGTCGCGGCACCGGTCAGCGGATGTTGCATCTGGACGCCCATCTCCATGTGTCCGTTTTGACCGAGCTGAACGTATCCGGCGAACTCAGCCGCGGCGCGGTGCATCTGATCGACGGCAGCGGTGTCGCGGACTTGAGCCAGGTATGGATTGACACCGTGGCAAAGGCGTATGTCCACCAGACCCGTTTTGACCCGCTGCATCATGCGGCCACCGAGCAATCCTTGTTCGACCGTATCGACGACTGGATCCTGGCTCTGTCCGGGGGCGACGATCTTACGGTCCAGATCGAACACGACGGCAACCCGATCGCGGTGCAGATCAGCCGCCGGCAGATGCTGGAGGCTGCAGCGCCAGGCTATGAGCGGATCGCGCGGATGGTCGAGAGTACCGCGCAACGACTTGGACCCTTGCACGTTGCAATAAGCGATCGGATCGGGCGGCTGCCGGGTCTGGTCGAGCGTCTGGGCAGGATCGAGACCGTCGAAACGCTGATCCTGCCGCCGGCAGCCGCCGTCGTCGGGGCGCTGCGTTTCCAGGCGCAGATCTGCACCGGCGGCGAAGACACCCACTTCGTTATCGCGTTGCCGGCCGGAAGCGCCACCGCGCCGGGGAGCGCGGCCGAGACGGAGACTCCGCCACAGGTAGCGGACGATACCCGTCCGCGTCCGACCCATCTGTTGGCCGGCGCGGTGGCCTGGGAGATCTCCCAGGACCCCCTGACCATCGGCAGCGCGCCGGCCGCCGACTCCCGACCCGTAATGATCGCCGGAAATCTCGAGGGTGTGTCGCGGCGTCATTGCCAGGTGTTCTTGCGCGGCGACGAGGTGCTAGTCGAAGACCACAGTCGTTTCGGGACCTTCGTCAATGATCACCGGATCTCGTCTGTGGCCACGCTGCGCGCGGGTGACCTGCTGCGGGTGGGCGCGCCCGGCAGCACGCTGCTGCTGGTGGAAGCGAGGTCCTAGATGGCGCGCCGCCGCTTTGACACCTTCAGTCTGTCCTTCCTGGACATCATGAGCTGCGGCTTCGGTTCGGTGATCCTGTTGTTTATGGTCATCAATGCCACCATGGCGGTGCGCTCAGACGAACTGAACCGGGCTCTGAGCCTGCGCGCCGATGTGCTCAAAGTGGAGCTGAGCGAGGGCGAGCGGAATCTGGTGGCCCTGCGCAACAGTCTCGCCGAGACCGAGGACCGGCAGATCAAAGCCCAGGGCGCGTCGCGCCGCATTATCGAGCTGCTGCAGCAGCGGCAGCAGGAACTCTCGACCATGGAGGCCGACACGCTGGCCCGCCGCGAGAGCATCAACAAGCTGAAGGCCGACCTCAAATCCATGGAGGAATCGAGCAAGCGCCTGTCCGCGGCCAGCTCGCAGCCCGACGAGCAGGGCAGCGCGTTGCGGCGCATCCGCGGTCAGGGTCAACGCCAGTATCTGACGGGTCTGAAGCTGGGCGGCCAGCGGGTACTGATCCTGCTGGACAGTTCGGCCAGCATGCTCGACGAGACCATCGTCAATATCATCCGCCGCCGCAACATGAAGGACGCGGACAAGATGCGTTCACCCAAATGGCTGCGCGCACAACGCACGGTGGAATGGCTGATCGCCAGGCTCTCACCGGCATCGAACTTCCAGATCATGACCTTTAACGAGACCGCCCGCCCGGTCACCGCCGGCACCAGCGGCTCCTGGCTCGAGGCGGCGGAGCCCGACCAGGTGCGCAAGGCCATCGAGGCGGCCCGCGCGGTGGTCCCCGGTGGTGGCACCAGTCTCTACAACGCGTTCACGGCGGCCGCCGCCATGTCGCCGCCGCCGGACAACATCATCCTGTTGACCGACGGTCTGCCGACCCAGGGCAAGAGCCCGCCCGTGGTGTTCAAAAGCGTCAGCGCCAAATCGAGGCGGCAGCATTTCCGCGGCTCCCTGAGCCGGCTGCCCAGTCGGGTGCCGGTCAATGTGATCCTGTTCCCGATCGAGGGCGATCCGGAGGCCGCGGTCGAGTTCTGGCGTCTGGCAAAGACCAGCGATGGTTCGATGATCAGCCCGTCGAGGGACTGGCCATGAGCAGACGCCGCACCCGCCGCGAGGTCGAGTTTGCCAGTCTGTCGTTCCTCGACTGCATCTGCTGCGGCTTCGGTGCGGTCATCCTGCTGCTGGTGCTGACCAAGTTCGCCGAGCCGATCCTGCTGGAGCAGACCACAGAGGAACTCGAAGCGGTGATTATCAAGCTGGAAGAGGAGGTCGAGGAAATCCGCGGCGAGACCCGCATCGTCAACCTGGAGCTGGTCTCCAAACGTGAGCAGCTCTCCGAGATCGAGACCCGGGTAGCACGACTGCAGGGTGACCTGTCCCGGATCGAGGGCGAGTTCGCAGCGAGCAGCCAGGACGCGTCGGTGTCGAGCAAGGTCGAGGGCCAGCTGTCCAACGCGCGCCAGGAGCTGACCGCGGAGATGCGCCGCCTGCAACAGGACCGGCCGCGGAACCCGGACAGCCTGGTGGCCGGTATCCCGGTCGACAGCGAATACATCATTTTTATCATCGACACCTCGGGCAGCATGCAGAACTACAGCTGGCCGGCGCTGTTGCGCAAGGTGAATGAAGTGCTGGATGCCTACCCCAAGGTCAAGGGCATGCAGGTGATGAACGATATGGGCGCCTACCTGTTCCCGCGCTATGCCGGACGCTGGATCCCCGACACGCCGTCACGGCGCAGGGTGGTGATCGATACTCTGGCCGGTTGGCGGCCATTTAGTAATTCCAGCCCGGTGGAAGGCATCACTCAGGCGATCCAGACCTTCTATGAGGAAGACAAACGCATCAGTCTCTATGTCTTCGGCGACGAGTTCACCGGCCGTAGCATCAATGACGTATTACGCATCATCGACGATATCAATCGCGAGGACGCCCAGGGCAACCGGCTGGTGCGCATCCACTCGGTGGGTTTCCCCTTCGCATTCGCGCAGCAATCCAGCATGCAGGGCACTGGCGCACGCTTTGCGGCTCTGATGCGGGCCCTGTGTTATCGCAACGGCGGCACCTTTGTTGCGCTGAATGACTTCCGCCGCTAGCTGCAGACTCCTATACTCTAGCGTCGTGACCGGCGAACCAGTCGGCCCGCATCGATGCCTCGGGGGTGGCAAACTATGGATTCCAATCTCGTTATCGAGTTCGATGAACACGATCTCAAACAGCTGAAGGACGTGTTCCACGCAGCGCGCATGAATCTGGGCGACGCGCAACAAGGCGACATCCTCACGGCCTGTCGCGAACTGCTGCAGCGTGCCGAGCGGGCCAACGCTCCGAATTTTGCCCTCAAGCGATTGCGGCGTCTTGATGACCTGGTCGCGATGGTCGAGGACGAGGACTGGGATCTGCCGCCGGAGGATGTGACACGGGTGATCAATGCACTGGCCTATTTCGCCAATGCCGATGATCTGATCCCCGATGATGTGCCCGGGCTGGGGTATCTCGACGACGCGGTGATGGTCGACCTGGTGTTGCGCGAACTGTCTCAGGAGCTCAAGGCTTTCGATGACTTCCGCGACTTCCGCGAGGCGGAACATGCGAAACGAGCGGCCAGCGGCGATGAACGCCCGTTGACGCGCCTCGACTGGCTGCAGGAGCAACGCAAGAAGGCGCAGGAAGCGGCGCGCCAGAGCAAGAGTTGGTTGCCCTGGAAACGCAAGAGTTCGTCGTTTCTGGACTGATCCGGCAGCGCACTCAGGCGGCCAGCGTCAGGCCATCCAATTTTTCCATTTCGTCAGTGGTGCCAAAGCGGCCGCGCTCGTCGCGGGTCACGGCGGCCGCAGCGACGCCTGCATCGTGGGTAAAGAAAAGCCGCACGCTGCGCGCCAGTTTGTGCTCAAGGAAACGACGCTTCTCGTCGATCAGCTGTTCCGGATAGCGGTCGTAACCCATGGTGATCGGCAGATGGACCCAGGGCCGGCCCGGTATCAGATCCGCGCAATAGACGATGCCGCCATCACCACCGATCTGCGACAACATCAGCCCCGGCGTATGCCCCTCGCTGAATTCGAAGCGCACCGCCGCGCCGAGGGTCTCGCTGGCCTCACCGTCCACCAGTTCCAGCCGGCCGCTGTTTTCCAAAAGTCCGGTCAGTGCCGGGATAAACGAGGCCCGGTCGCGCGCATGGGGATGGCGGGCCCGCTCCCAGCCGATGCGGCTGACGATAAAGCGAGCGTTCGGGAATAGCAGCTCCGCGTCCTCGCCGGCCTGCCAGGGTGACAACAGTCCGCCGGCGTGATCAAAATGCAAATGGCTGAGGACCACGGCATCGATGTCTCCGTGGCTGACACCGATGGCCGCCAGCGAGTCCAGCAGTACGTGCTCGGATTCGACCACACCGAACCGTTCCTTCAGCTTCGGCTCGAAGAACGCCCCGATGCCCGTCTCGAACAGCACGTAGCGGCCGTCGTCAAACTCCGCGAGCAGCGCCCGGCAAGCCAGCGGAATGCGGTTCTGCTCGTCCGGAGCGATCCAGCGGGACCACAGGGCTTTCGGCACGTTACCGAACATCGCGCCGCCATCCAGCGCCTGGGTGTTGCCCGCTATGGACCAGAGCTTGATCGTCATCGTCATTCCCCCCTCGGCTGCACGCGATTTTAGCCGCAGTGGGCCAGTACAGCCATGCCCGGGCAGTCTCTATCGCGGAAACCCGCCTGGTATTGGAGAGGAGACAAGCGTCAATCAGTGACAGTGTGCGAGCGGCTGCTATCAGGGAAGACCTTGCTCTTGTTAATCCGAGACAATCAAACGATAGCCAAAGTCGATGTATGGCTGGCCGAGCGGGTGTCCGTATCTGCGACGCCACTCGCCGGACCGCAGATCCCGGCTCAGACGGCGCTATGCGGGCGCAACATCGTCGAGTTTGGAGAAGCTTGACGGGACGTCCCCGGCTTGACGCCGGCAATGCGCTGGAAGGATCGCGAGAAGTGGGTTCTCTTTCTTCGACGAATTCACGCCTTGCCAGCGTGTAGAATGTGACCATGTTGCCCATGTTGATCATCGCAACGCTGCTTTCCATGTTGGCCTGTTATCTGATCGCCCGGTCGAGATCGGGCGATCGTCGTTTTTGGGTCATAGTGGGCCTGCTGTTTGGCCCGTTGGCGATTCCTTTCGCGTTTTTTGCCAAGCCCAAACCGGACCCGGACGAGAACTCGCCCGGGTAGACGGCGAGTCCGGCCTCGCGGGCGAGGTGACGACCGGCCTGACGACATCAGCGCGGCGCAGATCCATCTGCTGCCGCCATCCAGCGTCTCTTGCTCGCGATCAGTCACGATCCGGACGCACTGATCAGAATTTCGCGCCATTTCGCCCTCGCGCTGCCCGATTCGGCGCGCATGCTCGTCTCTGGTTCAAGCTGGAGCGCACCCGATGGCCACACAGATCCCCACGTCCTTCCCCACGCCCGCACCCATCCTGCGCAAGGGTCTTGTCGTGGTCATTGTCTCGCTGTTGCTGCTGATCCCGATCAGCATGCTGCGCGGGCTGATCTCGGAACGCATCCGGCTGGCCGATCAGGCGGAGGCGACCGTGGCCGCGGGGTGGGGTGGCGCGCAGCAGGTGAGCGGGCCGATCCTGGTGATCCCGGTCCGGCATCGGATCCGCGATGGACGCGGTCAGGTCCAGCAGCAGATGGGCTTTGTGTTTGTCCTGCCGGATACCTTGAATATCAACGCCCGGCTGGAGACCGAATCGCGCCGCCTCGGGATCTACACGGTGCCGGTGTATCAGAGCCGCCTGAGCATCACGGCGCGTTTCCTGCCGTCGGATCTTGCGCCCCTGGTCCGTCTTGTCGAAGGGGGGCAACAGGTTTTTTGGGAACAGGCGCAACTGTTGTTGCCGGTGTCGGAGGTCAAGGGGATCCGGGCGCTGGAAAAAGCACACTGGGGCGATGAGGCGCTGCGTTTTGTCGGCGGCAGCTACCCGCAGCACAACGGCGTGCGCGCAGCGATAGATCTCGTGCGGCTGCGCGACGGTGATCCCGCGAGCTTTGGCGTCGAAATGACCGTGGCCGGCAGCCAGTCGCTGGAGTTCCTGCCGCTGGCCCGGACGACCGACGTCGCCGTGCGCGCCGACTGGGCGGATCCCGGTTTTTCCGGCAACTATCTACCGGCCGAACGTGAGATCAGCGCGGCGGGGTTTGCGGCCCGCTGGCAGATCCTCGAATTGAACCGCGACTATCCGCAGAACTGGATCGACGAAGCGACGGTAAGTCATGAGCAGCTGAGCATGTCTGCCTTTGGCGTCAGACTGCATCAGCCGGCGGATATCTATCAGCTTAACGAGCGCTCGATGAAGTACGCGCTGTTGTTTATCGTGATGACATTCGCCAGCCTGTTCCTGCTGGAGCACCTGGCAGGTCCCGCGCTGCATGCGGTCCAATATGCGCTGGTCGGGCTGGCGCTGAGCATCTTCTTCCTGCTGTTGCTGGCCTTGTCCGAGCATGTCGGTTTTGACCTGGCCTACTGGCTGGGGACCGCCGCGCTGGCAGCGCTGGTCGGCGTATATCTGGGCGGCGCGTTGCAGAGCGGGGTCCGCGGATGGGGCGCGGCGGCGGCGATCCTGCTGCTCTACAGCCTGCTATTCGTAATCCTCAACGCCGCCGAGACCGCATTGTTGATCGGTGCGCTGAGTCTGTTCGCATTGCTGGCCGCGATGATGATCCTGACGCGCAAGGTGGACTGGAACCGCATCAGCCGCGAGACGAAGATCTGAGCGCCCAGGCGCCGTCATATTTTGCCTTTATTGATCCCGGGAGCCGCACTATTTCGCCCCGCGGAGGGCGCGTTTGCGGCGCTCAATAGAGCCTGACAGCCGGGCATGGTGTCTGGCCGCAAACAAGCTCGAGGACTCAACAATGAATACGAAGGGATTTTTTCTGCTCCTGCTGCTGGCCACCGCGGTCTCGGTGGACATCGCCCAGGCCGGCAACGCTCCCGACAACGAGATCGGTGGCAAGTTTGGGGTCGGCGGCGGCGCCGCCATCGGCGCCGTGGTGGCCGGCCCGCCAGGAGCCATTATCGGCGCCGGGATCGGCGGGTTTCTTGGCGACCGTCTGCAGTGGGCGGCCCGGGCAGAGAAGCTCGAGGTCGCGCTCGATGCGTCATTGTCAGACGCTGATGACCTGCGCGCCGTGCTCGATTCAGAGCGTACCCAGCTCGAGCGTATGCGCCGGGACCGGTCACGGCTCGACGGTCGCATCGCGGAACTGGAGCAGCGCCAGTCGCTGGCGGCCGGTCTGGAGCTGGCGGTCCTGTTCCGCACCGGCAGCAGCGAGCTGGATTCGGATGCGGCCACCCGGATTCAACGGCTGGCGGTGTTGCTGGAACAGGAACCGACGCTGACCGTGCGTCTCGACGGCTATGCGGATCCACGTGGTGACGATGCCTACAATCTGTCGCTGTCGGCAAACCGTGCCGTCGCCGTGCGTGACGCGCTGTTGGCCCACGGCATCGAAGCGGACCGGGTCCAGGTTCAGGCCCATGGGCATACGTTCTCTCTGGCTGCCGAAGGCGATGCGGATGGCTTCGCGCTGGAGCGACGTGTCAGCATCAGTCTTGGCGTGGAGGACGATCCGGCAGTGGTTGCACAGGAGCGCTAAGCGATCGCCCCATGACGGTATCAACATGGCGAGCGCTGCGGCGCTCGCCTTTTTTCCGTTTATGGTCTGTGCCAAGATCGAAACCGTTGTCCAACGCATTCTGAATCTCATATGCAAATAGACGCTGCGCTGTTGCCAATCGGCTGGCTCTGGGCTTCCCGGATCATCGCGCTGGTGATACTCGTGTTTGCGGCCCGGGCCATGGACTGGAGAGGCCTGCAAAGGGATCCGTCTACGCTGCATCGGTTTGCGGCCTGTACCGTCGCGTTGCTGGTGCTGTGGTCAATCCGCGCCACGGTGGGCCAGGGTCCCGGGCTGCATATCCTGGGCGTGACCACCGTCACGCTGGTGCTGGGACCCGTTGCGGCGCTGATCGCGACAGCTATCGCCGAGGGGGTGACCGGTCTCGGCATGAAAACCCAAAGCGCGCTGGCTGCAAGTTGGCTGGCGGGATCCGTGTTGCCGATCGTGGCGACTGAGCTGGTGCGGCGACTGGTGCGTCGGAAGCTGCCGCCGGATCCATTTTCGTTCATTTTTGGCGCCGGGTTTTTTGGCGCCGTTGCGGCAACGGCCGCCGCCCATCTGGGTGCGTATCTGATGGTCGGTGCGCCCGACGCGGTGTGGTCGGGGGCGGTACCGTCGTGGCTGAGCTTTTTTCTGCTGATCGCGTTCCCGGAGGCGTTTATCAATGGCTGCGTAATCACCCTGTTGGTGGTCTATTGTCCGCAACGCATGGTCGGATATGACGCGATCTACCGGTACGATCGTCCCCGGTAGCGTGCCGTGGCTGGCATAATCACTGTCCCCGACGGAGAGGAGCAGGACTTTGCCCAAGCCCCAGGATTGTTTTTTTGATACGCCGACCGCCGACGCGCGTCAGCTACACCTTGTTACCGCCGAGTCTCTCGCCGCTTGGCTGAAAACGGCATCCCCATCCGAGGCCGCCTGGGTCAAGACCAGCGGCTTCAGGGCCGGTGCCGAGACAGTCGTCGCCGTGCCGGGAGACGATGGGCAGATGGCCAAGGTTCTTGCGGGACTCGGCGAGCAGGCGCCCGGTCTGCGCGGGCTCGCGGCGGTGGCCGCCATGCTGCCGCCCGGGGAATATGTGCTGGAAGGCGGATTCGACCGCCCGGAAATTTTGGCGCTTGGATGGGCCATCGGCCAATATCGGTTTGATCGCTATCGGGCGAGTGATCCAGGCGTGCGCCGGCTGGCGTGGCCGGAAGGGGTGGATCGGGCGTCGGTGATCAGTGCCGCGACAGCGGATTTTCTGGTGCGTGATCTGGTCAATACACCGGCCTCGGATATGGGTCCGGCCGAACTGGAAACGGCCGCGCTGGCGCTGGCCGGCGAGTTCGGCGCCGAATGGCGCGTCGTCAATGGTGGCGCGTTGCTGGAACAGGATCTCCCAGCCATCCACGCGGTCGGACGGGCCAGCGCCCGCGAGCCGCGTCTGATCGATCTGCAGTGGGGCGATCCGGTGCGGCCACGGCTGACGCTGGTTGGGAAAGGCGTGTGCTTCGATTCCGGCGGTCTCAATATCAAGCCGCCAGCGGGCATGCGCCATATGAAAAAGGATATGGGCGGCGCGGCCCATGTGCTCGGGCTGGCGCGGATGATCATGGCCGCCGATCTCCCGGTGCGTCTGCGGGTGCTGATCCCTGCGGTGGAGAACAGTATCGACGGCAATGCCTATCGGCCCGGCGATGTGATCACAACGCGCAAAGGGCTGACGGTGGAGATCGGCAATACCGACGCCGAGGGGCGCATGGTCCTGTGCGACGCCCTGGCTCTGGCTGATGAGGAATCGCCGGACCTGATCATCGACATGGCGACCTTGACCGGGGCCGCGCGGGTCGCGCTGGGCCCGGAGCTGCCGGCGATGTTCTGCAGCGACGATGCGATGGCCACCCGACTACAGGCCAAATCAGCGCTGACCGAGGACCCGCTGTGGCATATGCCGCTGTGGGCGCCCTATGACACAGACCTGAGAAGCGCGGTGGCGGATCTCAATCACATCGCCACCAATGCCTTTGCCGGGTCGATCTATGGCGCGCTGTTTCTCCAGCGCTTTGTCGATGCGGCGACGGCCTGGCTGCATCTGGACGTCTATGCCTGGAATGCGAAGGCCCGGGCCGGTCGACCCGAGGGCGGTGAGACGCAGTCGGTCCGTGCCCTGTTCGCGCTGCTCGATGAACGCTACCGCGACTGAGACGGGCGGCCGGTGTAGCGGCTTGCAGCAAACAGCATCAGCCACAGCAGACCGATGGCAATGACGCCCAACGCGGCGGCTACATAGGCAAAAAAATCGGGTGCCTTCATCATCGTGGACATCAGCGAATCCTGGTAATAGAAGAACCACTGATTCTCGGCCGGAAAGATCAGATCATGCAGGGCGTAAAACACCTTTTTCGCGCCGATCAACAGCACAGCGGTCACGGTCACCAGGAACCCGGCGCCGGTCATCACCAGCATGCGCCGTGCAGGCGGAAGATGGCGCCGTCGGCGACGCAGC
>Ga0265303_10002688_pt1 | contig 11039 bp, 10 predicted proteins | sample Helome_2_FD_192494 | JGI IMG/M metagenome (GOLD analysis project Ga0265303, IMG submission 192494) | Marine sediment microbial communities from subtidal zone of North Sea - Hel_20160317 (Illumina Assembly) | ecosystem: Environmental > Aquatic > Marine > Subtidal zone > Sediment ...
GCTGACCGCCCTCTTGTCGGACGCCGGGATCGAGGCATTGGTGCTCGACAACAACACCTCGATCCTCGAAGGCTCGGCCGGGGCCATTCCACGCCGTCTGATGGTGGTCGACGAGGACTATCAGCAAGCAAAGAGGGTTTTGATCGAGGCCGGGGAAGAGAAGGAACTGTGAGCCGGGACGCGCCCAGGGCGGTGGTCAAGGAGGGGCTGATATCAAAGGTCATCATCAATGACCTTTGATGTAACCCAGGACGCCCTGCTGGACGGCCGGGTGCTTCTGCGCCAGCCGGCACAGGGTTACCGCGCCGCAATCGATCCCGTGTTCTTGGCGGCGGCCGTGCCGGCCCGGACCGGCGAACGTGTGCTGGACCTCGGGTGTGGCGCCGGCGCCGCGGCGCTTTGTCTTTTGACGCGGCTGCCCGAGGTCCAGGCGACGGGCCTCGAACTGCAGGGCGAGATGGCCCGCCTTGCCGTCGACAACGGGAAATCGAACGGCCTGTCGGCCCGGTTCCGCGTTCTGGAAGGTGATATCCTGGCGCCCCCGGCGGCCCTGGAGCCGGGGTCCTTCGACCGGGTCATGCTGAACCCGCCCTATCTGGCCGCCAACAGCGGCAGAGCCGCCGAACGTCCAGCACAGGCCGCGGCGACGCGGGAAGGTGAAGCACGCTTGGCCGACTGGCTGCGGGCAGCCATCCACCTGCTTCGGCCGAAGGGCAGCCTCACCGTCATTCACCGGGCCGATCGTCTGGATGGGATCCTGGCGGCTTTCCAAGGCCATGCGGGCGAGGTGAAGATATTTCCGCTTTGGCCCGCCGCCGGCCGACCGGCGAAGCGGGTGGTGGTCGCGGCACGAAAGGCCGTCGCGACACCGGTCACGCTGATGGCCGGTCTGGTGCTGCACGGCGCCGGGGGGGAGTTCACGCCGGCCGCCGAGGCGGTTCTGCGTGGCGCCGAGGGCCTTCGGCTGTGAGTGACGGCCGGTCCCGCTTGGCAAGCCGCCACGCGTGCTCTATCTAGCTTGCCATGGATTTTTACTCGCTACTGTCGCGCCTGCCGTTCGTGCCCGCCAGGGCCCGCCGGCCCGTGGTCGCGGTGATCCGCCTGTCCGGCGTGATCGGCGCGACTGGACCGCTTCGCTCGGGACTGACCCTCAGCGACCTGGCGACCCAGATCGAGCGCGCCTTCAAGATACCGCGGCTCAAGGCGGTGGCTCTTGCGATCAATTCGCCCGGCGGTTCGCCGGTTCAGTCGGCCCTGATCGGCCAGCGAATACGGGATCTTGCCGAGGAACACGAGGTTCCGGTCATCGCCTTCACCGAGGACGTCGCGGCATCCGGCGGCTATTGGCTGGCCTGCGCGGCCGATGAGATCTATGCGAACGAGAACTCGATCGTCGGATCGATCGGGGTGATCTCCTCCGGGTTCGGGTTTTCCGAACTGATCCAGCGCTTCGGCATCGAACGCCGGGTCCACACGGCGGGCGACAAGAAGGCCTTGCTCGACCCCTTCGAGGCCGAGGACCCCAAGGACGTGGCGCGGCTCAAGTCGTTGCAAAAGGAAATCCACCAGAGCTTCATGGATCAGGTTCGGACCCGCCGCGGCGACCGCCTGAAGGGCAGCGACAAGCTGTTGTTCAGCGGCGAGTTCTGGACCGGCCGCCGGGCCCTGGAGCTTGGTCTGGTCGATGGCCTGGGCGAGTTGCGTCAGATCCTGAGGCAGCGCTACGGCGAGAAACTGCAGCTGAAGCCGGTCGATGGATCCCGGCCATGGTGGCGCCGGCGGCTTCCCTTCGGGGGCCAGGGGCCAATGATGCAGGAATGGGCGGTGGGTCTGCTGGCCGCGGCCGAGGAGCGCGCCCTCTGGTCGCGCTACGGATTGTGAGCCTGCGTAAGTGAAACAGGTCTTTGTCTTCGAGATTTGGTATTGGGGGCGTATAGTAATTGCTCGGGTAGAACCGCTTTCGCGAGGATGAAGTTGCGGTGAGCGCCAAGCGGCACGGAAACCAAGCTTTCACAAAATTAACCGCGCAAGTGGGCGGAAACGCTGCTGGTGCCGTGGTTTGTTCACGTTCGGTCAAGTAATCCTTAATTTTCGTCGTTTACTTTGCCTTTGTCTTTGGTTCTCTTGCACCAATTATTGTAGAGCAAATAAAAATGTTTCAATCGTCGCGTGTCTCTTTGACCGAAGCCCGGCGCCGCAAAAGTTTCCGAGACTTCGCAAAGGACACGACAAAATCTGCTCTTGGTTCTACAGCCAAACTGGTTGGTGCAATCCTTGCTGTGTCCCTGCTGCAGGGCCTATCCGTCGCCCATGCGAAGCGCACCTTGGTGTTCGGTACCTATAGCCCGGACAAGCCGTCGGCGATGGTGCAGCAGCTGCGCCCAAGCTTGAACGAGATCGCCCGGAACATGAGCGAGATCCTGGGCGAGGAGGTCGAGATCAAGCTGCAGGTGGTGCGGGACTACGATGACGGCATCGGCCTGATCGTGGACGGCAAAATCGACTTCACGCGGCTCGGTCCGGCGTCCTATGTCGCCGCCAAGGCGCAGAATCCGGATCTCGAGGTTCTGGCCATGGAGAAAAAGAACGGCGCCAATCGCTTCAACGGCGTGATCTGTGTCAGGACCGACAGTGACATTTCCGAAGTCGGGCAGCTCAAGGGCAGGTCTTTTGCCTTCGGCAACAGCAAGTCGACCTTGGGCCGCTATTTCGCTCAGCTCAATCTCATGCGCGCCGGCATATACGCCCGTGACCTGGCGCGCTTCGAATATCTGGGCCGCCACGACAAGGTGGGCCGCGCCGTCGGCTCCCGTTTGTTCGACGCCGGTGCGCTGGAGGAAACCACCTTTCAAAAGCTGGTCAAGAAAGGCGTGCCCATCCGCGCGATTGCGACCTACAGCAACTCGACCCGGCCGTGGGTCGGCCGTGCGGGTATGGAGCCGAACGTGCGGCAGGCCTTGCGTCAGGCATTATTCCGCCTGGTCAATCCGGAGGCGCTCCGGGCCTTGCGGTTTGACGGCTTCTCGCAGGGCGCCGATACTGATTACGAGCCGACACGTCGGGCGATCAAAGAGAACCCCCGTTTTTTTGCCAGGGCCGACTAGCAGCTAAGGACAAAGTTGGGTGGCGACCGAATTGGCCAATAGTTCAGTGCAGCCGAAACAGCCGACCCGGAGCTACAGCCTCGGGGTGCAGCTCATATTCGGCTTGACCCTGGTCGCCATCGTGGTCGCGCTCGGCGCCAGCCTGATCCTGCGCCACATCGAGCGCGACTATCTGATCACGGCCATGAAAATGGAAAACCAGAAGAAGTTCGAACTGCTTCTGTCTTCCTCGCTCGACGACATCATCAGCGAAGACCTGCCGCGCCTCGAAACCACGATGAGCCAGGTCATCAAACGGGACCCGGATTTCCATTCGGCCCGGATCTCCAATGAGGACGGCACGGTCCTCTATTCCTGGCGGGCGGGGCCCCGTCGCGTGGCGCACAGTTTTTGGCCGTTTTACGAAAGCAACGGCGACACGCTCCAGCGGTTTACCAGGGACGTCACTTTTGCCGGCGAGGTTTTCGGTCAGGTGACCGTCGAATGGGATGGGTCGCGCACGGAGATCGCGGTCAACAAGCACGCCTACATCATCGCCTTCGCCGTCGTCCTGATATGCCTAGTCCTTGCGCTCTTCGGCTATCTCATGATCAGAATGCTGGCGGTCCAGCCGATAGACCGGATCGCGGGCCGAGTGCTTAAATTCAAAGAGGGCACCTACGGCGGACAGGTCAGTTTGCCCGCCTTTGCGTCGGCCGAGCTTCGCCATCTACACGATTCGGTCGAGGCCCTGGGCGAGTTCTTGGTTCTGAGGGGGCAGCGCGAAGCCGAGTTGCAGCAGGCCAAGGAAGCCGCCGAGGCCGCCAACCAGGCAAAATCGGCCTTCCTGGCGGTCATGAGCCACGAACTGCGCACGCCGCTCAACGCCATCAACGGCTTCTCGGAGGTCATTCAGAACGAGATCCACGGGCCGCTGGGCGACCCCCGCTACAAGGACTACGTCCATCAGATCAACGATTCAGGCGAACACCTGCTGAGTTTGATCAACGATATCCTCGACGTGTCGAAGATCGAAGGCGGTGTCACTGACCTGGAGGCCGAGGAGTTCGATCTGGGCAAAGCCGTGGGCGCGGTGCTCAAGCTGCTCCTGGATCCGGTGCGTTTTGAGAATATCGATGTGGTTACCGATATTGAGCCGGACCTGCCGCTTATCCGGGCCGATAAGCGCAAGCTGCGGCAGGTGCTGCTCAACCTGATTTCCAACGCTCTCAAGTTCACACCCGACGGCGGCCGTGTGGTCATATCGGCGAACCTGAATGCGCAAGGCGGTGCCGTCGTCAAGATAGCCGACAATGGAATCGGCATAGCCGAGGAGCATATGGATCTGGTGCTCCAACCTTTCGGGCAGGTGGAGAACGCCTTCGCGCGGTCGCACGACGGTACGGGCCTGGGGCTGACGCTGGCCAAATCGCTGATCGATCTACACGGCGGCGAATTCACGATCAGCAGTGAACTGGGGGTGGGGACCACCGTGTCCTTCAGCTTGCCGGCCCATATGACGGCGAAGCCGTCGACCCTGGCCCCTGTGCCCGGCTCTGCGGTTGCCAGGAAAGTCGGCTGACCGCCGCTGGGCCGGCGTCCCTCTGCTCCCCCCAAAAAAAGAAGGCCGGCGGACGATGCCGCCGGCCTTCGATACAAAGCCAAGTCGCGTCGATCAGGCCCTGCAGGCCTTTCGCCAGTCGCTGGGAATGACGTCGGATACGGCCTTGACGAAGCGATCCAGGGGGCACATCGGGCCATCACACCCCCGGACGGTGATGAGCTGCTCCTCGCCGTCGGACACGAACTTGAGGCGCATCGCAAAAGCGTTTTTGCCGGTCTCGTGCAGCTCGAAGGCGTAGTGCGAGGCCAGCGGCGGCACCCGTCCGCTGTATAGCGGACCCTCGGTCCTCGCGGTCTCGATGCCCAGAGCGGCCTCGACACCCAGGATCGTCCGCTGATGAGCGGAGTAGAGGTAGAGCTTGTGGGCCTTTGGCCCGTCCGATACGACCTCGCGCAGGTTATTCACGATCTCGCCCACGAAGGGACCGCCGGTTACCAGGCCGACTTTCCGGCCCAGGAACTGATGATGGTAGTTCCAATCGGCCAGCTCGCCCATTTTCTCCAGATCCGTCTCGGAAATGCCCTGGGGCAGGGGGATCTTGTGTTGCACGTGGGCGCTGAGCGGTTCGTAGATCTCGTTGACCTGATAGAGGATCTTGCTGGTGTTTTCGCCTTCATTGAAACCCGTGACGCTCGAGATGTGCTTCAGGAAATCCTGATACTTGCTGCCCTGCTGGCGGTAGAGCTCCGTATTGGGAAGCTGCTTGACGTACTTCCGGTAGATTTTGCAGCCGGCCGCGCCGGTCCAGGGGCGAAGCACGGAGTCGTTCTCCAGCGCCACGGAATGGATCGGCACGGGCGTGAAGGCGAGCTGCGCGGCGGGCGCGGCCTCCAGTGATTCGTCGTAATCCGCCGGGTCGGGCCCAGTGCCGAGCGGGAACAGCCCGAGCATGAGCATCTGCGCGGTCTGCAGCGCCCGGTCGGTGTTGCTGGCCCGGACATAGATTTCGGAGCCCTTGTAGTGGCCCGAGATCAGGCCCAACTCGTCGACGTATTTGAGGCGCAGCGCCTGGCCCTCTTCGTACATGGCGCGCATGCCGACGGCCGTGAGCTGGCGCGGCCCCATCGGCCATTCGGTCTTCACTTTCGGTGGGTTGTACTTCGGCGAAATGACGCTGTGCCGGAACAGCAGCGACACCGAGCGAAGCGTATCGCCATTGTCCGTTGCTGAATCTGCCCAGGCGGGAACCACGGCACTGGCGACAATTCCAAAAATCGCCAAAGCCGCTATCAAGTTTTTCCTAAGCATTATCTGCCGCCTCCTACTTTGGTTTGAACTCTGATTACCATCGGTTTCCGGCTTTCTCGGATGCCTGCCGAAATTGCTACCATTCAATGCCTGTACCCTCGCGTCAGGCCACCAAGAACTTGTGCGCGAATATCTCGTCGTGGGTCCGCTCCAGGGCGATGGCAAACTTGGAAAAGGTGCTGTGCTGGATGCCCAGGCTGCGGAACCGCCTCAGCAACATCTCCGGCGCCTTTTCGTTGTATTTCAGCTCGATGACCATCTGATTGGCCGGTATGGCGTTGACGAAGGAATCCTCCGCATTCTCGAGCGTGGTCTGCCGGCTGCAGCGGAACAAGCGGTCGAAGGTGACCCGCACCCCTGGATAGAAGGCCCCGAAGTAGGCCGTTCGATGGTAGAAAACAGTGACACAAGGTGCCAGGCGGAAGCGATGGGCCAGGTAGCAGAACTCGCCCATCGTCGAGGACTGCAGCGCCTGACTGTCGATAGGGATGGTGCTGTCGGTCAAGAGTTCCCGGGCAAGGTCGATACCGAGCAGCGCGCGGCGTTTCGTAACGATCCGGTTGTAGCGGCCCTTGAGTTCCATGAAAACCGCCTTGGGCGGCGCGTCGAGAGCGTTGCGGTAGAGCCTGATGCGCGGTTTGATCCGCACCAGGTCGCCCTCGCGCTTCTCGTTGTAGAATCGGTAGGTCGGCGAATCGAAGTAGATCGAGTAGTTGAAATAGCCGTTCGTTCCCTTGCCGTTTTCATCCGGCACCAGGAACCCCTCCAGGGCCCGCTGGATCTCCGCCAGGCGATGCGAATCAACCAGGTATTTGATTTCGTAGCGGTTGCTGTAGGTCAGCCAGTCCATCGCCTCTTCTCCCCATCGCTCGAGTAACGGGCGTTTCCGCGGATCGCCGCGACCTAGACGTTCACGTTGCCTTCGCCGACCAGAACGTTGAGCGAATGCGGTTTGATCGAGCTGGTCAGGCGTTCGAGCAGGTCCTTGTAGGCAATGCCCCGTTTGAGCTCGACCTCGTAGATGATGTCCTCGACGTCGTCGCCGTTCGGCCGGCTGACCGAGACCACCGAGTAGCGCTTGCAGAGCTCGGCGCAAAGCTCAGCGACCCGTTCCTTGTCCGAGCCGTTGATCCGCATCTTCAGGACGAAGCCGCTGTGCGGCAACTCACCGAAGCGCCAGAAGTGGAACCCCAGCAGTATGGCCGCCAGGACAACGGTGAATATGGCGCCGAAGACGTGGAACTGCGTGCCGCAGGACATGCCGATGGCGATCGCCGCGAACACGAAGACCAGGTCCCGCGAATCCTTGACCGGTGTGCGGAAGCGCACGATCGACATGGCGCCCACGAGCGCGAAGGCCCGGGCGATGTCCGAGCCGATGATGACCATGATCAAGGCGACCGTCACGCCGACCAGCACGATCGTCTGCAGGAAGCTCTTCGAATAGGAATAGCCGCCGTGCGTGAATGTGTAGAGCTTGGCCAGCACCAGATTGAGGACCGTGCTGCTCAACAAGGCGGTAATCAGTTCGACACTGGTTACCGAGGAGACAACCGTCACGGCTCCAAAGACGTCTTCGGCGAGTGTTTCCATGTTCTGTATCTGCCCGATCCCATTTTGCCTTCGTGCATTGCGGCGAACAGTCCAGCCGTTGCCGGAATTGTCCTGGCGCCTCATGCACCGTGGCCGAGTTTGTTTGACTTAATGAAATGTTAACGAAAAAGCGGCGACAAGGCTGTGAAGTAGTTCACCTTGGGAGCGGTCTGTAAGTTGTGCTCATAAATTGAAGCTGTAACGAAGAAGTCGCTTAAAGAGTAGTCCGATCGCGACAGAAGTCTTTGACGGTACTATTATTGATATAAAATATGGGTGATTTTGCTATTTTAGCGGGATGGCTTCGCTGGTGGCGGGGTTCGCGAGCCAACCTGCCTGTTTAGACAGACAAAGTAGGATTCTTGTCTTTGGCCGCGGGCCGGCCGGTGCGCGGCGATCCGTGGCTAGGAAAAATAGCCGTTGATCTGTTGCGACCACCATTCCGGCCGGTTCCGGGTCAACTCGATGGTTTCGGTATCCGGCACCGCGGGCAGGGGGTGCCGGGCGACCAGCAGTTCACTCAACTCGTCGGAGGCCAGCGTCACGAGGCGCAGCGCCACGGCCGCCGGCAGCTTGCCACACCCGATCAGGGCCCTGTGAACGGCCTCGCTGGTCGGGCAGCGGTCGAGGCAGGCCATCAGCAGTGGTTCGGAGCAGTCGGTCGCGTGGTTGGCCAGTAGGGTTGCGACGACATCCGCCTCCGCCCATGCGACCAAGGCTTCGGCCAGTGCCGGTCCAATCGCCGGGCGCCGCGCCATGGCGGCGCGCCGCGCGGTGTTTGCGGTTGCCGCGTGACCAATGAGATCCGCCTCTTCCAGCACCGGCGAGTGTTCGAGGATCGGGATGGCCACGGGATCGCTATCCTGGACCAGGGCCATCAGAATTCCGAGTGGCGCGTGGGGCGAGGATTTCAAGCGATCGGCGATCGATCGCCGCAGCGCCGGCTCCGCGCCAGCCAAGCGGGCGCGCAGTTCGCTTTCGGCGGCGGAACGCTCCTGGCCGCTCAGTCCGCCCTCGGCCAGTGAAGCGGCCAAGATTTCGCCGGTTTCCGGCCGCGGGGCCTGTTCCGCCGTTTGGTCGGTCGCTGGGCCGTCTCGGCGAATGGGATTGGCCGCCATGGATCCTCCGGAAGCCGGTGAAGTCGAGGACAGGGCGGACGACCGCCGGTCGGTGCCGCGGCCGGCCCGTGGCTGTCGATTATCGGGGGCATTGGTAAAGGAGAGACGAACGGCATGGCCAAGCGTCGGCTTGACCGGACTCCGGGCCGGCCCTAAAAAAGCGACATGTTCGGTTTTTCTCTGCAGAAGCTTCTGGTCCTGGCCGCAATCATCGGCGCCGTATGGTATGGCTTCAAATTGGTTTCCCGTATGCAGGAAGCCAGGGAACTCGACGCCAAGAAATCTGGCGCGCCAAAACCGGATAGTATCTGGCGCCGCGCAACGCGGGCCAAGAGTTCCGCCCAAGCCACCGAGGACATGGTGCAGTGCCCGACCTGCAAGACCTATGTCACCGCACAGGGAACCGGAAGTTGCGGACGGCCTGACTGTCCCTACTAAAGAGGGTTTGCGGCTCGCTCGGTTCTTTCGCTAAGCTATTGTAAAACAATAATTTATGACGGTATTTGGCTGAGCAAAAATTAGTCATATAATACTAACTCTTCAATAACAAATTACTCCTAGTCTTTTAGTCTGATATCCCCGGGCGCGAGAGCTTGGGGTTACTCGAATGACCGCGGCGGTCGCTGCGGCGTTGGGTCGGTTTTCACTGTCAGGCATAAAGAGAACCAGAATGCACTTCACGGAAGATTTCGATCAGGCAGCAGGCTTTGCCAAGATGGCGCTGGAAAAGATGGCGGAGCACAAGGTTCCCGCCAGTCCTCTCAACTTCAACGTCTGGTATAGCTATTGCTCGGGCCGCGATCTGGAGTTGGTCCAGGCCCTCGACGCCTTGCTCTCCGACAAAGCGGAGTTCACCGAGGCGCGAAACACCGAGATCTACGGCCAATACGTCGGTTTCGACCGCGAGAATGCGGAGATCCGCGCCACCAGCAACCGCCTGCAAACCGCGGTCACCGAAATCCTCGGCAACTTGAGCGCGGCCGGCCGCGACCAAAGCGCCTATGGCGAAAAGCTGGCCGGCTTTTCCGACAAGCTGGCGGACGGCAGCGAGACCGGCGACGTCGCCGACCTGGTCAAGGGGCTTTTGACCGAGACCCGCGACATTGTCGAAAAGAACCAGGCCCTGGAGAACCGCCTCGGCGAGTCCTCGCAGGAAATCGACGAACTGCGTCAGCACCTGGAAGAGGTCCAGCGCGAAGCCATGACCGACGGCCTGACCGGTATCGCCAACCGCAAGCACTTCGATATCCGTTTGGGCGAAGCCACGACCGAAGCCATGGAGGAGGGCCAGAGCCTGTGCCTCCTGCTGGCCGACATAGACCACTTCAAGAAGTTCAACGATACCTACGGCCACCGGGTCGGCGACGAGGTCCTGCGCGTGGTCGCCCGCACGCTGTCGGACGGCGTGAAGGGGCGCGACACCCCGGCGCGTTACGGCGGCGAGGAGTTTGCCGTGATCCTGCCCCAGACCGACCTCATGGACGCGGTAACCGTGGCCGACCAGATCAGGCAGAAACTCGCGTCCAAAGAACTGAAGAACACCAAATCCGGCAAGAGCTTCGGCACCGTGACCCTGTCGATCGGCGTCGCCAAGTTCCGCTATGGCGAAACCCTGGACGCCTTGGTCCAGCGGGCCGACGAGGGGCTCTATCGGGCCAAGGACGATGGCCGCAACCGGGTGGTCGACGAGACCGCTCTGGCGGCCCAGATCGACCTCGCCGGTTGAGGCGAGGCGGCGGCGGACTTTCGGCCTCGGCTTTGCCATAGGCTAGCCGAACGGCGCGGGCCGGCTGGTCCGGGGCCATCGCCCGAAAGGCACGACCGTTACTTTCTTCCCTTCGGTGGCACTGCCGGAACCTCATGCTGAGCTTGTCGAAGCATGAGTGCGGCGGGCCTCTAGGCACCCCGCAATGGTCATCCTCACCCTTCGACAGGCTCAGGGTGAGGTTCGGTGGCGGTCAGTTAAATCTTTCCCGCCTTTCGAGTGACCGCCCCGGACGGTCCGCCGACGCTTGATTCCGCTTGGCCCGGGGGCTAATCTGCGCGCGTTTTCCGCAGTGCACAATTTCCGGGCGCCCCCATGTCTTCCGCCAAATCCCGCACCGGCGCCGGCAGGCCCCATGCCGCCAATCCCGAGACCTGTTTTCAGCGCCTGATCCTGAAGCTTCAGACCTATTGGGCGGACCGGGGCTGCGTGATCCTGCAACCTTATGACCTGGAGGTCGGGGCCGGTACCTTCCATCCGGCGACCACCCTGCGGGCGCTCGGGCCCGGCAGTTGGAACGCCGCCTACGTGCAGCCCTCGCGCCGGCCGACCGACGGGCGCTACGGCGAAAACCCGAACCGCCTGCAGCACTACTATCAGTTCCAGGT
>Ga0265303_10002689_pt1 | contig 11039 bp, 13 predicted proteins | sample Helome_2_FD_192494 | JGI IMG/M metagenome (GOLD analysis project Ga0265303, IMG submission 192494) | Marine sediment microbial communities from subtidal zone of North Sea - Hel_20160317 (Illumina Assembly) | ecosystem: Environmental > Aquatic > Marine > Subtidal zone > Sediment ...
CCCGCAGTGGCTTTCAGGGCAATGTCCAGATCAGGCGTAAATCCGTTGCTCACGTGACTGGCAGCATTAGCCTCTCCAACACTTAATAGCGATGCCATGCCGCCGGTTACCAGGCCTGCTGCTCCGGCGCCTGTGATCCGTAAAAATTGTCGTCTGTTAATCATGCCACTACCTTTTTCTTCTCTTCAAACTCGGCAATATCGATCTCGCCCCGCGCGTATCGCTCCTTGAGAATCTCAAGGGCGCGATTGCCGTTGCCGGCATCTGATTTAGCCCGGTTCGTAGTCTGAACCAACCATTTGATAAGGAAAATCAATCCTACCAGAACAAGAACCCAGAATATCATCATGAATATGCCTCCAAACCAACCCATGCCCCATCCGCCCATCATACCGGGACCCATGTGCCAGCCCTGATTTTCGCGCCAGCCTGCCAGGGCTGTGGTTGATGAAAAGAAGACAAGGGATAGAGCCAGAGCTGTTATTGTCCCTGTTGTTATTGATTTAATGTATTTCATTTTATTTGACCTTATTTAGGTATAGAGTTAATCACCGGTATTCAAACGGCATCTTATTCGGCCATGGATTTCGACCCCATGTGATATTGACGGGAGTCATTGCCCCCCCGCCCTCGGGGGCCCATCATACCGGGGCCTATGCCATACCCGCCGCCGCGACCGCCATAGGGACACTTATGGTTTCCCCAATTGCCGTGGCCGCCACGCCCCATCATTCCGGAGTGCATCATGCCGAAGCCCATATGGTCACCGCCCCGAAACCCCATGCCCAGATCAGGGTTGATCTTACGGACCCGAAAAATATGGTCCAGATGCTTTTGAGCCAGTTGGGCTTTGGTATCGGAAATTTCTTTCTGGATATTGGCTGCTCTGGCGGGATCCGGGTTTTGCTTGGCCATCTCACTGGCCAACTCGAGACGCTTTTGATAGACTTCCCGGCGCAGATCTTGGGTGTTCTCCCAAAAGGCTTTGCGCTCTTCATCAAGCTTCTTGATATCTTCCTCGCTCAAATTGGCGGAAACTCCCCATCCTTGAGAGCCATACCCGCCATGATGCCAGCCGGGTCCCCGGTGCATCTGGCCGCGATGGCCATAGCCCCGACCCATGTCTGCAGAGGCACCGACGGCCATAACAACAGGTAACAAACCAGCCATTAACAATATTTTCCAATTCTTAAATGGTGTGTTCATTTTAAAATCTCCTTTGATTCTCGATGAAATTGAGGATAATGAAATGGTAATCACGATTTGTGATTTTGTAATTATTTTATTACAAACAGCATGCCAATGACTATCCGGCAAGAATAATAAACGCATAACCACTTGATAACAATATGGAAATTATTTTTAATCAGTATTTTTATGCTCGGGTGATAAAAGAAATCAAGATATATCTTGAAAAAACATCGGGTAAAAAGTATCCAGCTTGATAAATATAATTCTGTTGCTAGAGTAATAAGTATCCAGCTACTAGCCCCGATTCACAGGAAAGATATTGAGACTGGTTGGATATGGATACCCGGGCATGGTTCAAAGTCCCAGTTCCATGCCGATGAATTTACTTGAAAACGGAGGAACCATATGAAAATCAAACTTGGCGGTATGAATGTCCTTTATCCCACACCGACGGTGGTGGTGGGTGCGATCGTGGACGGCAAACCCAATTTTCTGACCATCGCACACATCGGCATTGTCAATCACGCCAAACCCTTTCTGATTTCAATGAGCCTGGGCAAGGTTCACTATACCAATGCAGGCATCAAGGAAAATAAGGCCTTCAGTGTTAATCTTCCCTCGGAAAACCTGGTGGTGAAAACCGATTATGTCGGAATGGTCAGCGGCAAAAAAACCGATAAATCAGGTGTTTTCGATATATTTTACGGCGAACTGGCCAATGCGCCGATGATTGAAGATTGCTCACTGAATATGGAATGCAAACTCTATGATATCTATGGCACACCGACCCACGAGCTGTTTATCGGCGAAATCGTGGAAACCTACGCCGAGGAATCCGTTCTAACCGAGGGCAAGGTCGATATTGCAAAGGTTAAACCCTTATTGTTTGACATGAACAGTACTAAATACTGGTCATTGGGAGACCCGATTGCCGGCTGCTGGAATGTGGGCAAGCAGATGAAAAAGAAGAAGTAATCGTTCAAAGGTTCAGGGTTCAAAGGTCCAGAGGTTTAGAGCGTAAGGCGGCAAGGAATAATCCCAAAAGCCGTTTTGTCTTGCAATCAGTCTCTCTTGTCCTTTGTCTTCTGTTTTCTGTCCTCTGTCTTCTTTTTCGTGCCTTAAATCCTACGCCTTATACCTAATACATTATTTTCCAGCAACCAACGCATAGCTTACCTCATCGGTTGACTGAATACTTAGTTTTCGATATACGGTTTTACAAATGCTGCTCGAATTCAAGGACATAAGCTACAAGTATCCCGGCTCTATCAATGACGTATTCAAAAATCTAACCTGTCGAATCTCCTCACCAGGCTTTCATGCCCTGTTTGGACCGTCCGGTGTCGGCAAGACCACCCTGGCCAAAATGATGACTGGAGGAGTCAAGGGCTTTAGCGGTCAAATCTCAACCAGCGGTATTCGTCATATCTTATACACCTACAATCTTGAAAGGCTGCCGGGATGGTCCAGCGTTCGCGATCATCTACAATCCACTACCCCTGATTCCGGCCAAAATAAAATTGATGACCTGGTTAACGCCTTCGGCCTAGCAAAATGCATGCAATCACGCTTTGCCCAGCTTTCGCTCGGTCAGCAAAACCGCACCAACCTGGCCCGCTATCTTTTGCAGGATTTCGACCTGTTGATCATGGATGAAAGCCTTGCCAATGTGGATGAAGTTACCAAAGAAAATATAATCCTAACGATGAAAACCATCTTCCCGGAGCGTTGTTTTCTCTACATTTCTCACAGTGTAGTAGAAGTAGCCAAATTCTGCCGGCAGATTCTGGTTCTTCGCGGACAACAAAAAAGTCCGCAGACGGTAACGCTCCGGGGCCAGGATCATGCGGATGGAAAAGCCCATATAAAAAGAGACCTTGAGCAGACAATGCTGGAGATTGTCAATGCTGCATAGACGGATTTATCAATTCTTTATCATATATTTTCTGGGTATCGCGACTTTATTTCTGGTCAAATATGTCCTGAACCTCTCCGACTATGTAATTCCCGGCCCGGCGGAAATCTGGCAAACCGGTCAAAGCGTATTCACCCGTTATTCTTTTAATGTACTGAACACGCTGTCTGTGGCCATACTCGGTCACCTTTTGTCGATTTGCCTGGCAACCCTTGTCGGCATTATAGGGCGCCTGACCCTCTGGATCGGATCCTTCATCAGGGCAGCCGCTTACAACATTCAGGCTTATCCCATCGTGGCAGTTGCACCCATCATTTTTATCCTGCTGGGAGACGGGCTGTCTTCCCGGCTGTTGATCACATCGATGATCTGCTATTTCCCCCTGCTGCTCTCGTTTATTGGAATTTTGTCTGAGCCCGTAACTGAGATAGAGCATTTTTATGAAGTCACCCTGAGAATGAATTGGCGCCTGCAGGTAAAAATCCGTGCATTTGAAAACATCAACAAAATCACCACCGTCATCGTGGGAAGTGGCACACTGGCCATGGTGGGAACCATCGTATCTGAATTTATCGCCGCCAACGCCGGCATTGGCCACAGTATCCGCATGGCGCTTTACCAGAGCGATCTGGCCAAGATTTTAGTAGCATTGTTTTTAATCGGAATATGCACTTCTTTGTATCTGGTGTGCCTGGAAGGATTGGGGCAGTTTGTCCAGAAACGGTTACAGGGCAAAGAAAGCTCATAGCTGATAGCTGATAGTTTAAGGATAAAATCTTTTTCTCTAATAATGAAATTACTTTAAAGTAAGCATAAATAAATCTGGAAACGTGGGAGCGGCTTTCCAGCCGCGATCTTTGAGCTGGAAAAACGCTGATCGCGGCTGGAAAGCCGCTCCCACGATCTAAAAGTATATTTATAAATTTCGACTGGCAGTCTAAGAAGGATTTTTAATAACACAATTAGGATGGCCCATTATGAGACAGTGGCTCCGAATAAGATTTGTCCTGATATCGGCAACGCTTTTTTTACTTTTCATCGCGGCTTGCAGCGAAAAAGAGCAGCCTCTGGAAGAAGTGAATTATCGGCTCAAATGGTTGTTTAATATCAGTGTTGTCGGAGATCTCTGGGCGGATGCCCATGGTAACTTTGAAAGAAACGGTCTTAAAGTAAATGTTAAACCAGGAGGGCCTGAAAAGGATGCCATTAAGGAGCTGGAAATCGGTCATGCTCAATTCGGTGTGGCATCGGCAGATCAGGTCATCCGGGCGGTTGCCAAGGGATCGCCGATCGTCGTGCTGGCCCAGCTCTTTCAGATCAACCCCTTGCATTGGATTTTCCGGCCGGACCGGACGGTGCTGGATACACCTCAGGATCTCAAAGGCAAAATCATCGGCGTCACCTATGGCGGCAATGATGAGACCATTATGCGCGCCCTGCTGGCCAAATACCAAATCACCGAAAAAGAGGTTAAGCTCTTCAGTGTGCGGTATGACTATACGCCTTTTTTCAAGGGTGAAGTCGATCTCTGGCCCCTTTATCGTAATGCACAGGCGCCAATCATTGGCGACAAGCTCCGCAAGGCAGGGGAACAATTCGACCTGATGAGTCCAAGCCGTCTGGGGATTCAATTCGTGGCCAATTCTGTGGTAACCACAACCAAAATGCTGGAGGAGCGTCCGGAAACCGTCAAACGTTTTATGCAGGCACTGATGCAGAGCTGGACCGAAGCCCTGAACCCTGAAAACAAGAATCAGGCCATTGAAACCGTGTTGAAATACAATCAGGAAACCGCTGAAGATATTGTGCGCCAACAACTGCCGGCCACGCGAATCCTTATGCTGCCGTCCGCCGGATTTCAATTCGGGAAAATTGACGTTGCTGCCTGGAAGCAGACCGAAGAGATCATGCTGGCCCAGAAGCTGATCGACAATCCTGTAAAAATCGAAAATCGCCTGAAGCCGGCGGTGGAGTAACGATAAAATATTTTTGTGCTTACGGGATCTAAGGAAATCAATAAATGGCTGGTGATTATTCGCCGGCAGTTATTCGTTATTAATAACGAAAAAAAAGGAATTATTATGAGCGATGCCGGATTCGAAAAAGTTTCAGCGTCGGATGAGCGAATGTACGGTCCCCGGATGCTGCTGATTTGCGGGTTTTCTTCTGAAGTTCAGCCCAATTTCGTCAAACTTCTGGAAATAATTGGTTTGTCTGAGATGCCGAAGATCTGGGTGACGGAGGCGCAGGCCGGCAGCCTGATTTCTGAAGTGCTGCCCCTCGAGGACAACACGGGGTGGGGGGAATCTTCCGGGCTCCCGCGAGCCATCATTATGTGCGGGCTCACCCAGAACGAATTGCACTTGCTCATGTCCGGCAGCCGCCAGGCAGGCATGAAACCGCCTTTGTGGGCCACGCTAACCCCCACCTCTGAAAACTGGGTTGTGCAGGATTTATTGAAGGAGCTCGCGGCCGAACATGAGGCCATGCAGCAGAAGAAATCTTAAAAATGGTTTTATAACCTGTTTTACAGCCCCATAATTTCTTTGGTCTCCTCTTTGGTATCGTCCAGTTTGTGAGGGCTGAAAAACAACAGCCCGATCAGGCAGGACAGCGCGCAAACCAACCAGATAACCCCGACCCCGAGAGGATTACCCGCACTGTAGCCGAAGGCGGAGATGATGGCCCATTTCGATTTTCTGAATGCACTACAGCTCACCACCCATGCCGTGTCACTGGGTCATGAACCTTATGGTATATATTCTCACCGAATTCTTTTTCGAGGATATGGTCGTATTTAACGATGCTCAAAAAGAAAAATATGCCGGGCTGATGGGCGAAGGTATTTTCCGTAGTTGGTTCCTCTCAGCAAGCATTGATTGGCCAACCCGGTGGACAAGATGACATGTTAATATCAGGGATTGACAAATTTAGTTAGGCTCCTTATTATCTTGTACCAACATTTTTTTCTAGAGGAATATTGACTATGTTTTTCCTGAAAGATCTTCCGACAGACATGTCTCTGCAGGAATTTTCAAGACGCTATCCAAATATGAATCCATCCGCTCTAAAAACATGTGCCGAAATGATGCGCACCGGGAGCGATCTGCTGGCGGCCTTTGATACCGTGTTAGGTAAATTCGGTTTGTCCCAGGGGCGCTTTCTGACCCTTATTGTCATGAACCGCACACCGGACAAAAAGATCAATCCGTCATCGCTGGCCGAAAAATTAGGTGTGAAAAGAGCCACTATGACAGGCCTATTGGATGGACTGGAAAAAGACAACCTTGTTGAGCGTGTATCTGACCCCCGGGATCGCAGAAAGATTGGCATTCGACTGACCGCCAATGGAGGTGAGCTCCTGGATGAAATGTTACCGGATTATTACCGACACATGGCCAGACTGACGGCCAACCTGAGCGAAAATGAGCGGCAAACGATGATATCACTTCTTGGAAAAGTTAACCAGAAACTCTCTTTGATATTTAATTAGCCTCCTAACTATTAATGATGGAGATATGATTTGTGCCAATCAAGTTGATAGTCAGCTGTATATTTGATTTACGAATTATCGTTTCCCCAAACATCCAGCCTCAATTTAATACAATCAATTTGATTCCAAATTGCTGTAATATTAGAATATTTATTATATTGCAGGAATAGATATAATTTATCAATTTCCTGGCATGAATTGTGCGTAATAAACGGTAAAGGGGAAGATTTAATTTTAACTGAACTTAAACAAAAGGAGGTGGGCCATGGTAACAATGCCCTGCTATGAAGTCAGATATAAAAAAAACGAAGATTGGAAGGAGATCTCCGAACTTGAACTTATGGATGGGTTATACAAATTACATCGACGGGTAACTCCTGCAATTAAAGAGATGTTAAAAGGCAAAGAGGTGCGCACCCCCGATGCTGATTACCGCTTAAAATGGCAGTTTGGAGGTCCTCGAATGGCTATTATTGACTCAAGCCGCGTTTCTCACGCTTAAAAAAGGTGATCTCAGGCAACCGATCGGGCTGGGCAGCCTTCAGGTGTCGTTGCTTTGAACTCTGTAGCGGATGTGATATTTGCGTTTGACAAGAATCTTTTAAAGCTTAATAAGATTTAGGACAAGGGCAGTTCCACCACTGGAATCTGCCTTTTTTAATTTCGAGACCTGTGAGGGAAAAAGCGAGTTGGGGCTCTTAGGTTTATAAGTTTTTTTTAAACTTTTAGCAAACAGCTGTTACCGCTGGCCAAAACCTGATCAGGAGATAGAGCCAACAACTCGGCAACCCGATTGACCTCATGCTTAAAACTCATACCCTTATTTTCCCGCGATGATCTTCGAAAAAATAAGCTAGATTCGCACAAACCAACTCACCGGTCGTCCGCGGCTGACCAGATAACTGATACCGGCGCCGATAATGGCACCCATGGCGGCAATATCCGGCCCCTTGCGGGTCGCCGGAAAGAACATGTCAAAAAAATTCAACATGGTGGTTTCCCGGATCGTTTCCAACTCAATGGTCACATCATTGCGTTCGACCATTTCCCAGGCCAGGATTTCCTAAATAACCGGTCGACTGCGGATGGAGGATTCAGGCATCAATTGATCGGCCGTTATTCAACATAAAATTTGCAAAACACAAGGCTGTATGTTAATTTTTCGGGCGGTTTTGATACAACTTTTTTGCACCGAACCGATTGTTGCCAGCCAGGCACATAAGGAAGGCAAAAAATGACAAAAGGTACAGCTGTTACGATTCATAAAAATATCTCCCGACCCGACGCCGACATCGTCAAACGGTTCGAAGTTCCAACGGGTTATATCGCAGACGTCCAGGGACGGCGTGGGGCGCTTGACAGCGGCATCAAACCCTTATTTGAGTTTCCCGCCTTCGCCGGACCGGCTGTTACAGTGAAAACGGTTCCCGATGACAATCTGGCTGTTTTTGCCGCCATGGGTGTTGTCCAGACCGGAGATGTGCTGGTTATCGCCACAGAAAATTGGACCGGCTCAGCCGTGCTCGGGGACTTGGTAGCTGCGATGTTTAACAATATCGGACTCGCCGGGGTGGTTACCGACGGTGCGGTCCGTGATCTGACCGGCATCACCCAGGTCGGGCTGCCGGTTTATGCCCGGGGATTGACGGCTAATTCGTCTCAGAAAAACGGGCCCGGCACGATCGGAGCCAAAATCAGCATCGCCAGCGTCATCATTCGCTCCGGAGATGTAATGGTCGGCGACCGCGACGGTGTTGCCGTACTGCCCCAGGAAAAAATCCCAGAGGCCCTTGAAGGCATAAAAGCGGTTCGCGAAAGGGAGTACAGCATCGAGGAGCGGATAGCCGCAGGGATGACCATGCCCGATTGGGTCAAAGAGTTTCTGGCAGGTGACCGGGTGAAATACATCCCCTAATAACAGACTGTGTAATAAGTAAGAATATGAAGGAGGTAAAATGGAAATTTGCACCAAAGTCGATAGTTTATCCTGGGCACCTCATCCCATCGCAGAAGGAGTCGAAATCAAACCGCTGGTTACCAAAAAAGATGATGGCCTGGACGTCACCTGCGTTCTGGTAAAAATACCGGCCGGCATAGAGATTCCCGAGCATATCCATGAAAGCCAGGCCGATATACTTTACCCGTTGCAGGGAAAGGCCGAGATGTGTGTTGAAGGCGCCGGAAACTTTCCACTAAAGCCGGGCGTCGTCGTCCGGGTCCCCATCGGTACCAAACATAAAATTTTCAATGTGACTGAAGAGCTTCTGATTTATGACGTTTTTCAGCCTGCAACCATTTAGATACAAAGGAAGAAAATTATGATTAAAGGAATCGGACATCTGGGTATCGTCGTCGAAGATATCGAAAAGAGCCTGGATGCTTTATCAAAAATTATGGAGTTTGAAAAACCCGCAATCAAAGAATTTCCGGAGAAAAAAATGCGCTGCACCGTAGTGGATGTCAACGGTCTGGCGCTGGAATTTCTCCAGGATAAGAGCGAAGACGGCTTTCTGGCAAAATTCGGTAAAGAAAGAGGCAATGCCATTCATCATTTTTGCCTGCTATCCGACAACATCGAAGCGGATGTCGAGGATCTTAAACAGCGCGGCGTCGAAATGATGGATCAAAAACCCCGGATCGGCTTAAGGGGCAAAAAGATCGCCATGACCAAACCCAACGCTTTCAACGGCATTACCATTGAATTATCCGAACCCTAAACTCAGGAGAATTCTCAATGAAAAATTCTGGAAATGACCTTCATCAGCGGCTTCGGACGCTGGCACAAAATCTGTGGTGGACATGGCACCCGGAGGTTATCCGGCTTTTTACGGATCTGGATCCGCATCTCTGGCGGGAGGTAGATCATAACCCGACTGCGTTTTTGAACCGGATCAGTCCGGAGCAAATCGAACAGCGCGCATCGGAACTGGTGCTTCACAGTCGAATAAACCACGCCTTTCGCCGGTTGAATGAATATTTAACAGCACCTCAGACCTGGGGCGCCATACATTGCGGAAATCTTGGGAATCGACCGGTTATCTATTTTTCTGCCGAATTCGGCTTGCATGAATCCCTGCCGATTTACTCCGGCGGATTGGGAATTCTGGCCGGCGACCATCTCAAGAGTGCGTCCGATCTGGGAATACCGTTGATCGGGATCGGTCTTTTATATCACCAGGGCTATTTCATCCAGCGTTTAAACAGCGAGGGATGGCAGGAAGAAGAATATGTCGACCTGGATCGAACGCAGTTACCTCTGGAGCCCTTAACCCTGGCGGACGGCCAACCGTTGATCGTCCGGATTGACACCCGGGACGGCGTCCTTGCGGCCATGTGCTGGCAGCTTCAGATCGGTCGGGTGAAACTGATTTTGCTCGACTCAAACGTTGAGGGCAACACGGATGAGGACCGGATGCTGACCTCCCGCCTATACGGCGGAAACGATCGCACACGGATTCGGCAGGAGCTGCTGTTGGGCATCGGCGGCGCACGGGTCATACAGGCGCTGAATATATTCCCGGGCGTATTACACTTAAACGAGGGCCACAGTGCCTTTGCAATTCTTGAAGAAGTCCGCCGGCTGATGCAGACTGACGGCATTCCCTTTGACCGTGCGCTGCGCCGGGTGGCGATTTATACCGTATTTACAACGCACACACCGGTACCGGCCGGACATGACCGCTTCGTTCCGGAGTTGGTGGAGGAGCATTTGGGAATTTTTCGGGAAAAAATAGATCTGTCACACGAAGAATTCATGGCCCTGGGACGCGTGAATACCAAAGATGTGAACGAGCCCTTCTGCATGACGGTCCTGGCCCTGAAGGGCTCACGGCACGCCAACGGTGTGTCGGCCTTACACTCTGATGTCAGCCGTCAAATGTGGCACTGCCTCTGGCCGAATCGGCCTGAGGGCGAGGTCCCCATCGGCCACATTACCAACGGTGTTCATGTGCTCTCCTGGATCGCTCCTCAAATGCACAAGCTGTTTGAGACACGGCTGGCCCACAATTGGCCCACCCGGATGATACATGCGGACATATGGGAAAAGGCGTCTGACATCGATGACGGCGAGCTGTGGGAAAACCACCAGATCCTAAACATGCGGCTGATTAATTTTGTCCGGCGGCGGTTGCTTCGCCGGGCCGAACGGATTGGGCATCAAGAAACCATTCAGGAAATCGATCAAATCCTTGATCCGAATATTCTAACCATTGGCTCTGCCCGGCGACTGGCAACTTATAAACGGGGAGACTTAATTTTATCCCAGCCCGAACGGCTGATCAGCCTGGTAACCGATCCGGATCGACCGCTTCAGATTATCTTTGCCGGCAAGGCCCACCCCCGTGACGATGAGGGCAAAAAGATATTGCAGCGCATCATTCAGTATGGCAGCAAGCCGGAACTCAAACGACGGATTGTTTTTGTGGAAGACTACGACTA
>Ga0265303_10002690_pt1 | contig 11038 bp, 8 predicted proteins | sample Helome_2_FD_192494 | JGI IMG/M metagenome (GOLD analysis project Ga0265303, IMG submission 192494) | Marine sediment microbial communities from subtidal zone of North Sea - Hel_20160317 (Illumina Assembly) | ecosystem: Environmental > Aquatic > Marine > Subtidal zone > Sediment ...
TTTTTAACCGGGTGCTTTGCACCCGGTTACACCCGCACCGATTAAGGCACGACCGTGCCTTTGGTTTTTCCGCTGATGGCGCAAAAATCCAGGCCACCCGCTGTGCGGGTGGTCGGTGACCCGGAATATTATTATGAAAAGCGGTATAACCTGCCAAACGGTACAAATTATCAATATAAACTGAATTTGCTATCTTATTTTACCGGTAACTGTCAAGAGCGAGTTTGATTGATGTCCGACGGGTTAGCCCGGTGGGGCAATTTGCTTGAAATGGAGTGTAATGGTGGTGCCTTTATTGAGTTGACTTTCAACGTTTAACCAGGCGTCATTGGCCTCAAGTATCCGGTGGACAATCGATAAACCTAGGCCGGTCCCGTTTGGTTTGGTGGTAAAAAATGGGTCAAAAATCGTCTTTAACGTCTCTGAGGAGATGCCGCATCCATTGTCGGTGATTTTAACACAGGCGTACTTGTTTTTGGCCGAAAACATTTCAATCCCGATTTTGCCTTCACCATCAATGGCCTCGGCCGCATTCAACAATAAATTCCACAGAATTTGGTGAAGATGACCCGGGTCTATAGTAATCCATACATTAGAAGACACATTTTTGGTCGTTTTGACGCGCCCATTGTTGGAACCATCGATTTCAAAAAGTTCTGCAATTTCAAGCAATGCCCGGCTGAGATCAATTGGCTCAATCTTGCCCGCAGGGGGTCGGGCGTAAAAGAGAAAATTGCTGGCCAGGGAACTTAAGCGATCGGCTTCACGCAGAATAATTTGCATCAAACGCGCGTGATCCGAGTCGTAGCGCATATCTTCTTGCAGCAGCTGTATGGAACCCGTCAAAGCCGCCAGCGGATTTTTGATTTCGTGGGCCAAACCGGCGGCCATCTCACCGATGGCGGCCATCTTTTCAACGCGCTTGACATGGCCCTCCATGGTGCGCAGTTCTTCTTTGGTTTGGCGGGTCTGTTCAGACAACAAACTGCTTAAGAACGCCACCGCAAAACAGGCCGTCATGGTGATCGTCAATTTAAAAAATATTTGACTCCAATCGTATGCGATGGCAAGTGGATTGCCATTGGGGCCCATCGGATTGAGGAAGCCGAAATATTCTAGCTCAACCAATGCGCCAAACTGCAGACTGCACAGCGCTGCGATGACCATCGTCCCCCGCATGGGAAGCAACATACTTGAATAGATGATGACCACTAAATAAAGAAACGAAAAAACACTCACAAAACCGCCGGTCAAGAAAACAATCAGGGTAACAAATAAGGTATCGATGCAGGTTTGAATAAATGCAAATGTGATTTTGCTTTTTACACGCTTGAGAAACCAATAATAAATCACGGATATCACGAGTATCGCAACGATGAGACCGTAAAGAACCGCCAGAGGCTGATCCACGGGGGTGGCCGTTTCTCGAAATTGCAAGACAATAGCGGAGCCCAACAACAACAACGAAAACAGGATGCGGATAAATATCAGTAATTTAAGTTTTGTTTTGTCATCTTTTTCAGGCATGGGTAAACAGGCAGCTCTTCAAATGAATACTCTGAAAGGTGTTTTAAGATATGAGGCCGCAGTTCAGCCTCTGCTCCCAAATGAGTTGTATCACAAAAGAAGGGTTTTAGCCAAACAAGCGATATCAAAAAAAGAGATGTGTCCGCTCCAAGCTCGGACAAATCAGCGAGATTATTGAATGGCGCCGGCCATCTTGAAAATCGGCAGATACATGGCGACCACCAGCCCGCCAATCGTTGTCCCTAAAAATACGAGCATAAACGGTTCAATCAACGCGGTCATGTTTTCAACTGCCTGGTCAACTTCTTCATCATAAAAGTCGGCGATTTTCTCCAGCATGGCGTCCAACGCTCCAGTGGATTCGCCCACAGAAATCATCTGGCACACCATCGCCGGGAAAACACCGGCTTCCTGCAATGGATCGGCCATGGTGCGGCCTTCAGCAATACCGGATCGGACATCATACACGGCTTTTTCGATCGTCCGGTTTCCGGCCGTCTTGGCAACAATATCAAGTGCCTCCAGGATAGCTACCCCACTGGAAAGCATGGTCCCCATGGTACGGGTAAATTTTGCAACAGCTACTTTGCGCAGCAGTTCACCGAAGACGGGAATTTTCAATACGAGATTATCGACTATATCCTGTCCTTTTTCGGTTTTATACGCTTTTCGGAAAGCAAACGCAAAAATGACGAGCCCGATGATGATATATATAATCTTACTCTTTACGATCTCACTGGCTGTGACCACAATTTGGGTGGGTACGGGCAATTCACCACCAAAATCAGCGAACATTTCTTCAAAAACCGGGATAACAAAGACCAGAATAACAGCCAGCACGACAACGGCAATAAGCAAGGTTACGATGGGATAGGTCATTGCGCCTTTGACTTGGGATTTGAGTTTGGCGGCTTTTTCCATATAGGCGGCCAGACGTCTTAAGATGGCATCTAAGATACCACCGGCCTCACCGGCTGCGATCATGTTGACAAAGAGATCATCAAAATGCTTTGGAAATCGCTTCAACGCCTCGGCAAGCGTCGCACCGCCCTCGACCTTTTCTTTAATCTCTTTGATCATGCGTTTAAAGGTCTTATTATTTTGCTGGTTATGGAGTATTTCCATGCATTGGATAATGGGAAGCCCCGCATCGATCATTGTGGAGAATTGACGGGCAAAAAGAATGATATCTTTTTCTCTGACCGCTGGCTGCAGCCAGGAAACGTTTTCAAACAAGTCTTTGGGCTTCTTTTTTATTTTAGTAGGCGTAATTCGAAGCCGCACCAGATTAGAACGAACCACTGCTTCATTGGCAGCTTGCATTTCGCCTTTTCGGGTTTCTTTCTTTTTATTGGTACCTACCCATTGATAAACTGGCATGATCGAGCCTCCATATTCGTTTAAAACGCTCCAGACCAGCAAATGGCATTGCTAGGTCGTCAGGATGCAAAAGTCTCTGGTTGTTTTATTATCCTATTTGTCAAATCAGAACCAATAATTTGACATCTGATTTTTGTTATATCTTGGGACAGAGCAGCGCTCAGTCCGCCAAATCTTTAGAATTGCACAGTTTGTAAACTGGATAACGGACAGACTGAGTTGCAGAATGTATATCGGCTTATCAAGTTGCAAACTTAAGATTTTTATTGGCGCGGTGCGAAATACAACCGTTTTCGCCAGCACCAGCAGACTGAATGAGCCGCATCACCGAGCTACCCGAATTTTTCGAGTCAACGTCATCATGTTAATATTACAACGATTTCAAATAGTTGTCAATAAACCTCCCGGCAAACCGAGGAATCTCGTTGGCAATCTGGGGCTTATTGTGATAACGTCTATAAAATAAAAATTTGATTTATTTTCAGCATCTTAAAGAAATCCAAAACCGACTGACGGATGATACCAAAGAAACAAAAGCAAAGGGCCGAGGGCCTGACCATCGTTACAACCCATGTGAATGCTGATTTTGATGCACTGGCTTCTATGCTGGCGGCGCAGAAGCTGTATCCAGAAGCACTGGTGGTATTTCCAGGCTCTCAGGAAAAAAATCTGAAAAATTTCTTTATCAATTCAATGGCATATCTATTTAACATGACCGATATCGGGCAGATCGACTTTGCCAAAGTCAAACGGCTCGTGCTGGTAGATACCCGCCAGCCGAAACGCATCGGTAAACTGATCAAGCTTTTAAAACGCAAAGACCTTGATATTCACATCTACGACCATCATCCCGCTACGGATAAGGATATCAAGGGTGCTATCGAGGTTCATCGCTTGAGCGGGGCTAACGTAACGTTACTTGTCGAAATTATTGCTCAAAAAAGCATTGAGATCAGTGCCGATGAAGCCACCATTATGTGCCTGGGGATCTATGAGGATACAGGTTCATTTACCTTTCCGTCCACAACCGAGCAGGATTTTAAAGCCGCGGCGTTTCTACTGTCCAAAGGGGCAAACCTGAATGTGGTTTCAGATCTGATTGCCAGAGAGTTAAGCCCCGAGCAGGTGAGTTTACTAAATGATATGATTCAATCCGCTACGCGTTATAATGTCAACGGCATCGAGGTGGTGGTCACGATGGTGACCACCGAAAAATACATGCCTGATTTCGCGTTTTTGGTCCAAAAAATGGTAAAAATGGAAAATCTGGACGCTCTCTTTGCCATTGGCCGGATGGAAGATAAAATTTATGTTGTCGCCCGCAGCCGAATTAATGATGTCGATGTGGGCACCATTATATCCCCTTTGGGTGGCGGCGGACACGCGTATGCCGCCTCTGCATCGATAAAGGGCGATACCCTGGCACAGGTTGAAAACAAACTCGTAGAGCTTCTGTACAGCAAGGTCAAAGCCCAGCGTCAGGCCAAAAACCTAATGTCATCACCGGCCATCACTGTTGGAAATGAGGTGTCGTGCAAGGCTGCCAATGATTTATTGACCCGGTACAACATCAATGCCCTTCTGGTCACTGAAAACCGGAACGGGCAGGATAAACTTTGCGGCTATATCACCCGACAGGTGATTGAAAAGGCGTTGTATCACAAACTGGAGTCGGTTCCGGTAAAAGAATACATGACCACTGAACTGGCAACCGTTGAGCCAGATGCCGATCTGAACGAAGTTCAGGAAAAAATCATTGAAAACAAACAGCGCGTCTTACCCGTAATCGACAATTCCATAATTGCCGGCGTCATCACCCGAACCGACTTGCTGAACATCCTGGTCCGCCAGTCTAAAAAAGATTCAACCGGTTTACCGGACCCACTGCGAGAACCCACACATGCCCAAACACGAAACGTTGTCAAATTTCTGACAGAAAGACTTAGCCGGCGATTATTGAACATCCTTAAGACCATTGGTGAGGTTGCAGATGAATGCGGATACGGCGCATATGTGGTAGGCGGATTTGTACGCGACCTTTTCCTTTACCGCTCCGATGAAGACGTCGATATCGTCATCGAGGGAGATGGTATCGCCTTTGCCAAAACATACGCTAAATTGCAGAAGGCGCGGATCCATACCTATGAAAAATTTGGCACCGCCGTGATCATTTTTGAGGATGGATTTAAAATTGATGTGGCTTCAGCCAGATTGGAGTACTATAAGTTTCCAGCCGCGCTGCCGATTGTAGAAATGAGTTCCATAAAGCTGGATCTGTTCCGGCGGGACTTCACCATCAACACGCTGGCGATTCAGCTTAACAGTGAAAAATTCGGTACCCTGATCGATTTTTTCTCAGCACGCAAAGATCTGAAAGAAAAAATCATTCGCGTGTTGCACAACTTGAGCTTCGTGGAAGATCCCACCCGGGTTTTCCGAGCCATTCGGTTCGAGCAGCGCTTTGGGTTTACTATCGGTAAATTGACAAAACGACTTGTCGAAAATGCAGTCAACATGAACTTCTTTCGGGGGCTCAGCGGACGCCGAGTTCTAACCGAACTGAAACAAATCCTGCAGGAAGACAATCCGGTACCCGCAATTATCCGGCTCAATGACTTTGATCTGCTCAAGTTTATCCACCCTTCGATTGAACTGGACAAACGCTTGATATCTGTCTTAAATTCGGCCAAACAGGCTCTGGCCTGGCATGATTTGCTTTTTTTAGACGAATCCTATATGAAATGGGTCGTTTATTTTTTGGGCCTGATTCACACCTGCGATCCGCAGCGATCAGACGAAATATGCAACCGTTTTGAGCTGGCACCGCGCTATCGGAAAATATTTTGCAAAGAACGATTTGCGGCCGAAAAATGCGTATTGGAGCTGGTGCGGAATCTGCCGCTGCCCAATAACGCGCTTTACCGCAAGCTCTCCGAATTCCGGACCGAGTTGATATTGTTCATGATGGCGATCACCCAGCAAAATGCAGTTAAAAAAGCAATATCGCACTATTATACCGGCCTGCGAAAAGTGCGGGTATCGATCAGGGGCAAAGATCTGATCAAGATGGGCGTGAAACCCGGACCGCTTTATCGGGAAATTTTTCAGGCCGCCCTGGATGCCAAATTAAACAACAAGCTCAAAACAAAAAGAGACGAACTGGATTTTGCCAGAAATTATGATCGGTAATTTTGCTGTTCTTCAATTCATCTTGATGATTTTGCCATTGATCGTGGCAGTGGTATTGCACGAAGTGGCGCACGGATATGTTGCCGATAGAATGGGCGACCCGACTGCCCGTCTGGCCGGTCGTTTGACGTTAAACCCGATTAAACATCTTGACCTTTTCGGATCGTTTCTTTTGCCGGTCATCTTGAAAATGTCCGGATCGCCGGTAATTTTCGGCTATGCCAAACCGGTGCCGGTTAATTTCGCCAATTTGCGCGAATTACGCAAAGGAACGATATGGGTAGCGTCGGCCGGTGTGTTGACCAATATGCTCCTTGCGGTCATCTCCGCAGCGCTCTTTCAGATGATAGCAGCTACAGAGACCACCTGGGCGCAGTCGCAGCTCGGGCTGCCGGTCGCTATTCTTTTACAGTTGCTGACATACAGTGTCATCATTAACTGTGTTTTGGCCTTGTTTAACCTGATCCCCATACCGCCGCTGGACGGCAGCCGTATCGTGGCCATGCTCTTGCCTGCAGCGCTGCGGATACCCTATGCGCGTCTGGAGCGCTTTGGCATGATTATCATATTTGTGCTGCTGATCACCGGACCACTGGGCCGGCTGATGGCCTTTTTATTGGAGCCGATGCTGGATTTTTTACTGGGACCTTAGAAGCAATTTCAAAACTGCATCTAACGCCCAAGGGCTGTGTTAAAAACCGATTCAAAATGCTCGAATACTGACGTGTATGCTCCACTTTTGAATCGGTTTTCGCCTTGCCCTTGAACGTGATCTACGATTTTTGAAATTGCTTCTACATTGACTTAATATTTCGCAAGGACGGATTACATGAGCCGAAAGAAGCGAATTTTGAGCGGCATGCGCCCAACCGGACCCCTGCATTTGGGCAATTTACTCGGCGCCCTGGCTAACTGGGTAAAGTTGCAGGATGAATACGAGTGTTTCTATTTTATCGCCGATTGGCACGCGTTAACCAGTGATTATGAAAATACGGCCTTGATTGAGCGTTATAGAAAAGAAATTATGGTCGACTGGCTTAGCGCCGGTTTGACACCGGAAAAAAGCACCCTCTTTGTGCAATCTGAAATCAAAGAGCACGCAGAGCTGTATCTGATACTGGGCATGATCACTCCGGTGTCCTGGCTGGAACGCAATCCAACATATAAAGAGCAGATCGCCCAAATCAGCAACAAGGATCTGTCCAATTTCGGCTTTCTGGGATATCCGATCCTGCAAGCTGCTGATATTATCATGTACAAGCCGTATGGCGTGCCGGTCGGCGTCGACCAGGCGCCCCATGTTGAAATTACCCGTGAAATCGCCAGGCGGTTTAACTATTTGTACGGCGACGTCTTCCCGGAACCCAAAGTGATTTTAACCGAAACGCCAAAGATATTAGGTATGGATCGACGTAAAATGAGCAAAAGCTATGACAACGCCATTTTTTTGTCAGATACGCCCGAACAAATCAGCACCAAGGTTTCCCAAATGATCACTGATCCTCAGCGCGCCCGGCGCAGTGACCCCGGCAACCCGGATGTATGCAACGTTTTTGATTTTCATAAATTGTACACGCCGGCCGCTGAGGTCAAAGAGATTGACCGAGATTGCCGCTCGGCGCAAATTGGCTGTGTGGAATGTAAAAAGAAAATGGCGCTCAACTTAAGCAAGGCTCTGGAACCCATACGCGAAAAACGCGCCTATTACGAAGCACACCCGCATCAGGTTGATGAGATTATGGCCGACGGATGTGACAGAGCCAGAAAAACAGCCCGGTCCACCATGGAATCTGTGAGGGCTGCAATAAAAATATAGAAGCGTATCTTGATGCAGGAAAAAATTTACAAAGTTCAGCTGGAAAATATTTTTGAAGGGCCGATGGACCTTCTGGTTCATTTGATCAAAAAAAATGAATTGGATATCTATGACATCCCTATCGCCATGGTCACCGAGCAGTATCTGCAATACCTGGAGTGGATGAAGATCATGAACATTGACTTCGCTGGAGATTTTATTGTCATGGCGTCCACCTTAACCCAGATTAAATCGCGGATGTTGCTGCCAGCATCCGCTGACGAGGAAGAAGAGGACGATCCACGCCAGGAAATCATCAAACCGCTTATCGAATACCTTCAGATGAAATCTGCCGCCGAGCAGCTATCTGAAAGACATCTTCTGGGTGAAGAAACATTCGTGCGCAGCAGTGATCGTCAGGAATTTTTAGCCGGGCAGCAAGAGGCCTATATCAAAGTCGGTCTTTTTGAACTCATAGACGCCTTTCAAAAAATTCTGGCAAAAATCCCCGGCGATCTGCAGATGGAATTTACGCCCGATAAAATATCTGTTAAAGAAAGGATAACCCAGATTGCCGATATACTGGAAGCCAAGGGGTCGGTAACCTTCGATCAATTATTTTCGGAACAACCCGATAAAAGTGAGGTCATAGTGACTTTTCTGGCCATTTTGGAAATGGTCAAACTGGCATTGATTCGCATTGCTCAACATGCACAAACCGGCGTCATGCGCCTTTTTTATGTCTAATGGACGATCTAAAAAATATTATTGAAAGTTTACTGTTTGTAGCCGATGAGCCTTTAACGATTGAGCGCTTGAAACAGATCATTTCCGGTGCGGAGGCCAAAGCGCTGCGGGCGGCCCTTGAAGAATTGACTGTAGATTACGAAACGCGTCTGGGCGGTTTTTACCTGAACCAGGTTGCCGGCGGATATCAAATTCGCACCCGCCCTGAGTACATGGAATGGATCAAGCGCCTGCTGCAGCCCAAGCCGCAGCGCCTGAGTAAAGCAGCTTTGGAGACATTGGCTATCATCGCCTACAAACAACCGGTCATCCGCAGCGATATTGAGCAGCTGCGTGGTGTTGATTGCGGTGGCGTGTTGCGAGTGCTTTTGGAACGAAAATTCATTCGGGTACTGGGCCGCAAAGAAATTCCCGGGCGACCGTTGATCTATGCCACAACCAAACGGTTTTTGGAGGTATTTGGGCTTAAAAATCTCAAAGACCTGCCGACGCCAAAAGAAATTGAAGAATTCGGCAGCACTTTATCGGAGGAAATGACGGAACCGGCCGAAGACATTGAGGAGGAGACCGAAGCCAGCAAAGGTCAGGAACAAATCCAGCCGCAGCCGGAAAGCACTGATGATACGGATTCAGTGTCTAAAGAATCGTCGCCGTCTGAATCCTAATGTTTAGGGATGTTTCAAAAATCGCTTGACTTGGGTACCAACAATTCTTTATTGAATAAATGATTTTGGATCTTGCACGAGTAGGAGGCTTTCATATGCAAGGAGGCGCACCTTAATATTAAAGAATCAGATGCGTCATCCAACGGAACGGGACATTTAAGGGCGAGGCTATAGTGAATATGCCTCGACCTTAATAATCCGCCTGAGGCGGACCGATGAAGGTCTCCGGCTCGCCCGGAGGGTGAAAATTAATGAGATAAAATGGTTTTCATCCACTAGACTTGATCGGCAATTTGGTTAAGTTGTTGATTTTTTTATACCCTTTCATTAACGATAACAACAACTTCTCATTAATTTTCATGCAAAATATGGGCGGTTAACTCAGTGGGAGAGTGCTACCTTCACACGGTAGAAGTCACTGGTTCAAATCCAGTACCGCCTACCAACATTATCAAGGGTTTACAAGCACATATGTTTGTAAGCCCTTTTTTTATGGTAACATAAAGGAAATGATTGGCGTGAAGTATTAATATATAAGCGTTTATCGAATACATAAAATTAGTAATTTAGCCTTTTGTGACCATTTTGTGACCATCGGCCTCAAAAATGGTGTTTTCAAGTCGGCAAGCAGCCTCTTGATTAACCGACTTCATCAGGTGCGCATATACATTTAATGTCACCGTAGGACTTGAGTGACCGAGCTGGCTTTGGATGTACTTAATATTTTCCCCTTGCTGGATTAGAAGGCTTGCATAGGTGTGCCTTAAATCGTGAAATCTCACCTTACCCAACTCAGCACTCTCTAAGGCCGTTTCAAAATATCGGGACACCAGATTGTTGTGGTTTATGGGTCCTCCTGCCTTATTGGGGAAAATTAAATTAAGTTTGTTCGGAAGACAGGCCAACCTCCATTTCCTAAGTTCTGCCATCATGGAAGGGCCTAAATCAATTTTTCGGTTTGAAGTTTTCGTTTTCGTTTTGTACCATGCTTGATTATTATAAGTTCTCTGGATATGAATTTGGCTATTATCCCAATCTACATCAGACCATTTCAGGCCCAAGATCTCCCCTTGCCTTGCTCCGCTCATAATAGCCAACCTGAAAATCGTACGGTATTTATGGTTTTCAGTAGCTTCCAGAAGGCTATTTATTTCATCAGGGGTCAATACACGAATGGGCTGCTTGTCACTTTCGCCCTGGCTCCCTCTCGGTCTTTCGGCATCAGTAAAGGGATTATGGCTGATATATCGATGCCTAACCGCATAACGCATAATTTGACCTAAGGTGACAAGTATCTTGCGCAGTGTTAAGATATTTATTCCCTGGGATTGCCGGTCTGTGATAAACTTTTCAATCTTGGCCGTTGTAATCCGGTTGATTTTAAAATTTTCAAATTCGCCAAAATGGTTTTTAGTGTGTCCCTCATAAACGGACCAGGTTGATGCTCTTAAATTTGGCTTTTTATGAATGAGCCAATCTTCGGCAACCCTTTTAAATGTAAGTATTTTCGTTTCTGAAATATATAATCCCTTGGCAAGCTGGTCCTCAATTTCCCTTAATTTTTCCCTCGCCTTTTTCTTAGTGATTCCCTTCTTTAAAGCCTGCCTGTGCCTTTTTCCATGGTTATCATAGTAATCCAAGCATAACCGGCCACGTCTTTTTGCTATGCAAGCCATCACTTACCCCCTTTCTTTTTTGGTTCTTTAAGTTCATAGGTCATTATCAATGCCCTTTC
>Ga0265303_10002691_pt1 | contig 11038 bp, 9 predicted proteins | sample Helome_2_FD_192494 | JGI IMG/M metagenome (GOLD analysis project Ga0265303, IMG submission 192494) | Marine sediment microbial communities from subtidal zone of North Sea - Hel_20160317 (Illumina Assembly) | ecosystem: Environmental > Aquatic > Marine > Subtidal zone > Sediment ...
CAATGGATTAAGAGTCCACTGCTCTACCTAGTTGAGCTAACGGCCCGCTGACTTGTTGCCGCCCCGGCAGCGATCGCCAAGGCGAAATATGGGGTGGATGATGGGGCTCGAACCCACGACCACCGGAATCACAATCCGGGGCTCTACCAACTGAGCTACATCCACCGTTGGTCTGTCAATCTTCACACCCTTCGGGTGTTGGCGCGCCCGGCAGGACTCGAACCTGCAACCGTCGGCTTAGAAGGCCGATGCTCTATCCGGTTGAGCTACGGGCGCTTCATACCTGGCCATACCGGCGATTAATGTCCTGTCCGACCCTGGGCGTCAGAATGGTCGGGGCAGACGGATTCGAACCGCCGACCCTCTGCTCCCAAAGCAGATGCGCTACCAGACTGCGCCATGCCCCGTTTCCAAACCGCCGCCTGAAGCCAATTATAGCTGGCCCATCTGCAGGGCGCAGGATCTTAGGGCCGGGGCACGGCGCCGTCAATACGGGACTTCTGGCCCGGGTGTCGCTCTGGTATGTTGCGCCCTTGCCTGGCCACAGATTGCTCCGACCGCCCCCAATGACAGCCAGAATAATTGACGGCAAGGCCATTGCCGGGGAGATCCGGGCCGAGATCGGCGCGCGCATTGAGGGCCTGCGCCTGGCGGGTAAGCCCGTACCGGGACTGGCCGTAGTGCTGGTCGGCGCGGATCCCGCGTCATCGATCTACGTGCGCAACAAGCGGCGGGCCTGCGAAGAGGCCGGCATCGTCTCGAGGTCCTATGATTTGCCGGACACGACGTCGGAAGCGGAACTGCTGGCGCTGATTGACGAGCTGAATGGCGACGACGCAATTCACGGCATTCTCGTGCAGCTGCCTTTGCCGCGGCATATCAATGAGAACGCCGTCATCGAGCGCATCCTGCCGGTGAAGGACGTGGACGGCTTTCACCCCTACACCGTCGGTCGCCTGTCCCAGCGCATCCCCATGCTGCGGCCTTGCACCCCTTTCGGCATCATGATGCTGCTGGAGCGCATTGGCGTAGATCCCAAGTCGAAGCACGCCGTAGTCGTGGGCGCATCGAATCACGTCGGCCGGCCCCTCGCCCTGGAGTTGCTCCTGGCCGGCGCCACCACCACGGTCTGCCATCGCTTTACCACTGACCTGCAGGCCCACGTGGGCAGGGCCGACATTCTCGCCGTGGCCGTCGGGAAGCCCGAACTGGTTCCCGGCGCATGGGTCAAACCCGGCGCCGTGGTGATTGACGTGGGCATCAATCGCCAACCGGACGGAAAACTGATTGGCGACGTGGAATTCGCCGGCGCCTGTGCGCGCGCGGCGTGGATCACGCCTGTTCCCGGCGGGGTCGGCCCAATGACCGTCGCGATGCTGCTCCAGAACACCCTGTTGGCAGCGACAGAAGGCAGCGGCCTGCTTGAAGCCAGGCCCGCGGCACGCAAGGACTAGTAGACTATGCGAGGCACACTCGGAGGACTACCAATGCGACCTGGCATTTTTGCTCTGACATTGATCTTCATGACGTGGTCCCAGGCAGCGCCCGCGGCGGACTTCCCGCAGGTGCGCTTTGAGACCACGGCCGGCAACTTTGTCATCGAACTCGACACCGACCGGGCGCCATTGACCGTGGCGAACTTCATGCAGTATGTGAACGACGGCTACTACGAGGGCACCGTCTTTCATCGCATCATTGCCAATTTCGTCATCCAGGGTGGCGGTTACACCATTGACCTTGCCGCCAAGCCAACGCGGGACGGAATCCCGAATGAATCCGGTAATGGCCTGCAAAATCGTCGTATGACAGTGGCCATGGCCCGAACCAACAACCCGCACAGCGCCGACTCGCAGTTCTACATCAACCTCGCGGACAACGTCGACCTGAACCCTAAACCCACGCGCTGGGGCTACACCGTGTTCGGCCGCGTGATCGAAGGCGCAGACGTAGTCGATGAGATCGGTTACCGACCGACGCAACCAAAAGATCCCTTTCAGAATTATCCGGCCGCGCCCGTGATTATCGAACGCACCGTTGTGCTCACAGGGGCACCGGAGCAGGGAGGCGGTTGATCAGGCCCGGGCGACCGATGCCTTGGTGTCGCCCGCCGGTGTCCAGTCGAGCAGCGCTTCGACGTTCTGAAACCGATCGTCAGGATTTTTTGCCAACATGCGATCCACGCCTGGCTGGTAGCTCGCCACTGCCGCCGGCAACCGGGGCACGGGGGCATGGCGGTGACGAATGATCATCGCCATTGGCGTTTCTGCATTAAAGGGTTTATCGCCCGTCAACATCTCGAAGAAGATCACGCCCAGACTGTAGATGTCGCCACGCTGGTCTACCTGGTCGGCGTGGCCCTGCTCTGGACTCATGTAGTAAGGCGTGCCGAAAATCTCCCCCGTGCCGGTGATTTCTGCCCGTAACTGCGCCTGCTTGGCCAGCCCAAAATCAATGAGCACCAGGGTGCCGTCATCGCGGAACATCACGTTCGTGGGTTTCAGGTCCCGATGCGTGATGCCGACCCGGTGCAGTTCCCCCAGCGCACCCGCGATCTGCCGCATGTAGCGAAAAGCCAGCTCAGGGTTCATACCGGCGGCAATTCGCCGTTTCAGGCTGCCCTGACCGCAGTATTCCATCGCAATGTACGCGTGGTCGTCGGCAATCCCCAGATCATAAATCTTGACGATGCTAGGATGATTGAGCTTCGCAATCAGTTCATATTCCTGCAGGAAACGCTCAAAGGCCACCTCGTTGCCGGAGTCGGGCATCTGGCGCAGCACCTTGAGCACAGCCGAACGCCCAGTGCTCTCTTCCGTGGTCAGGTAAACGGAAGACACGTCGCTGCCCGACAGCTGTTCACGAATCGCGTAGCCTTTCAGGCTGGGCAGGCCCGCTTCTGCCAGGTCAGGGAGATTCTCTTCCCCACCCAGCACGTTTTCCAGCACTTCGATGAGGCGCGAGTGATTGAGGCGCGACTTGGACAAGTACTCGGCTGCCCCGCCCTTCATAGCGCTAACAATTTGTCGCTCTTCACCGTCGCCGATCACCACGACCGGAGGAAAGCCGGCTATTTGCCGAAACTGCTGCAACCATTCCAGCGCGTCCTGGCCGCTGGCGGGATGGCCCAGCAAAATCACGTCATTGCCGGCCCCCGAGAAGCTCTCGGGCAAGCGCCCGGAGAACACCGGGTCGTAGTCGCGCACCACCGCATCGGGCCAGCGGGTCGTCACATGATGCGACAACAGGCTTCTGTAATCGGCGCTGTCGTCGATAATGAATATGCGCGGTTCCGAGGTCATCACGCCACGTCGCCCCTGGCCGTGGTGGTTAATCAGGCAGCACCCGCTTGCGGGCCGACTTCCCGGTTGTCTTCGCTGTCCGCCAACTCGTCAGCTTCACCCTCGAGGCGGCGGCGCAGGTTTTCCCGCTCCGTCTTGGCCAGGTCAGAGCGTTCCCGTTCCAGCCGGGCCAGGTAGGCTGGCGTAACATCACCCGTGACGTACTCACCGGAAAAGCACGACGCGTCGAAACCGTCGATATCCGCGTTGTCGTGGCTCACGGCCGCGATTAAATCGCTCAGGTCCTGGTAGACCAGCCAATCTGCGCCGATAAACCGCTCAACTTCCTGTTCCGTGCGAGTGCCGGCCACCAGTTCCGAAGCTGCCGGCATATCGATGCCATACACATTTGGATACCTCACCGGCGGCGAGGCCGATGCGAAGTAAACGCGTCGCGCACCGGCTTCCCGAGCCATCTCAATGATCTGTTTGGAGGTGGTACCACGGACGATGGAATCGTCAACCAGCAGCACCGCCTTGCCTGCGAACTCCAGACCGATTGCATTCAGTTTGCTGCGCACCGATTTCTTGCGCATTTCCTGGCCGGGCATGATGAACGTGCGGCCGATATAGCGATTCTTAACGAATCCTTCGCGATATTTCACCCGCAGCTGGTGCGCCACTTCCAGGGCACTGGTCCGACTCGAATCGGGTATCGGAATCACCACGTCGATATCGTGGTGGGGATGCTCGCGCAGAATCTTCTCAGCCAGGCTCGTACCCATGCGCAGGCGCGCCTTGTACACCGAAATGCTATCGATAATGGAATCCGGCCGGGCAAAATACACATGTTCGAAAATGCAGGGCTTGTAGGCCGTTTTGTCGCTGCACAGCTGGCTGAAGAATTCGCCGTCCTGGCGAATGAACACTCCCTCCCCCGGCAAAATGTCCCGCACCAGCTCGAACCCTGCGCCGTCGAGGGCTACGCTTTCCGAAGCCACCATGTAATCCACCCCAAGGTCCGTCTGCCGCTTGCCGATGCACGCGGGACGAATACCGTGCGGATCCCGGAACGCCACGATGCCGTGGCCGAGAATCAGGGCCACCACCGCATAACCGCCGCAGCAACGCCGGTGCACTTGCCTGATGGCGGCAAACACGGCCTCCGGGGTGAGGTGATTGCTCTCCTGTTGCTGCAGTTCGCCAGCGAAGACGTTGAGCAGGGCCTCGGTATCCGAACCGGTATTCAGATGCCGGCGATCCTCGTGAACCAGCACCTGCTTCAGCTCTTCCGCATTGGTCAGATTGCCGTTGTGGGCGAGGCAGATACCGTACGGCGAATTCACGTAGAAGGGTTGAGCTTCCGAAGAGCTGGACCAGCCGGCCGTCGGATAGCGCACGTGACCGATGCCCATGTTGCCGCGCAATTTCAGCATGTGGCGTTGCTGGAATACGTCGCGCACCAAGCCATTGCTCTTGCGCGTGCAAAGCGTCCCGTTAGCATCGGTGGCAATACCCGCCGCATCCTGCCCACGGTGCTGCAGCACGGTCAGCGCATCGTAGATGGCCTGGTTAACCGGCTGGTGACTGACAATTCCGACGATTCCACACACGGTTGGTGTCCGGTTGATTGCGTACTCAGGACGACTCGGTCGCGGCCGCCGGGTCGCTCGTTTCTTGATCCTTGTCCAGCATTTCCATGCCCCCGGCCGCCACGTCGCGCAACAGGTCGGCAACGGGCTCCGCATACGGTATCAATTTCGATTCAGCCCACCAAGGATCCGCATCGAAACCCGTGAATTGCAGGGCCATCACTACCAGGGCAGCCAGTGCCGCACCCCGCCCCAGGCCGAACAGCCCGCCGAGCAGCCGATCAGTGCCCGTGAGGCCAGTCTGGTCCAGCAGGAAAGACAGTAGCGCCGTCAGCAGCCCGCCCAGGATCAGCACGGCCACCAGCACGACTACGCGCGCTGCCCACAAGCGCAACACGGGATCCTCCACCCAGCCCGTCATCTGGGCGCTCGCAAGGCCGGCAAATTTCCACGCGCACCAGATAGCGACGACCCAGACACCCAGGGACAGGGCCTCTTTGACGAAGCCGCGAAACAGGCCCACCACACCCGACAGGATGACAACGCCAAGCAAGAAATAGTCCACCCAGACCATGCCGCCGCTCACGTGGCCTGCCCTTCTGGCGCGAGCTGGCCCTTGTAGCCGGCCCTGGCCAGCTCGCCCGCCAGCTTCTCGGCAGCTTCCCGGCTCGGCCGGGGGCCAACGCGCACACGATAGAGCGTGCGGCCGTCGCGTTCCAGCGGCAACAGATAGGTCTCATAGCCCTTGGCCGACACCTCTCCGGCCAGGCGTTTGGCGTTGTCCCGACTGGCGAAACTGCCCAGCTGCACTGCCCAGCCGCTCCGGGGTGGGCTCGCCTTTGGCGGCGGTTCTGCCTTTGGCGTGGCTTTGGGCTTGACCTTCGGTGGCGCGGTCGGCGCCTTGGCGACGGTCGGCTTGACGGCCTCGCCGGAAGGTTTCCGCTCAGCCTGGGCCGCCGGCGGCGACTTGGGTGCCGGCGCAGCTGCGGGCGCCGCCGCACTGGGCATGGGCACGGGCGGCTCGGCGGCTTCGCGATCCGGGCGAATCGTCACGGTGCGGACATCGCGATCCAGGGCGCCCGACACCGGCACCACCGGCTCCTGGTCACCAGGACCATCGAGAATCGCCGGTGCTATCACGACCAGCGCGACGATGAGTACCGCAGCACCCACCATGCGCTCTAGGAGTTGACGATCCATGCGCGACCTCGGCCCACCGGGCGCAAAGTATACCCTTGGCAAGCGCTCGCCGCGGTGTTTGGTGCCAGTTCCGCGCGCGGAAAACTGTGGCGAAAAAAGGCCAACCGCATCAGGCATCCGGCTCCGCTTCCAGCCACTCGAGGGCCGGACCGACCACCTCGAAGGACCCGCAAACGACAATGCGATCCCCTGGCCGGGTCTGGGCGACCGCGAGCTGCAGCGCCTCTGCCGGCGTCTCCCGCCACATAATTTCGCCATCCGCCGCCGTGGTCAGCCGCGCCGCCAATCCACGAGGATCGAGACCAGCTGCCTTGCCCGCCCGGCACGCAATCCACCGGCGCGCCAAGGGCGCCAGGGGTTCGAGCACCTTGTCCAGATCCTTGTTCGCATGGATCCCCAGGACGATCGTGGTTTCTGACGGCGCGCCTGGCTGCGCCACGCGCGCCGCCAGGGACCGGGCTGCCTGCGGATTGTGGGCAACGTCGAGCAGCCACTGGCGGTCGTGCCGAGCAAGCTGCTGGAAACGCCCGGCCAGCGGTTTCACATTCAATGCAGTGCGCAGGGATGGGGTGTCGATGGGCCCTTGCGCGCTCGCCGTGGCCGCGGCCAGGGCAAGACTAATGTTGGCGAGCTGTGCGTCATCGCCCGGCTCCGGCAGCGGCAGATCGGCCAGCCGCAGTCCATCACTACTCCACCACTGCCACGCATCAACACCGCGCGTGTAACCAAAATCCTCTCCAGCCAGCCGGAGATCGGCATCAATGTCAGCGGCTTGCGCGCGAATCACAGCGGGTACGGCGGGCGCACCGTAGAAGCCGGGCCGGCCGGCACGCAGGATGCCCGCCTTTTCCCCGGCAATCTCCTCAAGCGTGTGACCCAGCCAGTCCTGGTGATCCAGCGCAATATTGGTGATCAGGCTGAAATCCGGATCGATGACGTTGACAGCATCCAGGCGGCCGCCGAGCCCGACCTCGAGTACCCAGGCATCCAGGTGGGCGCGACTGAACAGCCACAGCGCCGCGAGCGTGCCGAACTCAAAATAGGTCAGGGGATCGCTTTGCCGCACGTGATCGATGGCCTCGAAAGCCTCAACCAGTTCGTTGTCTGTTGCGGCCACCCCCGCCAGCCTGATGCGCTCGTTGTAACGCACCAGGTGCGGCGAGGTGTAGACACCGGTGCGCCAGCCGAACGCATTGAGCATGGCGGCAAGATAGTGTGCCGTCGTGCCCTTGCCGTTGGTTCCCGCAATGCTGAAGACTCGTCCAGGCGGGGGACTGACATCGAGCCGCTGGAGCACAGCCCGGACGCGCTGCAGCCCCAGATCAATGTCGCGTGGATGCAGCGTCTGCTGCCAGCTGAGCCAGTCTGCCAGGGAACGGCGCATGGTCGGGAAATCTTTACTAAATCAGCGGCCTGGAAACGGCCTGTCGTTCACGGGGCTGCAGACCTGCACCGGCAGATCGAATTCAGGGCGAGGTGGCCGGCGCCACGGTTGGCCCCGGTTCCGGCTTTTTCATCAGCTTGGCCAGCAACTGCGCAATCGCGTCACGCAGTTCCCGGCGATCGACGATCATGTCGATCGCACCGTGTTCGAGCAGAAACTCGCTGCGTTGAAAACCCTCGGGCAAGGTCTCGCGCACCGTTTGCTCGATGACCCGCGGCCCCGCAAAACCGATCAACGCATTGGGTTCAGCAATATTCAGATCACCCAGCATCGCCAGGCTTGCAGAGACCCCGCCTGTCGTTGGATCGGTCAGCACAGACACGTAGGGGACGTGGGCTTCGGCAAGACTGGCCAGCGCCGCACTGGTCTTGGCCATCTGCATTAGCGAAAACAAGGCCTCCTGCATACGAGCCCCGCCGCTGGCAGAAAAGCCGATCAACGGCATCTGGTTGTCGCGGCTGAAACCGGCGGCCCGAGCAAACTTCTCGCCCACGACAGAGCCCATCGAGCCCCCCATGAAACGAAATTCGAAAGCCGTTGCAATGACGGGCTGACCTTTCAAAAGGCCGGTCATCGCAACCAGTGCATCTTCTTCGCCGGTCACGCGCTGGGCCTGGGTAATCCGGTCGCGGTAGCGCTTGCTGTCCTTAAATTTCAGCGGATCCGTGGGCGCGAGCTTCTCTGCGACTTCCCGCCCACTGCCGGCGTCCAGAAACATCTCCAGCCGGTCGCGGGCCCCGATGCGCATGTGATAACTGCACTTGGGACAGACAAACAGGTTGCGTTCGAGCTCCGAGCGATAGAGCTGCGCCCCGCACTGGCTGCATTTCTGCCACAAACCCTCCGGCACGGAGCGGGAACGCCCCTCTGTCTTGATGCGCGAGGGCATGATTTTGTCGAACCAGTTCATTGTGCTTCCATGATAAACCGCCAGCGCGTCGAGAATCACGCGGTCGCGCTGGCCGGCAAACCGAACGCTGCCGGATAGTGCACGCTGACAAGGCTCAGGCCGGCTGCCGGCGCGGTGATACCTGCAAGTTTACGGTCACGGCCGGTCAACAGCTCCGCAATCCAGTCCGGCGCAGCCTCGCCGATGCCGATTCGCACCAGCGTGCCAACGATGTTGCGGACCATGTGGTGCAGGAATGCGTTTGCCGCGATATGGACCGTCACGATCTCACCCTGGCGGCTAACGTCCACACGCCTGACGTCGCGCAGAGGGGAGTTCGCCTGGCATCCGGCTGCCCGGAAGGCCGAGAAATCGTGCTTGCCCACCAAGTCCGCCGCCGCCGTCACCATCACACCCATGTCGAGGGGCTGGCGCACCCACCAGGCCCGGTGCCGTTCCAGGGCCGAGCGCACGGGCCGATTCAGAATTCGATAACGGTAAGCGCGCTCCGTAGCGCTGTAGCGGGCATGAAAGTCCTGTGTGACAGCGACAGCCCACAACACGTTCACGTCGTCTGGCAGGTTGCTGTTGATGCCCAGGACCCACTGACGCGGCGTGCGCTCTGCCCCGGTATCGAAGTGGACAACCTGGCCCTCGGCATGCACGCCGGTATCAGTGCGGCCGGCGCCCACACAGTCGACCGGCTCTGCCGCGACAGCGGCTACGGCCGCGTTGAGGACAGCCTGCACGCTGGGGGCATGAGGCTGAATCTGCCAACCGTTGTAGGCGGTGCCGTCGTACTCGAGCCCGACTGCCACACGCGGGCGTTCCGGCCTGGCGGCGGGCCCGCGACTCGCCGGACTCAAGCGGACAGTGTGTCGAGGAGGCGTTGCGCTTCCTGGCGCTGGGGCGTGTCGCCCTCTTCGATCACTTCACCCAGAATACTGCGCGCCCCTTCGGGATCACCCATGTCGATGTAAGCACGAGCCAGGTCGAGCTTGGTTCCCACCTCCGTCATGGTGGGCCCCTCGCGACCGCGAGCGGGTTTGTCCATGGTCCCGGTGGGCGCCTCTTCTTCCGTCACCTGCTCGCCAACGTCGAAGTCGACGATCTCGCCAGCGTCATCGCCAGCGAGGCCCTGGGGCGCTCCGGGACCCGGCTGTTCCGCCGTATCGCCGATCTCATCGGGCTTGAGCTGTTCTGCCGTATCGCCGATCTCATCGGCCGAAGAACTCTTCTCCATGGCATGCGTGAGCGCATCCAGGTCCGGTGCGACCTGCTCAGCCGTGACGTCACCAGCCAGGAAGGCGTCCACCGAGTCATCCGACGGCAAGTCCCCGGTCAGCTGTTCGACTTCAGAAGTGGACTCCAGCCCCATGACGTCGCCAGCCAGTAACGTCGGATCTTCGAGTTCGCTGGCCAGCAGCGTGGCGTCGTCATCACGAGAGGCCTGGTCTTCTTCATCTCCCAGGGCATCTTCAAACTCGCTGAGATCGAGCCCCAGTTCATCGAGATCCAGCGCCGCCGTCTCGGACGTGCGCTCTGAATCCTGGGCCATATCAGCGGCCGGCGTCTCGATAGTGGGCGTCTCCATCGTTGTCTCAGCCATCGGCTGTTCAATGGTCGGCGTCTCCACCGTGGGCGTCGATGGACCTGGAACCTCAATGGTCGGGGTCTCCATGGTCGACGCGTTGGGTCCCGGCGATTCGATAGTCGGGGTCTCCATGGTCGGCGCCTCGGCGCCTGGCTCCTGGCGCTCGGTCGGCGACAAGTCATCGTCGTCGGCCATCAACGCGTCACCGAGATCAAAGTCCAGGCCGGCGTCTTCCGGCATGGGCCGGATACCCGACAGGTCCAGGTCTACGTCTGCATCCTCGTCCCCGAGGGCAAGATCCACCTCGCCGCCAGTGTCGTCGCCGAGCGCGAGATCCATGTCCATGTCGTCGCCGGACGCGGCGCTCGTCGGCGCCGCTGCGAACAGCGCTTCATCCGGGCACAGCTGCTTGCCCATGACCAGCACCTTGTTCCAGAACTGGTCGCCCGAATCAACACGATCGTGATATTCCTGGGCAGCTTTTTGGAACCCGCCCCGGTTATCCCAGCTGAAATACACCTCAATCAACTTGCGACGCAGGTCCAGCCGGTCGGGCTCAGCCTGCAACGCGGCGTTCAGCAGATCTGCCGCCTGGTCGTACAGGCCGTAAGCAGAATGAAACTCGGCCTCGGCCAGGGGATCGGATTGATCGAGATTGAGTGCGGAATCGCTACTGAGGGTCTTCTCCAGCGGCAGTTCCTGGTCACCCTCGCGATTCAGGTCGATCTCTACCGTGCCGCTACGGCCCGCCTCCAGCGCACCCGTTTCCTGCGCTGGTGTTTCTTCGACGACAAAGGTTTCCTCTGCCTCCTGGATGGGGGCCCGCAGGCGGTCGGTGGCTTGCCGAGAGTCAGGTTCAATGGCCTCGTCACCCCCGAGTTGCTCCCAGCTGCCGGTCAGCTCCTCGCTGCGTCGCCGTTTGGCAATGAACAGGCCGACCAGCAAGGCCAAGACGAGACCACCGTACAGCCAAGGATTGCCGATGAGCTGACTGATGAAAGACGGCTCTTCCTGGCGGGTGGTCACGGCGGGTGGAATTAC
>Ga0265303_10002693_pt1 | contig 11036 bp, 9 predicted proteins | sample Helome_2_FD_192494 | JGI IMG/M metagenome (GOLD analysis project Ga0265303, IMG submission 192494) | Marine sediment microbial communities from subtidal zone of North Sea - Hel_20160317 (Illumina Assembly) | ecosystem: Environmental > Aquatic > Marine > Subtidal zone > Sediment ...
CTTCGCCTGTTGGCCGGCATAGCGATTATCGGTATGACGCATCTCTCTCTCCCTTGTTTGCGTTTAAATTGCCAGATATGGTATACCAAGCCCATATACGGAATTCAAGCTGGATTTTTGATCAGAGCGGCGGGAAATGCCCGCGATCAGGAAAACTGGCTCAAGCGGCAGGAAAGACCGGTTAGCGGGTCAGCCTGGCTGGCGGGACAATGCTCTCGAGCATTGGTATCGATCAGGGACGGGGAACGGGGACATGGAACAATTCGGCATCGATGAGACAACCCGGGAAGAAATCAGTGGAACCAACCGCGTTTTCCTGTCCCTGATCCGCCGGCACGGCATAGAGTCCGGCGCGACCACTGGCTTTGGTCTCGGCGCCGCTGCGACGGCGACCATAGCGTCGCTGACGCGCCATGAACTCGCACAGTTGAGCCGATGTCCATTCGCGCTGTTCAGTCTCGGTTTCGAACAAGAAGAAGATTGGGTCGCGCTGCTCGGGCGTCGCGTGGCAGAGCCTGGTGTCGCCCGCTGGCGAGATGCAGACCAGGAGACCAATCAATTTCTGGTCATCGCGCTCGCTGCGTTGCGCGGAGTCGCGGGTCGCGACCCCTTTCTCGCCCGCCTCCTTTACGGTATCCCGGGCATGCTCTGCCGTCCGCTCGCCGGTCTGGACCTGGCGGCGTTGCCGATACTCGTGCCCAGCCTGAAAGACCGCCTGAGGGCGCGACTGACCGCCTGCCCCGGATTTTGGCGCGATCTGTTGACCGGCATCTATATGGGCCAAGACGCGCCGGCCGGGAGCGGTGCCACGCGACAACTCGGTCTGCAGCTCACGCTACAGCGTGGCCTGGGCCTGCGTGGTCTGCGTGCGGCGCATCCGCGGCTTTGTCGCGAGCGTTAGTGGTGACGATGCGCGCGAAAGAACGGCAGGCAGGCCGCCAGCACTTCGTCCGGCGCTTCGAGCTGTGGATAATGTCCGACCTCCGGCAGCGCCACCAGCGGGGTCCCGGGCAACAGGTCCCGCCAGCGATCCACCATGTTTCGGCCAGAGACCGGATCGAGCAGTCCATCGATAAGCATCAGCGGCAGCGTGCTCTCGAGCAGCGCTCCCACCCAACGGTCCCGATTGATCTCCCGCTCGCGGATATAACCCAGCAACCGCGGCATAATCCGTCGTCCCCCGCCGTGGTCCATTAGCTGCCATAGCACGTCCCGGTCGGCTGCGTCCGGTTGGGTCCCGGGGCCGAATACGCGAGCCAGGCTGCGCAGCGCCTGACCCTTGCCGATGAGGCGACTCAAGAGCGGACCCAACGGGCCGGCAAGCAGAGTCTGGATCGGGCGCGGCTGGTGACACTCGGGGAACAGCCCCCCATTGAGAAAACAGACAGCATCCAGCCCCGCAGCGCTTGTGCCGGCCGCCCGGCGGGCCAGGAGTTCCTGCGCGACCGTATCGCCATAGTCGTGGGCGAGCACCTGAAAGCGGTCTATCCCGCGCGCGGCCAGCACCGTTTCGCAAAGATCCGCCTGCAGCGGGAAGCTGTAGTCGATCTGCCGCGGTTTGTCGGAAAAGCCGAAACCGAGCAGGTCCGGCGCCAACAAGCGGAACTCGGTGCCGAGCGTGGCCCAGACCCGGGACCAGTCCCAGGCCGCAGTGGGGAAGCCGTGGATAAGCAGCAGGGTGTTACCGTCATTATTGCCGCCTTGGTAGACCTGGACGCGATGACCCCGGAATGTCTCGGTGCTGGCGCTGCGCCGCCATTGCTCGAGGTTCAGCAAATCGGGGCCCTCATTCTTGCCTGTTCCTCCGGAGTTGGACCGGCTGCCGATGCAGAAGCCGTGTCTGTGTCGGTGTTGGTCGCCGACGGTCCGCGAATTGGTAGAATGCTCTATTCGGCGCGGCGCGGAAAGTGTTCTCTCCCGTCCGCCTCAACCCTGTGTTATCGCTGCGGAAGACTCTATGCGCGCGCTCGAGATAAGTGGCCTGACCAAGACTTACGGTAACGGCGTCCAGGCCCTGAAGGGCATCGACCTGGAAGTCGAGGAAGGTGAATTCTGCGCGCTGCTTGGTCCCAATGGCGCTGGCAAGACCACTGCCATCGGCATCATGACCTCGCTGGTCAACAAGACCGCCGGCAGCGTTGCGATCTTCGGTCACGATATCGATCAGGATGTCATCGGCGCCAAGAGCTGTCTCGGTCTGGTGCCTCAGGAGATCAATCTCAACCTGTTCGAGAAGGTGCTGAGCATCGTCGTGACCCAGGCTGGATACTACGGGATCCCGCGGCGCCAGGCCCTGGAACGGGCGGAGCGCTATCTGCGTGAGCTGCAGCTATGGGATCGCCGCGACGATATCGCCCGCACCCTGTCCGGCGGCATGAAACGCCGGCTGATGATCGCCCGCGCCCTGGTCCACGAGCCGCGCCTGCTGATCCTGGACGAGCCCACCGCTGGCGTGGACATCGAGATCCGGCGCTCGATGTGGCGTTTCCTGCGCAAGATCAATGACGAGGGGACGACCATCATCCTGACCACCCACTATCTGGAGGAGGCCGAGAGCCTGTGCCGGCATGTGGCGATCATCGACGATGGCCGCATTATCGTGAACGATCCCATGAGCCAGGTGTTGCGAAAGCTTTCGGTCGAGACCCTGGTGTTCAATCTGGCGGAGGCCGCGGACGGCGTCGCAGACATCGACGGCTACGCAGTGCGCATGATCGATCCGACCACACTGGAAGCCGACGTGACCAGCGACCGCGGCGTCAACGGCTTGTTCGCTGCCTTGAGCGCGCGCGGCATACGCGTGGTCAGCATGCGCAACAAGGCCAATCGTCTGGAGGAACTGTTTATGCGCCTGGTGGACAGCAAAGAAGAACATGGCGAGCACACCGCCGTGGCGGGCCGTTGAGGCATCCGGCATGACGAGGATCAAACAGAATCTGGTGGCATTGAGCACGCTGGTGGTCAAGGAGTACCACCGCATCGTGCGCATATGGGTACAGACTCTGGTACCGCCGGCCATCACCATGTCCCTGTACTTCGTGATTTTCGGCAATCTGATCGGCAGCCGGATCGGCCAGATGGATGGCTTCGGTTATATGCAGTACATCGCCCCAGGTCTGATCATGATGTCGGTCATCACCAATTCCTACGGCAATGTTGTCTCGTCGTTTTTTGGCGCAAAGTTCGCGCGCCACATCGAAGAGATGCTGGTTTCACCGATGCCCGAGTCGCTGATCCTGATCGGGCATGTGGCCGGGGGTGTGGTGCGCGGGCTGCTGGTTGGTCTGCTGGTCACGCTGATCGCGCTATTCTTCACTGACCTGACGCCGGTGCATCCGTGGATCACCATGTCCGTCGTTCTGCTAACCGCGGTGGTGTTTGCACTGGCTGGTTTTATCAACGCGGTCTTCGCGCGCAAATTCGACGATATCTCGATCATCCCGACCTTTGTATTGACGCCGCTGACCTATCTCGGCGGGGTGTTTTATTCCATCTCGCTGCTGCCGGAGTTCTGGCAGAAGGTCTCTCTGGCCAACCCGATCCTCTACATGGTCAACGCGTTCCGCTTTGGCATCCTCGGGGTATCCGACATCCCGTTGGGGCGCGCTTATGTGATCATCTTCGCCTTCATCATCGGTTTGTACATGCTGGCGTTGACCTTGCTCAAGCGCGGCACCGGGACCCGCGAGTAATCGCAATATGTGCGGACGCTTTGCCTTCTACACACCGGCCGAAGCCGTAGTGCATCTGTTCGACGCGAGCACCTGCGCAACCTTGACGCCACGCTACAACATCGCGCCCACACAAGCGGCACCGGTGATCCGGCGCCACGATGACGGATCACGACAGCTTGAACCTCTGCGCTGGGGCCTGATCCCTTTCTGGGCCAAAGAGTCGCGGATCGGCAATCGGATGATCAACGCCCGGGCCGAGACCGTGGCCGACAAGCCCGCGTTCCGGCGCGCGTTCAGGAAGCAGCGATGCCTGGTGCTGGCCGACGGCTTCTATGAATGGCAGAAGACGGCAGGCGGAAAAACCCCGTGGTTTATCTCGCTGGCGGCCGGTGGCCCGTTTGCGATGGCGGGCATGTGGGAGCGTTGGCGCGAAAACGACGATGCGCCAAGTCTGGATACCTGCACCATCATCACGACGCATCCCAATAAGATGATGTCGGCACTGCACAATCGCATGCCCGCGATCCTGACCGGCGCCGCGGTGGATCGCTGGCTGGATCCTGCATCGAGCCGCGAGGAACTGGTCGATCTGCTTGAGCCGGTGAGCGACGACACGCTGACGGCTGTGGCAGTCAGTCGTCGGGTCAACAGCCCGGCGAACGACGACCCCAGTCTGACCGAGCCTGCCGAGTCGGCAGGCGACCCAGGCTAGACTGCGCTCAGCGCGGCCTCGAGGTCGCCGATCAATTCCGCCGCATCTTCGAGCCCCACCGACAGGCGCAACAGGTTCTGCGGGGTCTTTGTCGCTGGCCCCTCGATGGAGGCGCGGTGCTCGATCAGGCTCTCGACACCGCCGAGGCTGGTCGCCCGGGTAAACAGTTCGACCCGGGCCGCCACGCCCATGGCCGCTGCGGCATCGCCGCGGACCTGGATCGACAACATGCCGCCGAATCCGCGCATCTGAGCGCGGGCAATGGCATGGCCCCTATGCCCGGGCAGACCCGGGTAAAGCACCGTCTCGAGCGCGGGATGGCCGCTGAGCCGGTTGGCGATCTGCAACGCCGTCGCGCTTTGCGCACGCACGCGCAACGGCAGCGTCGGCAGGCTGCGCTGCAACAGCCAGCAATCAAACGGTGACGGCGCCGCGCCTGTCGCGCCACGCAGCACGCGGATCTGTTCCATCCATTCGGACGTGCGACCGGCGACCGCACCGCTCAACAGATCGCTGTGTCCGCCCAGATATTTTGTGCCGCTGTGGATGACCAGATCGGCGCCCAGATCCAGCGGGCTTTGCAGCACCGGTGTGGCGAAGGTGTTGTCGCAAGCCAGCACGGTGCCCCGGGCCGAGGTCAATTCGGCTAGCGCGGCGATGTCGCTGATATCCAGCAGCGGATTGGATGGCGTTTCGACGAACAACAGGGCGGCGGGTTCCGCCAGCGCGTCGCGCACCGCGTCCAGCGAGGTGGTATCAACAAACCGCACCCTTGCGCCAAGCTGTGGCACGAGCTCTCTGAGTTGTCTCAGCGTCCCGTGATAAGCGGCGTCTGTGGCGACGATGTCGCCCCTGGCGGCGGCGGTCTGGAATACGGCCAGCGTCGCGGCTGACCCGGATGCGAACATCACTGCTGTGTCCGCCCCTTCCAGCCGCGCCAGTCCGTGCTCCAGCGCCGCCCGGTTGGGATTATCGTCGCGCGTGTAATTGAACCCGTGGGGATAACTGCCATCCGCGTCACGCACGAAGGTCGTGCTCAGTGTGATCGCGGGTGTCACCGCGCCAGTGCCAGGATCCGCCGGCCGCGCCGCATGCACCGCGATGGTATCGATGGAGCTGCTATTCGATTTGCGCGTCATGCTGGCGTCCCCTCATCGTCACCGGCTTCTTCCAGCCCGACCACCAACGTGCCGGGTCCGCCGTGGGCGCCCAGGGCCGTGCCCAGGTCGGTGACAAAACCTGACTCTACCTCGGGCAGCTGGATCAGCAATAATTCGAGCAGACGCCGGGCGCCATCCATATCGCCCGCATGGCCGACGCCGAGTCGGTAGCGGACACCGGCCACGCTACGTCGGACGATAAACCGCGCGAATTTTTCTATCCGTTTGCGTCGCCCGAACAACACCCCGCCGGCAGCGATGCGGCCGTCGGGAAATGCGGTCAGCACCGGATCCAGACGCAGCACGTCTGCCAGCCATTTTTTGGAGCGCGGCACACGGCCGCCACGGACTGCGTAGCGCAGATCACCCATCAGCCCAAACACCCGCGTCCGCGCAATAGCCCGGTCTACGCGCAGCGTTATCTCATCGACATCGCAGCCGGCTTTCGCCAGCTCCGCCGCGCGGCACACGATCAGGCCCTGACCCACCGAGGCACTTCGCGAATCGATCACGATCACCGGGCCCGAGCTCTGGGTCCCCGGCTCGCCCCTGTCACCGCGGCCGACCCGGGCCGCCGCCGAGCAGGCGGCCTGGTAGGTGCCGCTGACGGATCCGGAGATGTGGATCGAGATCACTGCTGAGTGATGCGAAAGCAGGAACTGGTAGAGCCGCCGGAAGTCTCCCGGTGCAGGTTGCGAGGTCTTCGGGTGCTCCGGGTTGGTCTGCAGCTCCCGGTAAAACTGCTCCGGGGACAGGCTGACCTTGTCCAGATAACTGGTATCACCAAAGTGGACCCGCACCGGGACCATGTGGATACCGAGACGCTCGAAATCCTCTTCCTTCCAGTCACCGGCCGAGTCCGTGACGATAGCGACCGTGCTTCCGGAGATGCGCGCGGATCGCTGCTGCCGATGCATGTCGTCTGCCTTGCGGCTGCTGACGGTGCCGTGCTCCGCTGCGATCCGGAACAACTGGTCCGGATCATCCAGATGCATATGCACCCGCACCTTGCGACGCGTGCCGGCGACGACCAGGCTGCCGCCGATGGCGGCCAGCGTCTCGCGCAGCGCGCGCGGGTCGATCTCATCACCGGTGATCATGCACTCGGTGCAATACCGGTATTGATCGTCCTGCTCTACGGCCAACGGGACATCCGCATGCCCGTCGGGTGCAGCGACCGGTGATTGATCCGCGCCGGCTGACTGCGGACCCTCGCGGATGTACTCGGTGACCCCCTCCAGCAGATCGACAAAGCCCTGAGCGCCGGCGTCAACCACTCCGGCCCGGCGCAGGGCTTCGAGTTGATTGGTAGTCTCCGCGAGGGCTTCCTGCGCGCGCCCCAGACCACTTTCGAAAAGACCCAACAGATCATGGCTGCGGTCCCGTAGCCGTACCAGTTCCGTGGCGAATTCATGGAGCACCGTGAGCACGGTGCCTTCTCTGGGTTCGTTGATTGCGTCGCGCGCGTAGTCCGCGCCGCGCCGGACGGCATCGACCAGATTCTCTGCCTTGAGCTGGGGCAATTCACCGCAAGCATCACTGAGCCCCAGGAAGAACTGTGCAAGGATGGCGCCGGAATTGCCCCGCGCGCCGTCCAGGGCGGAGTCCGCAATCAGCTCCAGGGTGCGCCCTGCATGTCGGTCATGACGCCGGGCCAGCGCCCGCAACACCGCGTTCAGGGTCATCGTCAGATTAGTGCCGGTATCGCCGTCCGGCACCGGGAATACATTGATCCGGTTCAGGCGTTCCCGGTCTGCGACGACGCGGCGGATGCCGGATTGCAGACCTCGGCTGAGACGGATGCCGTCCAGATACGCGATACCGGCGCCGTCGCTCATGGCCGCTGCCGTATCGCCGGCTTCAAATCAGTTGGCCTGGAGCAGATAATCGCGGCCGCGCCGGCTCAGGATCACGCCTGCGGGGATGATCTCCTTTACGGTCAACCCGACGTCGAGCTGGTCACCTTCGCGATAGCGCTTGCCGCTGATAAACACGACCCGTCGCGAGGACTGCGGGAAATACACATGCAGATCCAGATTGAGCTGCGGGCCCGATAATTCGCCGGACAGATATAACTCCTGCACGCTGGGCAATTCCGCCGCGGACACGCCGGCGGGTTCCGTATCCGCGGGCGATGGCTCGGCCGGAATCTGCGCTACTGGCTGCCGGGCGGTTGCGGTCTGCGCCGGCGCGGTCTCGGCGGGTGTCGAGGGCTCGGTGGCCTGGCGCGCTTCATCGGCCAGCGAGCGTATCGTGGGCGCATCGTGCTCGGGGCGCTGCGCCCGCTCATCCGTCGCCGCCGGTTCCGGGCTGGCGGGCTCAGGCTGAGCGGAGGGTGTGGCGCTCGGCGCCCGCGACTGTCCGGCCGGTTGCATGGAAGCTGGCGCCGGTGTGGCCGACGGGGGCAGCGCTGCGGCGGGAGCAGCAACCCTTTCCGGTTCGCCCCGCAGCAGGATCACGCTGACGATGATCGCGTTGATCAGCAGCAGCGCGCCGATGATCGACGGCCACATGTTTGATCGCTTTGTCTCCGTCTTCTCGGGAAGCCCGGCTAAGCCGGGCCCGCTCTGGCGCTGTCTGGCGTTCTCGGATTTCTTCAGCGCTTCGAGGATGAACGACATGCCGGGTCAGGACTCCGAACGCAGACGCGGCCGATCGGACAGACCGAGCGCAGTGTTGAGGGCGATCAGGGTGCGCGCACCGGCGACCCCATCGGGCTCCAGACGCTGCTGGCGCTGGAAGGTCCGTACGGCTTCACCCAGGCTCGTATCGAACACCGCAGATTGCGGATTCTCCAGCGACTGGCCGAGGAGTTGTGACAAGCTGCTCCTCAGCGCGGCCACATCGGCGCCCTGTGCACCTTCGGCCATGATCCGACCGGAGCCGAACGCCGGCTTCCAGATCAGGAGGAAGTCACCAAACCAGAGCGGCATGAGCTCACCCAGGCCAACCGTAAGCCGTGTCGCTCCGATCTCCAGCATGGCCTCGCCCGTGGGGCTGACCCCGCGCAATACGACCTGGTGCTGACCGCCGTCTTCGGTGACCAGCGACAGTATCACCGGCCGGTCCAGAGTCAGGATCTGACCCCATGTGCCCTCCTGGAACAGACAACGCAGCCTGGCGGCCAGCGCCACATCACAAGGACGGCCGGTCCCCGGCAGATAGGTCACGCCCCATGCGTCCAGCAAGCTGGCAAAAGCGGAATCCGTGCCGGTCTCGCCGGCCAGCGTCGCCAGCGTCTCTGCCAGAGCCGGCGGCGTCGGCTCAGACTCAGGCTCCGGTTCCTGGACCGGCATCGGTGCGGATTCCGCCATCACGCCGAGCCCCGGAATCTCGACCGATTCCGCTGTCGTCGCAGCAGGCAGGGACTGCGCCGGGATGGGGTCGTTCAGGGTCGTCCCTGCGGGCGACGACGCTTCGATGCCGAACAGGTCTCGCAACTGCCACAGACCGACCCCGGCGATCGCCAGCACCAGCACCGCGGCCGCTGATGCCAGCCATGGCCGCCACGAACGCCGTTCCTCGCCGGCGACTTCACGCACCGCGTGCCGCGCCAGTCGACGGTTGACCCGGGACTGTTCGCGCGAGAAAGCGCCAAGAAGGGCGCGGTCAGAGATCACGTTGATCAGTCGCGGGATTCCGTCGGACGCATGATGGATGGCCTTCGCCGCCGGGACGGTAAAGATCTCGGCGCCGCCGCCGGCGACACGCAGGCGATGGGCGATATACGCGCGCGTCTCCGGACCGTCCAGTGGTTCCAGGTGATAACGACCGGTGATCCGCTGAGCCAATTGCCGCAGATCCGTGCGGGACAGCAGCTGACGCAGCTCTGGCTGGCCGATCAATATGATCTGCAGCAGCTTCTGTTTGGCGGTCTCCAGATTGGTGAGCAGGCGGATCTGCTCGAGCACATCCGGGCTCAGGTTCTGCGCCTCGTCCACGATCAGCACGACCCGCTGCCCTTCTGCATGAGCTTCCAGCAGTCGCTGGTTGAGCGCGTCGACGATCGCTTTCATGCTGCCGCGCTGCTCAAGACTCAGCGGCAGCCGCAATTCCTCGCAGATCGACAGTAGGAATTCGTGGGGGCTGAGCCGGGGATTGAGCACCAGGGCGACCCGCGTGTCCGGTGGCAGCTGCTCCAGCAGGCTGCGGACGATGGTCGTCTTGCCGGTGCCGACCTCGCCGGTCAGCTGGATAAAGCCGCCGCTCTCGGTGACCCCATAGAGCAGATGAGCGAGTGCCTCCGCATGCCGCTCACTGAGAAACAGATAACGCGGGTCGGGGGTGATGGAGAACGGCTTTTCGTTCAGCCCGAAAAAACTGGTGTACATGGTTATTGTCGGCCGACCGCGAGCAATGCCGCGGACAGCGGGGCGTCCAGGACGGCCCTGAATGATGCCCTAAGGCATTCGCCCGTGTATAGCTCAGTCCCGGGGCCGGGCGCGACCCCGGCCTACCGCGCCGTCCCCAAAACGTTCCCGGATCGAGTTCAGGGTCTGATCCAGGTCATGGCCGCCGGTGCCCTGAGCAAAGAGATTTAGCTGGGTCGCCGGGCTGAGCTCGGAGACGCCGACGCCAAGCAGGCGCAGCCGCGCCCCCGGGTTCTCCGCGAGCCAGGCCTCGAGCAACTCCGTGGCCACGCGGAGCATGGGGGCGGCCTCGCCCAGCGGCGGCGATACCCGTCTTTGCCGGGAAAAGGTGCTGAAGTCGTCCCGCCGCAGTTTGATCGCGATGACCGCGCCAAACAGGCTTTTGCGCTGTAGTCGCTGACCGACGCGATCGCAGAGCCTGCCGAGTTCCCCGCGGAGCTGTGCGGGATCCGCGATGTCCCCCTCGAAGGTGTCCTCGGCACTTATGCTTTGATCCGGCCGGTGGGCGCAGACCGGGCGCTCGTCCCGGCCCTCGGCGCGTTGACGCATCTGCCGGGCAAAACGGCCGAAAATCCGGGTGAGCACGGTTTCCGGTGCCGCGCGGAGATCCCGGACACTGTGGATCCCGTGTCCGGCGAGGCGTTCCACCGTGCGTGGGCCGATACCGCCGATCCGGCCCGCGGGGAGCGGATCCAGCGCGGCCCGGATGTCATCCCCGAGCAGGATGCAGAGTCCGTCCGGCTTATCCAGGTCCGACGCGATCTTGGCCACGAGTTTGTTCGGCCCGATGCCGACCGATGCGGCCAGGCCGCTCTCTTCACGCACCCTGTCCTTGATCCGTTGCGCCAGTGCGGTCGCGGAGCCGAACAGGCTGATCGACCCGGTGATATCCAGAAACGCTTCGTCCAGCGACAGGCCTTCCACTTCAGGTGTGAACTCGCGGAATACCTGGAAGAGCGTCTTTGACACGGCCTGGTAATGGCTCATCCGTGGTGGGATACAGACGACGTCGCGGCATCGCCGCCGCGCCTCGCTCATCGGCATCGCCGAGCGGATGCCAAAGCGGCGTGCTTCGTAGCTGGCGGCGGCGACGACCCCGCGTCCGCCAGTGCCGCCAACG
>Ga0265303_10002694_pt1 | contig 11035 bp, 8 predicted proteins | sample Helome_2_FD_192494 | JGI IMG/M metagenome (GOLD analysis project Ga0265303, IMG submission 192494) | Marine sediment microbial communities from subtidal zone of North Sea - Hel_20160317 (Illumina Assembly) | ecosystem: Environmental > Aquatic > Marine > Subtidal zone > Sediment ...
CAATTCTACAGCTTCATTGATCTCTACTTTGCGAATGGGGCATCCATCTTCAGGTAGAAAACTGTTATTTCCTAATATATCTTCTATATAGCGCTCCTGCCTTTTTACTCCTTTGGGACCTTCGCTATACCAGTCGTGATTCCCCGGGATAAAGATGGCTTTTCCTTCAATATCTTTAACGATCGCAGTTTGTACATTCAACTGGTGTTCTGCAAATTCCCTTCCCTCTTCGTCTTTTTTTGGCAGACCGTCCGGATATACATTATCCCCTAAGAAGAGTACTGTCGTGTTTTTATCAGCAGCTTTTAAAGCATCTCCCATAGCTTTAAGCGCAGGAGATTGTGTCCCCATAGGGGAATTTCCGGCATCACCTATCAAATAAAAGGTGTGCAGTACCTCAGCTCCCGGATTTGTATCCACTTGTGGCGTTGCATCAAATTGGAGATCATAGGTTGCACAGGCAGAAAGAAGGAATAGCGCAATAAGCGCGACGGTTGGTTTAGTCGAGTTCTTCATTATTTTTGTAATTTGGAGGGGATTTTTTAGCCGAACTATATGTCTCAAATTACGGAAAAAGTAGAAAAGTATGTGAGTCGGCTCCTTACAACGGAGTTAGACCCTAATGTCCACTATCATAATCTGCGACATACACAGCGTGTAGTTAAAAGTACAAAAGAAATACTGGAATCCGGTACCGTAAACGGGGTGGACCCGGAGTTGATGGAATTAGCCGCCTGGTTCCATGATACGGGCTATACAAAGGGCACTGAAAAACATGAGGAAAAGAGTTGTAAGATCGCTGAGGAATTCCTCAGTGAGGAAGGGTATGACCCGGAAAAACTAAAAAAAGTTAAGGAGATCATTCGGGGAACTGAACGTTTCTATGAGCCCAAGACTATAGAACAAGAGATCATACGGGATGCTGATGCTTCTCATTTTGGTCAGAAAAGCTATAGGGAAACCACTGAGTTTTTGCGGGAAGAGTTAGAATTACTTGATATCAAAACGTACTCCCAGACAGAATGGCTCAATGTCAATATCAATATGTTCCGCACCGAGCACCGCTTTTATACAGAATATGCCAAAGAGCATTGGGAGCCGGAGAAAGAAAAGAATCTGAATCGCCTGGTGAAGCAGAAACGGGCCGATAAGGCCATGGCTAAAAAGGAAAAACTAAAAGCCAAGTATAAGAATGAAAGTCCGGATCGGGGCATACAGACCTTATATAGGGTAACCCTTAAAAATCATCTGACCCTCAGTGATATAGCAGATACAAAGGCAAATATTTTGCTCTCTGTAAATGCCATCGTACTCTCTGTTGTCCTTTCTAACCTGATCCCGAAATTAGACAACCCTTCCAATTTTTACCTGGTTATCCCTTCGGTCATCTTTGTGCTTTTCACGACAATTTCCATGGTCCTTGCCGTGATCGCTACCAGACCTAATGTGACCAGCGGGCAATTCACCAAAGAGGATGTAAAGCAGAAAAAAGTAAACCTGCTATTCTTTGGTAATTTTCATAAGATGAAATTAGATGAATACGAATGGGCGATTAACGAATTGATCAAAGACAAGGAATACGTTTATAAATCGCTTACCAAGGACCTTTATTTTCTTGGGCTTGTACTCAATAGAAAATATAATATACTCAGGTTCACCTATACCATATTCATCATAGGTATCGTGATCTCCATCGTGGCCTTTGTGATCGCTTTTTGGTTTTTTGGTGGGCAATCCCGTATGGAAGAAATGGCAATGTTAGGCCTGTAATTCCTCCATAAGGTCTTCGTACGTATAAGTCCGCTCGTCTTCTTTACCCGGCGAGTATAAGATCTCTGCACGAATGGCTTTTAATCCCGTGACTCCCTGCAAGCCTTGTAGCTCGACTATTTCAATATTATCCGTAAAGAATCCTTTAGATTTCAGGAAACGGATATATCGCAGGTATTCCTGCTCGTCTTTCTTCTGAGAATAGACAATGGACAATTTTCCCTTTTGGGTAAGGCGTTCACTGGTACCCTTAATAAAGGACTTATCTATGCGTTTTTTAATGATCTCGTAGCGCGCATTATAGGTGCCATCTACATCAAATTTCATCTCATCCATTCTAAATCGGATAGAAAGTGGCGTGCTATAGACAAGGATCAGAGAAGTCACGTCTAATTGCACCGGTAATTTGGGCCTAAGATGGTAATACTTGTTTTCCATCTCGCACATAACCTGTAACTGCCACAATCTCAAGTTGTTGAGATACAGCTCATTATATGACTCGGTCTTTGAGATCGTAGAGCCGATATACATATTATGTTCAACTCCATCCGTTTTATAGCGTTCAAAATAATGAGGGAACATTTCCTGGGCCTCCTCTTGCCTCTTGTCCAGTACATTCACGAATTTCTTATTGATACGCATAACGCTCTCATCATAATTCCTTCTGTGATTGTAGTAGGATTCCGTCTCTGGATTTATTGTCTCCTTATAGGGGTCTATTAGCTTTCGCAAAGATTTGTCGGACGTATGCAGAAATTCCAATACAGGATTGATCTCTGTCTGTACAAAATCGAAAACAGCCTGTTCGCTATTCGTATGGAGTATATCACTAATCTCTTCGATATAGCTTTTGACACGAAAGATCAACTCTTCATAAATTGGCAGTTTATGATTTTTCCAGGCACCTTTCACAATCTCACTTATGGCACTGAGCTGGATCTTCAGATCTTTTTGGATGGCTTCATTCCTGGCATTGGAAGACCCACTAATATCTACCTGGCCGTAGAGTGGTATCACATTTTTAAAAGTGATCTCCTGGAAAGTAGGTACGTTCCCTTCCAGGCCTTCTTCAATGAATATTTTGGCTTCCTCACGGAATCTCCAATACACAGATGGATGAATCGTAGTACATTCATTTTGTATGACTGCATCTATTAAATTTTCTTCTTCAATTTTAGATCGTACGACGGCAGCCTCTATATAAGGCATGATATCTTCCAGTTTTATCGCATTTACGCCATTGAGTTCGTTCTTACGCTGCGATACGATCTCCAGTACCCCCATTACTTTTCCATCGGAAGCAATTGGCGCAAAAATGGCACTCTTGATCCCATTGTCATGCAAATTTTTGTAGGGTGGGCCACCCTTAGACATCTTATAATATTTCTCGACATCCGGTATGGTAAAATAATCGTTCTTATTGATCAACTGCTCATAGGACCCCTCGCAAAGGGCGTCCTGGCATTCCTCAGTCTCTTTATCACAAAGCAAGAAGCTATCCATGTTCTTACCTTTAATACGTTCTAGCTGGTCCGTCTCTGAATTGTATTTTACAAATCCCACCGCTAGGTCAGGGATCTTGAAAAATGACTGAAAAGTTTCCTGCAGATCGATCATAAAGTCATCAGAGGATCGCTTATTGGCGGAGATCAATTCCGACTTTATATCTGAAATAGCAAATTCTGTGGTTACATCGAACATATTGGAGATAACGAAGCCTTTAGAGACAAAGCTATTGGGCGGGATTTTTTGCTTCCATAATTCCACATTATCCGGGTTCTCTAAAAGCTCATCTACATCTTCCTGTGTAACTTCAAGAGAATTGCCATTAGGAAAGATCTCTATAAAATCTGCATTATACATCACCCGGTAATGCCGTAATACGCCATTTGAATCAGGAATGCGATAGAAATACGGCCTGCCTATATCGAAATCAAAGCCGTAATGCACTTTTAATATCCAAACACAGGATAGGATATATTCCATCCCTTCATTCAATACCAATTCCGGTTTAAAAATTTTACCTGCCTCTTTCAGGATCTTTTGGAAGCGCGAAGAAGGATTAAAAAAGACATCCTGAAAAGGAATAGAGCCTACTTTAATCTCATTATCGGTCAATATCTCAGAAAAGGAGTCCTGAAGGATGACCTTAATGACCTTGTCGTATTTCTTCAACAAGCTTGGATCTTCAAAACCCTCACGTAGTTCAGGAAAAGGGGCTTGCGCCTCTAAAACCTCCTTGGCGCGGGCCATTTTGAAAGGGTCTTTGCTTTTGGCGTACGAGTCGTATTTGCGCAGATACTTATCAAAACTGATAAGCTGTTTGACCGGCATTTGTTTTTCGGTTGTTCCCATAATGACACATTAGTCTCAGGGGGGTAAATAAAATTACAAAAATTAGCCCCTAATTATTGTTAAAGAAATACTATCGCCCTTCCGCTCAATTTTTTAGATATTTACTCAAATTTCAAACATGTCGTCGCGAACCAGACTTAACCATGCTTACAAAGAGGCAAAGATCCTGTTGTTTGACGACACTTCAAAGTTTATTTTATTCAGTGATTGCCATAGGGGGGATAACAGTTTTGCCGATGATTTTGCGAACAACCGAAATATCTATTTTCACGCCCTCACCCATTATTTTAAGGATGGCTTCAGCTATATTGAATTAGGCGATGGCGATGAACTCTGGGAGAATGTTCATTTCGAGCCCATCTTTGAGGCTCATAAAAATGTATACAAGCTTCTACGAAAATTCCACCTGCAAAGGCGATTACATATGATCTGGGGAAACCACGATATGGTGTATAAGGATCCGGATTATGTACAAAAACACCTCAGCAGTTATTTTGAACCCATAGATGAAAGTGATAAGGAACTCTTTGCCGGGATCACGTATCATGAGGCAATTATTCTGAAACATCGTCAGACTAGCCAGGAGATATGTCTTCTGCACGGGCATCAGGCCGACACCTGGAATTATACGTTTTGGCGCTGGGGTCGCTTCCTCGTCAGGGTACTGTGGAAGCCATTACAAGTATGGGGTATTGCTGATCCGACGAGTCCGGCGAAAAACTATAAAGAATTGATCCGTGTTGAGAAAAGGATCAAGCGATGGATTCTGGAGAACAAGCTCTTGATAACGGTGATGGGGCACACCCACAGACCGAGGTTCCCTGAACCCGGAGATATTCCTTTATTTAATGACGGAAGCTGTGTACATCCCCGATCCATTACCGGAATTGAAATAGAAAACGGGCTTATATCCCTTATAAAATGGCAAATTGCCACCAAGGATGATGGCACTTTGCAAATTGTTCGTATACTCCTCGAGGGTCCGCAGAAACTTGCGGATTACAAATTAGAGTAAGTTAGCTATCCAGTTATTGGATCATAAAGTTGATCGGTATGCTATAAGGCACTTTCACAGATTTACCTCTTTGCTTCCCGGGCGTCATTTGTGGAAGGGCAGCGATGATCCTTTCAGCTTCGATCTCTAATAATTTATCCGGTCCTCTTGTACGGATACCAGATACTTTCCCTTTAGAATCAATTTCAAACACAACAAAAACGCGTCCGTTGATCCCTAGTTCAAGTGCACTTTTAGGATATCTGAATTCCTTGGCGATATGGGACTGGATCTTCTCCTGGAAGCAAGCTTTTCGTTCATCATTGCTTTTGAATGACTCACATCCGGGGAAAATCGGTACGTTCTCAATAACAGCAAAGGGAACAGAAATATCCTCTTCATCTTCTCCCACTTCAACATCGCCTACATCCATAACATCATCAACAACAGTTTCCTGACTCGTCTCTGTACTTTCGATAACCGTCTCCTCTATTTCTTCGGTATCCTCAACGATCTCAATGACCTCCGGAGCTGCTGGAGGAGGAGGTGGAGGCTCTGTTATTAAATGTTGGGTAATGGGAACTTCTTCATCTTTAAGATCGTCTGTATTCATAGCGATCTCAAGCATGGTATCATCCGTCGGATAGGACTTATATTCCAAAGCCCTCCAAGTGATGAATAAAACGACTGCAAGACCTATGACAAAAAATAAGCCACTGTCTTTGTTTAAATCAACCTTAGGGTTCTTTTTAACTTGCATGACACTACAATTTTAATACACTGAAAGTAGTGTCAACTACAAGCCTATCCTATGATTTTTATCAGGTTTTAGACTCTGATATGATCTGCACTTAAGTCCGGACTCTCTAACAAAGCCTGGTCAAAATCTATTCCTTCAATAGGAATTAATTCTTCCTTTTCGCGGTCCCAATCAATTCGTCTGCCTAATTTCCATGACAAACCTGTCATATGAGCTGTCATAGCTTCTTCAAAACCTTCTTTGATACCACAGCTTACTGTCCCTCCATTACGCAAAACGCTCAACCATTCGCGCATATGCAACCAGGTAGAATCTACACGTTTACCATTGAGGTACGTCCATAACAAGCCTTTATCTGCAAAATATTGAGAGGTTGCTGAAGAAATAGCATCCGGAATATTGGCTCCGGGATCATAATAATATATAGGAACACGTGGATTCATTTTTTCTTCTTCCAGGAAATCTGCGAATTTAGTAGATCCGCCTTCAGGCCAAATGGTAAGGCTGTTTCCTAGTTCCATAGTTCCATCGTGCCCCATTAAAACTGTAGGCCTGGGATACCCATTCCCCAAAGTAGCACTGTATATAAAGGTTAGTCCTTTCTCTTTCCCCTTTACCTGGCTACTGCCGGTAGTGAAGTTTGGAAATTCCATATTAACCTGGAGTACATCGGGTACATTCCTGCCGTCCCTATGTGTATAGACGCCACCTGATGCAGAAATTGAATCCGGTATGCCAAAATTCAATACACAATTCAGTCTGTCATAATCATGAGAGAGTAGATCTCCGGATAAACCTGAACCATAGGCCCACCATTTACGCCAGCGGAAAAAATGGTTCTTATTGAATGGTATTTTGGGTGCACTCCCCAGGAACATATCCCAGTCGATCGTATTCTCATTAGCCTCCGGATGGATATCATAATTCCAGGCCCCATTGTCATCATTCCTGTTCGTACTGGTCTCAATAAGAGATACATGACCCAGCACTCCTTTTTCTATAATATCCTGGGCAGTTTTAAAACTCTGGGTCTGACGATGTTGATGCCCTACCATCATAACAGCTTTAGAATTTCTAGCTGCCTCTCTGAGTCTGTACGTCTCTTCTACGGTGTGAGTCATAGGTTTTTCAACATAGACATGGATATTGTTTTCCAGGGCATCTATGGCCATTGGCGCATGCCAGTGATCTGGCGTGGCAATGACAACGGCTTCTACTTCCCCGCTCCGTATCATCTCCTGGTGTGTCTTATATCTTTTAACCTTGGTTTCTGCCGTAGAAAAGGAGTTGATCGCGCGGTTTGCTCTGTAATCAAAGACATCACAAACACCTGTAATTACCACATTTAGCTTATCCTGCGAATCAAAAACTTCTAAAGCCTTGTTCTGTGGATTCTCTTTCATTTCCTCTTCCATATCTGCGCGCCATTCCTTGGTTGCGAAACCTAATGATCGACAGAGTTGTTCGCCGCGAATACCAAAACCTATGATCCCAACGCGTACCGCATCTCCAGTAACATCTGGTACTTCAGTTGGAAGTGAGGGTTCAATATTCAATTGCTCCAAGATCTCGGAGCGTTCTTTCTTTTTAGTGATAGCACTGGCCGATCCGGCCCACCAAAGGGAACCTAAAATTGGAATCCCGCCTAGTCCTTTTAAGACTTCTCTCCTGGTCCATTTCATAGTTATTCTGATTTAGATTTTTTATTCATGATATAAGCAAGTCCGAAGTGCGCCCCGGTAGGCAAACGATACAGGACTATACAAGCTGCCAATTCGATTAGGTTCTTATTTACGAACCAATAACTTCCTTCCACATTGATCTGTTCGATTCCCGGAAATGGTGGATGCGCCAGATAGTACATTGCCAGAAGGACAATTCCTATCAATGCGCCTAATCGTTCATAAATTCCGAGGATCAATGTCATTCCCACTATGATCAAGGCTGCCCAATTCAGGACATCGATCACACCAATGATCGAATCATTGGCCATTGCGCTGAATAACCAGCTAAAAGGACCTTTGGCAGATGCCAGATAGCCCATAGCTGTCCAGTCAGGATTAAATAATTTGGTGACCCCTTCATACAGGAAATGCCACCCGATAAGTACTCTTAAAAAAGCAACGCTGTTCTTGAGGCGCTTTATATTGGTTTCTGACATATAAGGTTGATTTGAATATTACAGTTACTTTCTTTATTAAACACGTGAAGCTATTGTCTTGATAGCCTCGATAAATATATCTAACTCTTTTGTAGTTGTAAAAACATTTGGTGTAATTCTACAGCCATGTACATTAGCACCATCGATAGCCACGGTAAATATTTTGAATTCTTCCAATAGCATTTTGGCCAATTCACCTGGCTTGACACCTTCTACACCAACATTCCCGATCCCACAATGCCTGTGGGCTTCGGCAGGGGTATTTACTATAACATTTTCTTCTTCACGTAAGGGTACAGACCAATATCGCTGGAGGAATCGCATACGTTCCTCTTTTCGTTCCAGGCCAATTGCTTCCAGATAATCAATGGCATTGTTAATGGCCAGGTCTGTATGAACCGGATGAGTTCCCGTATGGTTTAACCTGCTGATATCTTCAGGTTTCCTATTGTGTTCAGCGAGTAAAGGCCAGAGCTTAGCGACTTTATCTTTATTAACATATAGAAACCCTGCCCCAAGAGGAGTGGCCAACCATTTATGCAAGCTCGTACCGTAATAATCGCAATTCAGCTCGCTGATATTCACCTTGAAATGAGCTATGCAATGTGCCCCATCGACCATGACTTCAACCCCATGGCTATGCGCCATATCACAGATCTTCCGAATGGGTAAAATATGGCCGGTAATGTTGATCATATGGCATACCATGATCAGCTTGGTCTTATCTGTTATCTGAGATTCATACAGGGAGATGATCTCTTCATCATTTTTGGGATGATTAGGAACAGAGACTACCTTGTTGACAACACCATATCTTCGTGACACAAGATCAAATTGATCCCGCATAGCCCCGTAATCCTGTTCCGCAAAAATGGCCTCATCTGCTTGTTCCCAAGGAAAACCACTTATAACAAGGTCTAGGGATTCTGTTGTATTACGGGTAATTATAAGTTCATCAGCACTACATCCTACTAATGTAGCCAAGCGGGCCGCCACGCTATCTTTGTTATCCCATTGCACGGTCCGCATATAGTGCGAGCCCTCATAATTTACATGGTCTACATGTTCCTTAAAACTTTCTAGCGTTGGTTGTGGGATAATGTTGTAATAGCCGCTTTCCAAATTGATATAGTCCGGCTTTAATTTATAGTGTGATCTGATCGTTTCCCAATAGGCTTCATCTGTCCGATCAGGAAATTTCCACACCAGTCGTTCCCTGGCTTCAAGAGCCTGAGGAAACACAGCTCCAATGGCCAAGGTTTGACCCAGGCGTTTTAAGAATTTCCTTTTATCCATGGAGGAGATAATTCCGTACAAGATAACAAAGTTCTGCTTCATTTGACGCTTTGGTTCAAAGTGCTATCTTAGTGATCCAACCAGCTAGAAATCACATATGGCGCTTGCAATTGTAATCTTCGGAATTATCCTGTTATTCTTATTGATCGCCTGGGGTAAACTCAATGCGTTTATTACCTTTCTCCTGGTTTCTCTCTTTGTTGGATTGGCTGAAGGAATGGGCTTCAAAGAGGTATTGTCAGCTATTCAAAATGGCATTGGTAGCACCTTGGGTTACCTGGTAATTATTTTGGGATTAGGCGCCATGCTGGGTAAGCTTGTCGCCGATAGCGGTGCGGCACAGAGCATCACGACTAAACTAATAGATACTTTTGGTAAAAAGAATGTCCAATGGGCTGTAGTGATCACTGGTTTTATCGTGGGAATTCCCATGTTTTATACAGTGGGTTTTGTAATCCTTGTACCACTGGTTTTCACTATCGCTGCAAGTACTGGGCTTCCCTTACTTTATGTAGGATTGCCCATGCTGACTTCCTTATCTGTGACCCATGGTTTCCTTCCTCCACATCCAGCGCCTACAGCCATCACTGAAATTTTTGAGGCAGACCTTGGAAAGACATTATTATACGGTATAGTGATCGCCATCCCTGCCATTCTGGTGGCCGGGCCCTTTTTTGCAAGGACCATAAAACATATTAAAGCAACACCGCTAAAGGAGTTTGTAAGTGCTAAAATATTACCCAAGGAGGAACTACCTCCCATGGGTGTCAGTGTTATTACTGCCCTCCTTCCCGTGATCCTGATCGCAGTTGCTACCCTGGCCTCTTTCTTCTTGCCGGCAGATTCTGCATTAACTAAAGTATTGGGCTTTATTGGCGATCCCATTATTGCCATGATACTGTCTGTATTGGTCGCTATTTATACACTAGGCCTGGGCAGGGGAAAGAAAATGAAGGAAGTTATGGAAAGTGTTTCCAGTGCCGTTGCTGGAATTACCATGGTTTTGCTGATCATAGCAGGAGCCGGAGGTTTAAAACAGGTGCTCATTGATAGTGGGGTAAGCAATTATATAGGGGATCTTCTCAAAGCTTCCTCCTGGTCCCCAATAATCCTCGCTTGGGGTATAGCTACGCTAATACGAGTATGTGTAGGATCTGCCACCGTTGCGGGACTTACTGCCGCCGGGATTGTTTTACCACTTGTTCAAGGTTCCAGCGTCGCCCCGGAATTGATGGTCCTGGCCATTGGATCTGGCAGCCTGATGCTTTCACATGTGAACGACGGAGGTTTCTGGTTATTTAAAGAATACTTCAACTTGTCTATAAAAGACACCCTGCGTACCTGGACGATAATGGAGACCATGGTGGGTATAATGGGCTTATTAGGCGTCCTAACTCTTAATGCATTTCTATGATGGAATGGTACACAATTGAAAATAGTGAACACCTGATCACGCCAAGTTTGGCAGTCTTCCCGGAACGTATTCAATACAATATCGATTCTATGTTGCGCACTGCCGGAGATCCGGACAGACTCAGACCACATATTAAAACTCATAAGATTGCGGAGATCATAGAGATGCAACAAGCTGTAGGGATCAATAAGTTCAAATGTGCGACCATTGCTGAAGCCGAAATGCTTGCCAGGTGTCAGGCCGAAGACATTTTATTAGCCATGCAAGCCGTTGGTGAAAATTTGG
>Ga0265303_10002695_pt1 | contig 11035 bp, 12 predicted proteins | sample Helome_2_FD_192494 | JGI IMG/M metagenome (GOLD analysis project Ga0265303, IMG submission 192494) | Marine sediment microbial communities from subtidal zone of North Sea - Hel_20160317 (Illumina Assembly) | ecosystem: Environmental > Aquatic > Marine > Subtidal zone > Sediment ...
CCTGAGAGGCGGCCTTTGAGCGACAACGCGCGCAGGCCACCTCAGTCGGTGAACCAGAAAAAGTAGCGGATGTCGCAGTTAGTATTCATGTGAGACTGTAGTTTAAGGCACCACTGTGACGCGTCAAGCACCCGACCAACGTCCCAATGGAATCAAGGGAAACTGAGCTGCATCACCCAGAAAGATGTAGGTCCAAGCGAGGGCTGAGCCGCTCGGAGTCACTGCGTTGATGAGGGAGCGCCGATACAGCGAGCTCTCGCTCTCGTAGCCCATGAAGTCCTCGTAGGAGTCGAGCTTCTGGAGCGCCGCGGCAGCGTCGTCGAGCTCGTAGAGCTCGCCGTGCACGGTTCCCCCTTCGCTGAGCACGAGTCCGGGATACCAGTCGATCTGGAGGAGCGCTGCATCGCCGACTCGAGCGGGGCCGTGCGCGCGAAGCACTTGGGAAGCCAACAATCCGTGATTGCGCTCGCCACTCATCAGGGTGCCGTACGTGAAAATCGCGCTGGGGCTTGGCGAGGCGGGGGCGTTGCTGGCTGCCTCGAGAAACGCCTCGTGGCGGTGCCCGAACCGCGAAAGCCCGCGCATGACGATCTCGCGGTACGCGTCTTGCGGCGGCACGAACGGACCCACGCGCTCGTCGCAGACCCGATACGTGATTGCCGGATGCGCGCGACCGTCATCGGTCAGCGCGGTAACCGAAATACGACGATAGTACCGACCGGACACTCCTTCCTTCGCGTCGAGGCCTTTCCAATCGTGCACGTGAAACAAGGCGCCGGGGATGGTAGTCCCACGTCGAGGACGAACGTCGAGGGCGCCGCCCTTTCTCAGGCGCGACTGATAGTGGAAGACGAGCTCGTGATCGGGCAGCCACGCCGGGCCGAGGGACTCGATGGAATCCGGATCATGCCCTTTGGTCGCACACCAGAGGTCCCAGTTCACCGAATCGAGATTGGACCCATAGGCAAAGTAGAGCACGTGTCAGTGTAGCACTGACACTGACACTGACACTGACACTGAGGCTGACACTGAGGCTGCCGCGGATGTGGTGGGGGGTGGTTGGTGGGCTGCGAGCCTGGTTTGGTTTAATTACACCGCCCGCCCACCCCCACCCGTAATCCTCCCTGGCGCGGCGGTCGCTGCGCTTCGCCTTGCCGGCGCATTCGCGCCGGGCTTCGCCCTGCGGGCTCGCACTGCCGGGCATGTTTGGGGGGCGGGGGTTCTTGGCCCGGATGGGGCGCGCGCGATGACGTTCGACCCCGTACGCCGCAACGCCCCACCCCTGCAGGCGGCAGCGCGAGCCGAAGGCGAAGCCCGGCGCAACGCGCCGCCAAGCCCCAGCGAAGCGAAGGGCGCGGAGGGAGGATTACGGGTGGGGGTGGGCGGGCGGTGTAACTAAACCGATGTTGACGCAAGTCGCCGAACGCGGCCCACCGACGTCGACACTGACGCTGACACTGGCGCTGCCGCTGCACCTGCCCTACGGTCCTACCGTGGACCGCGACCTCTCAGGCCGGTGCGGGACCTGCGGTTGGTACATTCGCAAACGCGAAGAGCCCGACGGGTCTTGGGTAGGGGATTGCCGGCTCGGACAGGGCCGTTGGCCGCTCAAGGACATGGCGACCTGTTCGAGTCACAAATCCAAAGACACCCCTTGGGAACAGGCCCTCAAACGAAAGCCCGCGGCGGGGGTACCGCGGCGGTATCGCGATGAACCGGGACCGAAACCGCGGCCGATCATTCCCCAGGAGATTGGAATCGACATGGATCAAGAAACCTTTCGACAAGTCCTGCGTGAAGTCCTCCTCGATGAGCTCGGCGTCCGTGAGGTCGAGCTGGGGGACCGCTGGAACGACGGCGAGCTAGTGCTCATCCCGGGCAAAGAGGGAACCCAGGAAAAACGCATTCCCATCGACGTCTTCTTCAAGAAGATCGTCATGGTCCGAGACAAGCTCCGCGTCCTCGAACAAAAGGTCAACGGCAACAAGAACCTGAGCGACGAAGAAAAGGTCCAACTCCAGCAGTACATCACCGGCTGCTACGGCTCCCTCACCACCTTCAACGTCCTATTCAAAAACAAAGACGACCAGTTCGCTGGCCAAAAGAAGTAGCCGCATACCGGGACGCAGAAAAAAGCGCGACATTCCGGACGGTCAACCGTGCAATCGGAGAACGCCTCGGCTTAGGCGCTACCGCGGGTGTGGTGTGGGGGGTTGGTGGGGTTGAGGCCTGGTCAGGTTTAGTTACACCACCCGCCCACCCCCACCCGTAGTCCTCCCTGGCGCGGCGGTCGCTGCGCTTCGCCTTGCCGGCGCGTTTGCGCCGGGCTTCGCCCTGCGGGCTCGCGCTGCTGCCTGCCGTCTTTCCGCGCCCCTGCATTCATATCCATTCAATAGGAGAACGGCTCGGGATGGGCAGCACCGGGAGAAGGAAGCGTCATTGCCTGTTCTGTGGTTTCGGGCTCACAGGGGCGTGCGTTGGGTTCACGGTAGCGTTGGGTTTCTGGCGATCGGCGGGGACTTTTTGATGGCACGGTTCTCGCATCTTGGTGCGGCGAGATGCTTCGGATTGGGATTATCTTTCTCGTACTTGCGATGCCTGTCTCGGTCGGGGCTGATTCGACGAGCTATGTGAGTGATGAGGCCTATCCTCTCATGCACCTGCGAACGCCTCGCCTCGATGTGGGCCTACTCTCGTTCGAGACTGCAGCGTTCACCGGCACCGCGGTCTATCTCTTCACACAGGCGGTCAGGGAATCGAGAGATGAGTGCCCTCCCGACAGTTTCTGCATAGACTTGGATTTCGGTCCGATGCTTGGCGGCACCGGTGTTCTGTCATTGGGGATGGCGGCTTGGTCGACTGCCTTGCTGATCCACTCGGTTCGCGAGCTTCGCTGGCGTAGAGCGAACGGGGCGGACCGGCCCAAGTCGCTGCGCCGCAATCGACTCATGATCCCCTACGACTCGCTCATGACGCTGGGCTACGTAGGCTTCGCGGTTCCGTTCTCGATCGCGCCCTCCGACGAGCGGCCACTGCCGGCGGCAACGGCAGCTGGGGCTGTGATGGCAGGCCTCCATGTCTGGTCTCTCGTTCTGAACGCGAAAGAGCTCAAACGGCGGAAGCGGCTCGGGAATGAGCCCATGACGCGCAAGACGCGCCCACCAGCCAAACGGATCCAGATCATGGGCAGCGGTGTCCAATGGTAGCCACTGCGAACGCAACACCCCGGACGGTCAACCACACAACCGGAGAACGCCTCGCGACGGGCGTGCTCGCGGGCGTACCGGGGCGCGGAAAAGCGCGCGACACGGGGCTGCGTCGAACGGCTCGGCTTGCAAATGTGGTCGGATTCACTTGGGGGCTTTGACCACGCAAGCCTCGCCTCGGAGCTCGCGCCCAATCGGGGCTGGTTGCTGTCTTGCCGATTGTCACTCGCTACGTCGACTCCGCCCCATATCGCGCGCTTTTCCGCGCCCCTGCATTCATATCCAGTCAATAGGAGAACGGCTCGGGATGGGCAGCACAGCGATTGGGTCGAGCCTAGCCGTGGGTCGTCTTAAGGAATTGGGGGCGAGTGGGTCCCAATCGCGAGCACGCCCGTCGCGAGCGGTTCTCCGATTGTCAGGTTATTATCACCTCGTAGACGCGTTGCTTAGTGCGTGAGGCCGAGGGCGTCTCGGTACCAGCTGTCGCTGGCGCCGTTGTGGTGCCAATAGTCGTCGACGATGGCCCGGCTCCGCACGGCCGTCGTGCGTTGCGGTCCGACGTTCTCTTCCCACGCTTGGATGACGTGCGGGAAATTCGGCTCGTAATAGATGATCAAGTCGCGGCCCAAGGCGGGGTACTTCACCTCGACCGCCGCGACGGGGTGATCGACCAAGTCGGTCTTCACGTCGGATTTCCGAGTCACCTCGGCCGGGTACGCGCGCAAGGCCTTGTGTCGCATCCGAATGTAGTCGAGCGCCGGTATCAACTCCTGCTTTCCAACTGGGATCGCCGAGGGATCAATTCGAATCTGCGCCCAAATCCCGTCCTCCAACCGCGCGGTCGGCAGCGTCGTCTTCTGATCGGCGTCATCTTGGAAATACGAATGCAAAACCGCATGCAGGCCGTCGTCTCGTCGGTTGATCTGGGTGTAGACGTGCCCGCACCATTCTTGAACGGTGTTGCTCAGCTTGAGCGTTGGGCCCCTCGGCGCGAACGCCGGCGTAAACGACGACGTCATCAAGTTGTAAGGGTAGATGCCCGTATAGAAACGTCGATAGGCGTTGAGCTTCAGCACGGAGATCGCGTCGGGGGAATCCCCGTGTTCGTGCTTCACTTGCAGGCCCGGAAGGAAGTCTTCCGTCACGAACACCAGGACGGCTTCTCCATCGTGCTGGTCGCCATACCTCGCTTGCCGAAGCGCGTAGCGGGTCAGCTCGGCGCGCCCCTGGTACCAATAGCTGTCGAAGGCCGGGTGCTGCTCTGCGAATGACTCTGGTGAAGGCAGTCTTCCCTCGTAGACGTCGTTCGTACTCGACGTCGCCGCTGGACTGCCCGGGGAGGCGTCTTGGCACCCCGCGGCGATGAAACAAAGAACCGATGTCCGAAGCAGGAAGCCAATCATGTCGAATCTCTAAATCATGCCGAGCTCGAGCTTTGCCGCTTCGGTCATTCGTTCGGGCGTCCAGGGTGGGTCCCAGACCAACTCGACGTGCGAGGTAGATACACCCTCTACGCGGCCCGACTTTTCGGCAACCTCTTCGACGATCGCGCCGGCGACCGGGCAGGCAGGCGCCGTCAGTGTCATGCGAATCTCAGCGCGGCCGTCCTTGTCGACCTCGACGCCATAGATCAAGCCAAGGTCATAGATGTTCACCGGGATCTCCGGGTCGTAAATCGTCTCGAGCGCTTCGATGATGGCGGCGCGGACGAGCGCTGGGTCGACCGGAGTGGCCGGCTTCTCCCCGCTCCCGCCAAGCGCCTCGGTGATCGGCTCCGTAGGCGGATGGTGCGGCTCTGTCACCGGCAAGAAAACGTGGTCCGACGTGGTCCGGGGTTGGATCTTGTGGATCTTCAAACGTTCGATGTCGTCGCCCAACACTCTACTCCGTCTTTGCTTCGCCGCTCTCGTCGTGAAGAGCCTGTTTGAGGGTGTGCCAGCCGAGCGTTGCGCACTTGACGCGCATCGGGAACTCGCGGACGCCGGCGAAGACCGCGAGCTTTCCTAGCGCTTCGAGATCGTCGTCGGCGCCGTCGTCGCTCGTGACCATGGTGTGAAACTTCGAGAACAAGGCTTCGACCTCGGGAACGGTCTTACCCTTGATTGCCTCGGTCATCGTGGAGCACGATGCCTGAGAGATGGCACAGCCCTGGCCGATGAAACCCACATCGGAAATCGTCTCGCCGTCCAACTGCAGTCGAAGCGCGATCTTGTCACCGCAGAGGGGATTGTAGCCACGTCCTTCTCGATTGTGCCGCTCGGGAAACCTATGGTTCCGAGGGCTCTTGCCATGGTCGAGAATCACCTCCTGGTAGAGCTCGCGCAGGTCCATCAGCCGAACAGCTCCTGCACTTTTCGAAGTGCTGTGACCAAGGCGTCGATGTCCTCGCGGTTGTTGTACATGCCGAGCGATGCCCTCGCGGTCGCCGCGATGCCGAAATGCTCCATCACCGGCTGGGCGCAGTGATGTCCCGTTCGAATGGCGACGCCCTCAGCATCGACGATCGTGCCGATGTCGTGCGGGTGCGCCGATTCCATCAAGAAGGAAAGAGCTGCGACCTTGCCCGGTGCGGTGCCGATGAGGCGCACCCCGGAACCGCTGCGAGCGATTCGGTCGCATAGCCGAGCACGGCGTTCTCGTGCGCGTGAATCAGCCCGGCATCGAAGGACGAGAAGTAGTCGATGGCGGCGCCCAGGCCGATAGCCCCGGCAATGTGCGGCGTCCCCGCCTCGAACTTGTAGGGCAGATCGTTGTAGATGGTCTCTTCGAACGTCACCGATCGAATCATGTCACCGCCGCCTTGGTAGGGCGGCATCTTGTCGAGGATCCGTTCTCTGCCGTAGAGCACACCGATGCCCGTCGGGCCGTAGAGCTTGTGACCGCTGAAGGCATAGAAGTCACAGTCGAGCGCCTGCACGTCGACATCGACGTGCGAAACGGCCTGCGCGCCATCGAGCAAAACCAATGCGCCGCGCTCGTGCGCAAGCGCGATGAGCTCGGACACCGGCAGCAGCGTTCCGAGGGCATTCGAAACGTGGGCCATCGCGACCAAGCGCGTCCGCTCGCTCAGCTTGTTCTCGAAGGCATCCCGCACGACCTCGCCTCGGTCGGTCATCGGCACCACCAGGAGCTTGGCGCCGGTCTGCTGGCAAAGGATTTGCCAGGGGACGATGTTCGAGTGGTGCTCCAGCTCGGTGACCAAAACCTCGTCGCCCTCTCGCAGCGAGCTGCGTCCCCAGCTTTGCGACACCAAGTTGATCGCTTCGGTCGTTCCACGGGTGAACACGATCTCGGTCTTCTTCGAGGCGTTCACGAAGGCGCGAACCTTCTCCCGCGCCTCTTCGAAGCGAGCTGTCGCCCGCTGCGAGAGCAAATGAACCGCACGGTGAATGTTGGCGCAGTCGCGCGCGTAGACTTCGTCCACCGCGTCGATCACCGATTGCGGCTTGAGCGTAGTGGCAGCGCTATCGAGGTAGACCAAGGGCTTGCCGTGCACGTCTTGATGAAGGGCCGGGAAGTCCTCGCGCACCCGTTGGACGTCAAACACCTCCGAAGGAGCAGCGACTATGGTCGAAACCTCGGTCACGTGACCTCGCGAATCTCGTCACCATGCGGAATTCGCGAAAGCAGCGCCTCGCGCATCCTAGCGCGTGTCGGCTCATAGCTCATTCGGTCCACGATGGACTCCACGAACGCATAGGTCAGCATCGCGAGTGCGAAATCTTCGGGGACACCGCGTGCACGAAGGTAGAAGAGCTGGTCCTCGTCGAGCGCGCCGACGGTGGCGCCATGGCTGCAGATCACGTCGTCTGCGTCGATCTCGAGATGCGGCTTCGTGTGAATGGTCGCCGTATCGGAGAGAAGCAGATTGCGATTCTCCTGGTGTGCCTCGGTCTTCTGGGCGTCGCGGTGCACGACGACGACTCCGTCGAACACGGCCGTGCTCTTCCCGGACACAATGCCTCGATAGGTCTGCCCGCTGCGGCACTGGGGCGCCTGATGCTCCACCAAGGTGTGGTGGTCGACGTGATCGTCGCCGTCGGTCAGATACGCGCCGTCGAGCTGACACTCGGCGCCCTTGCCCTGGAGCAGGCAGCGCACATCAAAGCGCAAAAGGGCGCCGCCCAGGGTAACGACCGTGGAGCGGTAGCCGCTGTCTGCATCCTGTCGAACATCCACGCGGCCGATCTGCAGGCCGGCGTTCTCGTGAACACGCACGTGGTTCATCTTGGCGTTGCGACCAAGCTCGACCTCGACCACCGAGTTGCTCAGCTGACCGGCTCTGCCGCCCGCGTAGGTCTCGATCAAGGTTAGCTCGGCGCCCTCGCCCGCGGTGATGAGCACGCGGGGGTAGACCACGCCTGGCTCCGAAGACGAAGGGCTCGTATGGCTGATCTCGATCGGCGCCTGAACGACGGCGCCCGCAGGAACGTCGATCCAAAGCCCATCGCGAAACAGCGCTGTATTGAGCGCAGCAAAGTGGGTAGGCGCACCGCCGAAGTCGAGCCGCCCTTGCAGACGCTCAGGCTCTGATTCGAGGACCTCCGCCAGGCCGCGGACCGTGACACCCTCCGGAACCGCTGAAGCCAGAGTGGGAACGCCTTCGTCATCGAGCGAGAACTCCGCATCGACGAGCCGACGCACCGGCGTGAAGCGCCAAGCCTCAGTGCGCTTGGTGGGGAGGCCCTGCTCGCGCAACGTCGCCGCCGCGCCTCCACGAAGCGCGCGCAACCAATCCGGCCCCGCATCGAACGAGGCGGGAAGACTCGCGAGTAGCGTCTGGCGGTTTGATTCTGTCACAGCTGAGATGCGTCCCGGACGTCGCTGTAGCCCTCTTTTTCGAGCATCTTGGCGAGCTCCTTGTCTCCGGTTCGAACGATCTGGCCGTTGATCAGCACGTGGACGACGTCCGGCACGATGTAGTCGAGGAGGCGCTGATAGTGCGTGATCACCAGCATGGCCCGATCTGGACCGCGAAGGCCATTCACGCCTTGCGCGACAACCTTGAGCGCGTCGATGTCGAGGCCGGAGTCAGTCTCGTCGAGCACCGCGAGGGAGGGCTCGAGCATGGCCATTTGATAGATCTCGTTTCGCTTTTTCTCGCCACCGCTGAAACCATCGTTGACCGAGCGCTTGGTGAGCTCGTCCGGCAGCTGAACCAACGCGGCCTTTTGCTTCGAGAGCTTCATGAAATCGATCGCGTCGAGCGGATCTTCTCCGCGATGCTTTCGAATGGCGTTGAGGGCAGCCTTCAGGAAATAGATGTTGCTCACGCCCGGAATCGCGACCGGGTACTGAAAGCCCAAGAAGATCCCCTCGGCGGCGCGAAGCTCGGGCGCCATTTCGAGCAGGTCTTGCCCTTTGTAGAGCACGCTTCCTTTGGTGACCTCGTAGCCTTCGCGGCCGGCGAGGACGTACGCAAGCGTGCTCTTCCCGGAACCGTTCGGCCCCATGATGGCGTGTACTTGCCCCGCCTCTATCTCGAGGTTGATCCCCTTGAGAATGGGCTTGCCGTCTACTTCGACGTGCAGGTCCTCGATCTTCAACATCAGCCGACTGCTCCTTCCAAGCTCACGCCGAGGAGCTTCTGCGCCTCGACAGCAAATTCCATGGGCAGCTCTTTCAGGACTTGCTTGGCAAAGCCGTTGACGATCAAGCTCACCGCATCTTCTTCCGAAAGCCCCCGCTGCCGGCAGTAAAAGAGCTGGTCCTCTCCAATGCGCGAGGTCGTCGCCTCGTGCTCGAGCTTCGACGAGGCGTTCCGCACGTCGACGTAGGGAACCGTGTGCGCGCCGCACTTGTCCCCGATGAGGAGCGAATCACATTGGGTGTAGTTGCGGGCGTTGGTCGCGCCGCGGGAGATTTTCACACCGCCCCGATAGGTCTGCTGCCCATGGCCCGCGCTGATACCCTTGGAAATGACGGTGGACTTCGTGTTCTTGCCGAGGTGGATCATCTTGGTCCCGGTGTCGGCCTGCTGACGGTGGTTGCTCAGGGCCACCGAGTAGAACTCCCCGATCGAGTCGTCGCCTTTGAGAATGCAGCTCGGGTATTTCCAAGTGATCGCCGAGCCTGTTTCGACCTGCGTCCAGCTGATCTTCGAGCGGGCGCCCTCGCAGAGGCCACGCTTGGTGACGAAGTTGAAGATGCCACCTTTCCCGTTCTCGTCGCCCGGATACCAGTTCTGCACGGTGGAGTACTTGATTTGGGCGTCCTCGTGCGTGATCAGCTCGACAACCGCGGCGTGCAGCTGATTTTCGTCGCGCATTGGTGCCGTGCAGCCCTCGAGATAGCTGACGTAGCTGCCCTCGTCCGCGATGATGAGCGTTCGCTCGAACTGTCCAGTGTTGGCGGCGTTGATCCGGAAGTAGGTCGACAGCTCCATCGGACACCGTACGCCCTTTGGAATGTAGACGAACGAGCCGTCGCTGAAGACCGCGCTGTTGAGCGCAGCGAAGAAGTTGTCGGAGACCGGGACGACCGAGCCTAAGTACTTCTTGATCAGCTCGGGATGCTCCTTCACCGCTTCGGAGAACGGCATGAAGATGACGCCGACCTCGGAGAGCTTCTCCCGGAATGTCGTGGCGACGGATACGCTATCGAACACCGCATCGACCGCGACACCAGCCAGGATCTCCCGCTCGTGGAGTGGAATCCCCAGCTTTTCATAGGTCTTGAGGAGCTCCGGATCAACTTCGTCCAGGCTCTTCGGCGCGTTCTCGTTCGTCTTCGGCGCCGCGTAGTAGCAGATATCCTGATAGTTGATTTCGGGGTAGCTAACCTTGGCCCACGTCGGCTCCTTCATTTCGAGCCAGCGCCGATAGGCCTTGAGTCTCCATTGGAGAAGCCAATCGGGCTCTTGCTTCTTGTTCGAGATGAAGGTGACGATCTCTTCGCTCAAACCGGGCGGCGCGTACTCTTGTTCGATGTCGGTGACGAAACCGGCGTCATAGCCCTTTTTGAGAATGTCGTCGATCTGTTCAGTTGCTGCTGACATGAGTTACTCCAACTCAGTGAACGTCGTTGCTGGGCGTACCGGCACCGCGCATCCGCTCGGCATCTTTGCCCGAGAGCGCGATCGACACGAGCTCCGCCGTGCCTGGGAACGCCATGTCCGCCAGGCTGATCTCGGACAGGGCACGCTGAACTGCTAGATTGATTCGCTGCCAGTTGGCCCGCACCCCGCAGTTGGTTTCATACTCGCAAAACGAATCGGTGCTTTCGTCTGAGCACTCGGTCACGGCAATCGGGCCTTCGATCGCTTCGATGACCTCGTTGATGCCGATCTGCTCGGGACGACGAGCGAGCGCGTAGCCACCTCTTGCGCCGCGCTGCGAAATCACGACACCGGCTCGCGCCAGCTTCTTGAGGACCTTGCTGGCGGTCGGTTCGGGGATCTGGGTCTGCAGGGCCAGGTCGCGGGCAGCATGCGCCCCATCCGCGGCGGCCAAGTGGCTGGCCAGCACGACTGCATAGTCGGTCATTTTTGAAATTCGGAGCATTTTCAGAGAGTTAGATACCGGACCGTTTCAGTCCCATATGCGGATCTAGAGTACGGCTGCCTGGGTGTCAAGGTTGGCCCATGGCCAAGACCTTCGACGCATTCAACGACAAGCTCCGAAGCTTCATCGACCGGCAGAAAATGTTCTTCGTCGCGACCGCGCCGTTGACTGCCGAGGGGCATGTCAACGTGTCGCCAAAAGGCCTCGCGGGCACCTTCGCGGTGCTCGACGATCGCACGATCGCGTATCTCGATTTCACCGGGAGCGGCGTCGAAACGATCGCCCATCTTCGCGAGAACGGCCGCATCTGTTTGATGTTCTGTGCAT
>Ga0265303_10002696_pt1 | contig 11035 bp, 24 predicted proteins | sample Helome_2_FD_192494 | JGI IMG/M metagenome (GOLD analysis project Ga0265303, IMG submission 192494) | Marine sediment microbial communities from subtidal zone of North Sea - Hel_20160317 (Illumina Assembly) | ecosystem: Environmental > Aquatic > Marine > Subtidal zone > Sediment ...
ACTCCGCGAAAAACAAGGCGTCTCAGGGCATTGATTGGTCCAGCGGCAAGACCACCTATGAGCGGAAGGAAGCTCCCGGAAAGCAGTATGTGGACCTCGAGCAAGAGGACGCGAAAAAGGCCCGCAAAGAGGCCGCGGACAAAAAGGTAGCTGACAAGCAGATTGCCCTGATACGGCGGATTCCCGATTGGACGGAAAAGAAAATCCTCGTGGATTTCATGGGGCGTCTCGAGGATGGCTGGCCTCTGACTCCGAACCAGCTTGCTGTGGTTCAGGGAATGTCACCTGATGACATCTTTGTCGGTGACAAAAAGCAGTGGATAAAGACCTACGATGAATTCAAAACACTGGTCACGAACAAAGTTTTGACGCCATGGCGGGAGCTCGAGAATCATCGTGTCCAGGCGGATAGGGAGGCTTGGGCCAAGGCAACTGATGATGACAAAAGGTACATGCAGGTCACAGAGCCGTCATCTGGTGGGCTGGATGGTGTTGATGATTTGATAGCAGGGATGAAATCACAAGGATATTCTACCGGGAGCAACACTTGGATAGATGATTGGGTTCTCCATATCCTTGGTGAACTAGCTGAGCCTCGCCAACCATTCAAAATCCTGAATGATGCCTATAATTTCCAAGAGCTGCGCAATCAGTATGATAAGGCGATAAAAGCGAAACGTCCGACGAAAAAAGCCATAAGAGTCATCACGTTCATCGCCAAAGTCGTGGACAAGCTCAAGAATAAAAGCGCTGATTCGATGAAACGCATGATAATCAAGGCGCATGGTTATGAAGAGCCAACGAAACAGCCGTCCAAACCGTCTCAACAATTGAACAAAGCGATAGGGTACACTGTACCCTCGCCGTCAAAATTCGGATTCTGAGGAGAGCCCCCCATGAGAGAAGCGGAAGTGTTGGCAGCACTGGCTGAAGCGCGAATTTTCGAGGACGAGCAACGAGCAGCCATTGACGAGCGCATGGCCGTGGGGGCTCAGTTCATCCAATGGCTCGGCGGCAAATCGAAACTGCGCGGGGTGCTCGGGGTCGATGACATGACCTTCCGCCACTTGAGGGATGGCCTTTCTATCGAGGCGCCTGGTGGTGTGATTGAGATTCAGCTCGATGGACTCGAGGCGGTCAATGTGTCTTTCTATCGGCTCGGTCCAGGTCCGTTTGGGCGGAAACGAGTGAAGCAAATCAACGGGGTCAGTTTCGACCGGTTGATGTCTGTGTTGAAGAAACATTCCAGGGTGCTCTTTGAGGGGCGCGGTCGGGAGAATTGGTCATGAGCACACTGCTGGCTGAAGAGCTGCGAGCAATCATCGAGGGGCCTCTAGGGATGGATATCGTCTCAGAGGAAACAGTCAACGAACGGGTCGGGATGGTTGCTCAGAATGAGCGGCGTCATGTCTTCGGTGCATTGGTCTATCGTGACGGTGACGACACCTATTACACCAATGACGAGCAGACACCACTGACTCGTCGGCAGGTGGTTGAGACCGTTTCGTCATTGCTCGAGAGTCGAGGGCGGTTGCTTAGGGAAAAGTTGGGCATGGGTGCCCTCATGGCCATGGGGGACCAGCAGAAAGAAGTTGACGCCGCGGAAGCCAAGATAGGCGGGACCTTCAAAAAGTTGGCCAAGCGGTATGTCAAAGCTCTCGAGGACATGACAGGAGCCAAGTGGAAGGTGGTTTCTGCGAATGAGAGCATTTTCAGCCTGGACTCGAATGAGAATCCAAAGCGAGCGATTGACATCTACTGGGAGTATGACCCCGGTTCTCAGACTGCGACCGTCTACGTGGAGGGGCCAAAAGGGGCTCAGAAGGCGTATTCCCAGCAGAAGGTGAAAGACATCGCAGGAAAGAATTACATCTCTTGGCTGGTGAATATGCTCAAAGAGGAGATGGATTCCATCCTCGAGCTGGCCCTTCACGAAGATGAGGAGCTCCCCACAGAGGATGCTTCGCACGAAGAGGACGACGCGCAAGGCAATCCTCGTGAGTCGCTCATCGAAGAGGTGGTCAGCATCATTGGCAAGGCGGTGCCGTCCGGTGGGTCTTCAGCGACTCGAGTGGGTCAGCTTTTCGAGCAGCTCGTGGCGGCGGTTCGGCGTGGTGGTGACTTGGACCCGACCAGTGATGACCTCCGAGATGAGGGGGTACCAGAGAAGCACATCAGCTATGCCATCCAGTTCCAAGAGGTGCCCTACATCTACCAGTAGGCTTCTCTCCCCTCCCCGCTCGCTTGACAAACCACATTTGCAACATAGTATCATTTGTCCAATGGCGTTCCCAAGGAAAGAAAAACGAAGTCGGAAGAGAGAAGAGAACAGGGGTGGAGCTCCAATAAGGCGTCGTGACCCGACTCGGTTTGGTATTGCAGAACCATGTGCTGGCGGGTGCGGAAACCCGAGTACCCTGACATCTATGTACTGTGAGAAGTGCCACGACATCAGGCTGCACAATAGAAAGGCAACGGACCTCCCCCCCACTGAGCACGAGCTGGAAGTGACGACAGAGGTGCTTGCGGAGCAGATACGGGGCGAGACCGCAATCCAAGACAGGATTGCAAGGCTCGGGACTGGGGAGTGTGTTGTGTGTGGGCGCCCCACGATACCAGGGCGCTTGTGTTGCTCCCCTCAGTGCAGGGGGTGTGTCGCACGAAAGAGTGGGATTCCGTTTGAGCACAACGGCGTGGTTGATTGCTTGCGGGGGCATCTGAAGCGGAGCGGAATAAGTGTGAAAACCTACGAAAAGCGGGTGCAAAGGGGCCTGACGATTGCTCAGGCATTGACTATCCCCCTCCATGACCGAAAGGCATTGTGGGCGGCATTAGGGGTTCGTGGTCGTGGATGAAGTCGAATATGTGGCAGGGTTCGTGATTGAATTCACCGATGGTGGTGAGCCAGAGGGGCAGATACTCCACCGCGGTACGAAAGATGAGTGCCAAAATATCAGCACCACGGTGGGGGCCGTGTCTTACAGCGGAGACCGGCCTCTGAAAGAGGGGCACTTTTTTGTTGTCCCTGCCGTTGTGTACGACACATTCCAAGAGGGTGGCGGGAGCGCATGATGTGGGAGTTTCTCGCTGAGCATCCTGTTTGGGGTTTGGTCTACTTGTCGATGGTGTGCATGACCGTGATTAGCTTTTCGTCGATGGTGGTCTCGTCGGTGAACCGTGGGTGCGCAAAAAGTGGTGCTCGAGCTCAGCCCCATGGCAATGATGAGACACCCAAAGAGGCGAATCTTCATTGATGTCTATTCCGGGGGTATGATTTTGTGATGGTGCAGGTTGGTGACACATTCGGAAAATGGACGGTCATCAGCCTAGAAGCTCCCCGGTATCGAGGGCATGTGCAGGTGCTCGTTCAGTGTGAGTGCGGACGACGCCGATACATTCCAAGAAGCCATCTTGCACGCAACGAGCGCCCGAGTCGGCAGTGTCGAATATGCGCCCGAAAAGCCTGTGCTGCCATGCGATTCGGGACACGTCCCCCGAAGGCTTGACAAACGATAGTAATCTATTAGATTTCTCTCCCCATGTCCATGGAAGTCCAGATTTACCTTGCTAAATTCTTGCCTGACCCTAGACGCGGCGAGCCCCGAAACGTAGGGCTCGTGGTCCGCACTGCGATGGATGATGTTTTGAGCCGGTTCATTCTCGAGGGCGAACACACCCAAGAGATTCCCAAGCAGCTCGATATCCGAGAGTACGCGGCGGAAATCGGGAAGTGGAAAGAGGGCCTCGAGAAGTACGGGGTCAAGGCCCTGCTGTGGGTCGGAAAACGGAAAAACCCGAGACAGCGCTACTACCTCGAGTTTGCTGGCGGCGAGATGATAGCGGAATTCAATTTTGACCGGCTCTATGAGGAGCTGGTTCTGTGATGGGTGAGATAGAAACGGACGTCATCGTCACAACAGACGATGGTGAGAAGGTTCATTTGCGGCTCGGTGAGAGAAATTGTTCGAGGTGTCACAGCACCCCGGCGCTTCCTGATATGGCTTTTTGTTCCACCTGTACGCGGGAGACGCTCGATTGGCTTCGCCAGACGGTTCATCGAGCACACCACAGCGGTCCTCTTGACGAGTGCCTTAAGAACACCTGTGATGCTGCATTGAAGGCGCTGGGCAAACGGAATGGCAAGGTGATGGGCGTTGAGTAGGCGCGAACCATGCCCCTGGTGCGATGATGACCCCTGGGTAACTGATTGCCTTTGCCGAAATACTCATAAATGTCATGCAAATGGGTGCGAAACACCAGACCTGCATCCTGAGCTCCCATTTTGTGAGAAGCACTTCAAAATGCTGCCCACGGCGCACCGAAACAAACTGTGGAAGATGAGGCCATACGGCAAGTGTGGGGTGTGCGAGTCAAGGGCGGCGGTGCAGGAGTGGCACGAGCTGGCCAACCTCGCCATAGCCCTGATTTGCCGCATGGAATACGGCGGTCATGGGTGTCCTGATGAGCTGAGGGACAACGAGGGATTTTGCTGGGGGTGCGGCTGTCATGACGTACCTCGTGTCTATGAGGTCTCGGAGAAAATCATTCAGAGGTTCGGTCTCCGAACAGTGAGGGTGTAATGGGAAAGTTGAGGAGTCACGGGTTCACGTTGGACCCCACGGATATGACCGAGAGAACCATTGGCGGGGTCGTCATAGAGCCTGGAGATGGGGACGTACCAGACCCAATTTTTTGGACGAAGGCGTGTCGTCAGCTCGGGATTCCGAGCGAGGCGCAGCAATTCATGGCCGGTGACACTCCATCGGTACGAGCTCGGCTCCCGACCATGCCCAAAGAGACCTATGAGAGCATTCTCGAGCGAGCTTCTTTCTTGCTCGAGCGGGAAGCACAAGGGTTGCCCACCGAGCAGCTCCCGAGTGGTCGATGGCCTGACAGCCTCGATGAGTTTGCTGACCAAGTGCCCATTGTCATCGCTAAAGACCAGGAAAAGGCGTCTGTGTACCTCGATTTCGGGCGTCCGGTGCAGGCCATTGGTGTGAGCCCTGCCATGGCGCGGACCATTGCGACCATGATTGTGACCGCGGCGAATGAAATGGACCCTGATGGTGAGCTGGGCAACCGTCCCGAGCTCGTGAACATTGCGCGGCTCAAGGTGCCTGGAGTGGATACTGAGCAAGAGGGCACGGTGGAGCTCCCTGGAGTCCTCACGGGGCTCGAGCTTCCAGAAGAGGGTGATGATGACTGATTGGGTTGAGGATTCAGATGAGCAGGCTGAGGAGCCCACAGAGCCACAGGTAAAGGTGGGTCCTACTGGTGAGTACCCCAACGGCAAGATAGCTGAGGGGGACAAGGGCGAGCTCCAATTTGCGGTAGGCGTCACTCGGTCTGCTGAGGTCTTTTTGGACTTCGGAACCGATGTGAAATGGATTGCGCTCCCACCGGTCCAGGCCATTGGTCTGGCTGAGATACTCGCGGTGAATGCGGAGAAAGCGGTGCGTGTGGCTGAGGCGCTGGCCAAGCAGCAAAAAGGTGCAGGTCTCGTGGGCGCGGACGGGAAGCCATTAGAGGAGTAGGGCAATGCTGACGATTCGGGGCTACAGCGATGATGTGGTCGAGGCGAACATCGAGAAGAGTCGGAAGTGTGAGACGTGTGGTCAGCCCGTCAAAGACGCTTCCCAGGGCATGGTCTCTCATGATGTGGAGGGCGAGTTTGGTGCTCATAATGAGAGCATTGCGTTCACCATTGGCGATGATGAAGGGGGTGTAGTCGTCGAGATGATTTACATAGGCATATGGGCTACGAAGATTCACCAGCTTGGTGAGGATATCCCGGTGCCGTGGCAGGTCACGATTGGTGCAGATGGGCACACCGTTGTTGTCCGTGTGGACTGCCCAGAGGGAACACCAGCGCGTTGGATGAAACGAGACCGGTCATGAGTTGGCTCAAGCCCGTCAATATTCAGGCGCGAGACCTCTCTGATGCCTGGTTCACTGCTGTAGATTACGTGATGACCCACGGGCGGCAATGGACGGTCCAGCGCGGTTCATACGTGGGGCAGAAACGGTGGGAGCTCGATTGGGTGCAGATTCATATCACGCATCCACATCAGGGTGACCTCATTCCCGAAATGCCGCCGCACCTGGCACATATTCCCCCGCCGACGACCATGGAATACGTGCTTGGCTACGTCGGGTATCTGATGGAGGATGAGTCGCTCAAGGAAAATGAGGTCTACACCTACGGGCAGCGGGTCAAACCCCAGATGGATGCCATTGTCGAGCGGTACAAAAGGGGCTTTGGGTCGAATCAGGAGTGCATCTCCGTTGCTCGACCAGATGACATCGAATTGGATGACCCACCCTGCTTGCGGTCGATAGACACGCGCATCATGGCTCCTGACGGGCGAAAAGAGGGGGAACCTGACCAGCTCCATTTCTTCCCGTATTTTCGCTCGAATGATTTATGGAATGGGTTTCCCGCAAACATGGCGGCGTTGGTATTCATGCAGCAGTGGATGGCGCAAGAGATAGGGGTGGAGCCCGGTGAGATTATCTACACGTCGAAAGGACTCCACCTTTATGAGCATGTTTTTGACATCGCCAGACTGAGGACAGGTTCATGAGTGACCCGTACAGAAACGTAGACCCCGCGACTCTTCAGGATGATGTTGGCCGTCTGAAAGAGGATTTCGAGGAAACCAGGGCGTTCGTGGCTCAGTTCAGGTTTGAAGTGGATAAAATTGGTCAGATTATACGTGTTTTTAGGTTGGTTTTTCTCTGTGTTTTCCTCCCGCTTGTTTTGGGTGTTTTCCCGGTGTCTCTGGGAATTTTGGTGGGCCGAACCGATGAGCTCCAGCGTGAGGTGCAGGTTCTTCACACTGCTCGAGACCGCCAAGAGGCCGTGACCAAGTCATTGGTGTGGGAGCTCCGTCACATGTGGCGGGCCGATTCGGAGCAGGATGATTGTTTGTGTGATTTTGGTGAGGCTGAGTGGAAGTGCATTGCTTGGAGGTCTTGGTGATGAAACACATGTGGACGGATGAAGATGATGGAGCTCTCACGGATGCCGTGGAGGCGTGTCTGCCCATGCGGGATGCAATGAAGGGCAATCGTGAGATTTGGTGGGCGGCGGTATGTGGGAGATTGGGTTTCAGCGATGTGAGCCCCGACGCAGCGCGAACACGGTGGCAACGTCTTCGACAGGGTAAGGCGCGGAGCACAACAGAGTCGTGGGATAGGTTGGCTGAGAGGGTCGAAGAGTACGAGCAATCACTACTCGAGACCACCGCGAGCAGTGTTGCCGAAATGAGCAAAAAAGTCGACGAGATGCACGCTTGGTTCAGGCGGGAGTGGATGGAGAAGGGTTAGATGGGTGTTCATTTCTGTTCAACCACAAACTCCACCCACTTCACAGACTGCTGTGGTGTCGCCATCAACGACAACGAGCCCAAGTGCCCAAGGTGCGGAGAAGAGGTTCCGGGGGATGGCCGTGAGCGGCACAACCAAGCGATGGAGTGTTGGTACGGGCGGGAGAAGGTAGACGAGATGAGAGCGAAGTGGAGAAAGTAGATGTTGAAAACCCAGAAGTGTGTGCACGACATGTTTGTGGGGTTGGACCTTCCCCTGCCCAATGAGGAGCGTCCAGGGTTGCAGGGGTTGAATTACAACCTCTTGCGGGACCTTGTTTCTGAGGAGTCGGCAGAGTTTGACATCGCCATGCAGGCGCTTCAGTTGCTTCAGAGCGAAAGTGTTGTTGATGCTCGAGAGACTGCGGTGTGGCTATGTATGCTGCAAAAGCTGACAGATGCCGAGATTCAGAGATACCGGGAGATGACCAGCGCTGAGTTTCATCATGAGGCAACGCTGTATTGGTGGGCTGAGGTCATTGACGGCATCTGTGACACCATCGTGGTCTTGCACAACACGAGCAACGCCATGGGGGTGGACATCGAACCGTTTTTCGATGAGGTACACCGCGCCAATATGACCAAAGCAGACGGACCACTTCGAGCAGATGGCAAGCGACTGAAGCCACCGGATTTTCAGCCCCCGCGCATCGAACAGATGCTCAGGAACCTGCTGGAGACAGGAGAGGCGAAGCCATGAGCGAGACAAAGACAGTCAGAATCACGATGAACCTACCGGTCAACATTGAGCTGACGGTTGAGCCGATTCACGAGGGTGACGACTTCGATGTCAAAGACGTGAGCGTCCTGCCGGTTCAGGGCATTGGCATCTCAGACGTGAACGAGGCGATTGACGATGACGTTTTCAACGAGGTCATGCGGCAACTTGAGGCCAAACCATGAAGGGGCGCATTCGTTTTAGGCCAAAGCGAATGCACTGGGTTGGTGGAGTAGGCGAGCATGTCACGACAATCCTGGGAGACGTATAACAATGAGCGCTACTGCTGTGAGGCGTGCATTATGGTCTATTGCAAGCTCTGGGGAGTCGAGCCTGCACCTCTCGTGTGCCCCAAATGTGGTGGACCTCTGGTGCTCATTCCCGACGAGGACAGTCACATACACGAGGTCAATCCATGAACAGGTTTATGAATCGACACAAGGATGCGCCGAAGGATTGGATATGCAATGCCAAACAATCGCATGGGGAGTCCAACTACTGCTATGACCTGAACGGGCACATCAGCAAACTTGACTGTCCATGCCGGTGTTCGGCGTGCCTCATCAAAGAGAATCCAACATGGCGCGAAGGTGAGCCGGTGCAGGTGCATCCTGCTGAGGAGTGGACCGTAGAGATTCTCAAATCCAAGGGGTATGTGGGCATCTACCAGGGGGGTGGCAATGGTGAGGGTGACAATGCCGAAGGGTCTGGAATATGAATCGTGAGCAGCTCAGGGAAGCCCTCGCTGACTATGCTCATGATGCGTGGCGCGGGTGGATGGAATACATGGTCTCCAAGGTCGAGCTCGGCTCAGGTCGTTTGCGCGGTGGTGGAGAGTACATGGTCCAGGGGTGGCTTCCGTCTGGCCTGAGAGAGCGGTGGGCGCGGCAGATGAATACCGCTTATGAGGACCTGCCCGAGAGTGAAAAAGAAAGTGACCGAGCTGAGGCCGACAAAATGCTGGCCCTTTTTATGGGTGACAAGAAGCAGGACGAGATGTTTGACGAAGTGCAGAAACCGTATCACTACAATTCGTGTGGTGAGATGGATGATGATGGACGGGCGGTATTCGAGCCCATCAAAGTCATCGAGTCGTGGGGGCTTGGGTGGGGATTTTGCATGGGCAATGCCCTGAAATACATTCTCAGAGCTCCACACAAGGGGTCTGAACAACAGGACCTCGAGAAAGCCCTGTGGTATCTGGAGCGGATTTCTGGCGAATATTGCGTCAAGGCGACACCATACAGTGCTCGTTGCGATGCGAGTGATGTAGTCGAGGCGTGGGGGTTGACCAGGCACCTGGAAACGGCGGTCCATGCTATTTCAAAGGATGACCCAACGAGAGCTGCACATTGTGTTTTTGTGCATTTGGAAGAGTTGAAGGGCGCGGAAGAATCGTGACAAAAAAATGGATAGCTTTGTGCTGGCGCGTTGGTGTCGATGTTGAGCAGGTCGAGGGGCGGCGGTGCCCCGAGTGTGGAGACCCGAGCGGGCACAGGGAACACCCTGGAAATGTCATCAAAGATTTCGACAGGGCGAGGGTTCAGTTTCTTGGGGAGGTCAGGGTGTTGATGGAGCAGGTTCAGAGAGCTGCTATGGCGGCTTTTGACGAGCCTGAGATACATGACTATGTCAAGCATCTTGCGACGTCCCTGGGTGTGGTGAATGAGGCAGTGGCGCGTCATCGAGTGCTTTCGTTTGATGAATGGAAAAATGAGGTGTGTGGTGGTCGTCGGGCTTGCATTCCAGTCAAGGATTTAGAGGAGCACTGAGATGGGCCGTGTTCCAACGGAAAACCTGAAATGTGATTCGTGTGGGCTCGAGGTCATGCAAAAGGCTGAGCATCCCAATTGGAAGGGTGTCCCCATGGCACCCAATAGCGCTGAACTGAGATGGTTTTGCCGTGAGAAAGAACCCTGTGAAAAGGCGTTTGGTCGAGCCATCGGTGAGGCTGAGCACGCATGGTCGAGGGGTTGAGCTGTGGGCAAAATAAAGATTCCGAAGGGCACGACGGCGATACGCAGTGAAGGCACCAAAAAAGGGTACGAGCTCGTATTTGAGACCCCGACCGGCGATATCAGAAAAGAGCTCGGCACTGACATCGATGATGCCATCAGACTCGTTGCCAAGCTGAACCGAAAGCTCCAACTCCAGACTCCCCCATCATGAAACGAACAAATAAGGCCGGTGAGTGGCACGAGCTCATGGTCATCAGTGAGGGTGAGCTGTTTGGTCCCCAAGGGCACCCTGCTGGTTCAGCGGTGCGGGCCACATATGCTAGGTATGGGCGTGAGTTTCGTTTTTCTCATACATTGGGTGTCATTCGGGAGGGTGGTTTTCATCCAATCCAGCACATTCATGATAGGAACATGGTCGATTATGTTGTGCTGTTGGAGTGCTCTGCAATAGTTGTGGTAGCCGCGAAAAAGACCAGCGTGGAGATAATCAGAGACAATCCTGCTTTGTTTAAGACTCAGATGAGAAGCCGCATAGAGCAGGACGAGTTGATACAAAAGTCTCGAGAATCTATTGAAAAACCGAAAAAGAGGAAAAAGGTGCAACCTGTTTCAAAGCCTGGTTTTGGTGCGTCAATTGGAGACATGTTGAAGTCTAAGCAGTAGAGAGGCGATTCCTGATGTATGGCGACAGAGAGAACAATAGTGGTGGTGGTGGTAGTGGACGGCATAGGCGGAAGGTGGACCGGTGGGAGACGCTCGAGGCGCTGTATGACCGGACGGAACGGGTCGATGCTGAGAACATCAGGGTGGCGGTTGAAATCAAGCAGCCTGTATTTGAGGGTGGCGCGAGAGGATTCCCGAAAATGAATGCCACGCTGAGCCGTGGTGACAGGTATTTGAGGCTTTCGTGCTTCGATGGTGATGTGTCGGAAATCAAAGCGTTGTCGAGGTTGATTGCTGAATTGATGATGGTGTTGGATTTTCTACCTAAA
>Ga0265303_10002697_pt1 | contig 11034 bp, 11 predicted proteins | sample Helome_2_FD_192494 | JGI IMG/M metagenome (GOLD analysis project Ga0265303, IMG submission 192494) | Marine sediment microbial communities from subtidal zone of North Sea - Hel_20160317 (Illumina Assembly) | ecosystem: Environmental > Aquatic > Marine > Subtidal zone > Sediment ...
AATCCCTGGGCGGTACCGTGATCGTCGGCATGGTGCTCTTTGGACTTGCGCAGAAGTTCTTCTAATCATATTCATAGATTTCGTAAACAGTATCCTCCCCCAGTAACTGATCAATTTTCTCCTGAATTTCAGCGCGTTCTTTGCTCTGCAGCCATTGATTCCAGTAAAATTCTGATTGCCACTTGGTGACCACCATGCTCTCTTCGGGTTTGCCCGACCGTTTCAATGTTTCACCGGCAACATATCCCGGTGTGCCCATGGTCACCCCTCGCAGTTGATTGATCAACAACTTTAAATCCTCAGCCTTGTCTTGCGGTACTTTTCTCCTAATATGGATTTTGATCATTTCCAATCCTCCTTTCACGCTTGTTTGAAAGCGTTATAAGATTACAGCAAATAAAAGTCGGGAAAATATGCGATGAATTTTGCTTAAAGTTTCAATAAACCGGTAGACCAGAATCGGGATCCTAGAAGTTCTTTCGTGCGTAAGATACAGCGCCGAAAGTTTCGCGGGGGAATCAAGAAGAAAAGTAAGATCAGCGGTCGAAGGCGCAAGCGTTAGACCCAAATTATCTAATTTGGATTCATCTGTCAACAAAGACCGAATCGCTGCTCGGTCCTCTGACATCTGTTTTCTGTCCACTTCTAAACAGCTATAGCCATCTGGCGCTTATACAACTGACTATAAAGCCCGTCGCACGCCAGCAACTCATCGTGTTTGCCGATTTCAACAATGCGGCCTTGATCAAGAACGATGATTTTATCAGCATTGCGGACCGTGCTCAGCCGATGGGCGATAACCAGGGAGGTCCGATCCTTCAGAACTCTTTCCAGGGCCTGTTGAATCAAAAACTCGGCTTCAGCATCCACCGAAGACGTGGCTTCATCTAAAATCAAAATGCGTGGGTCAGCCAGGATGGCGCGGGCCAGGGCCAGGCGCTGCTTCTGGCCTCCGCTGAGTTTAACGCCTCTTTCACCGATCTCAGTGTCATACCCTTCCGGCAGCTGAATGATGAATTCGTGTGCATTAGCGGCTTTGGCGGCCTCCATAATTTCATCACGGTCGGCATCCGGTTTTCCATAAAGAAGATTTTCCACCACACTGTTGTTAAACAGAAAGGAGTCCTGCAGCACCACGGCCACCTGTTGCCGCAGGGAAGATAGTTTGATTTGGCGCAGATCGTGACCGTCGATCGTGATTTGTCCCTGATTGGGATCGTAAAAGCGGCAGATGAGATTGGCAATGCTGGTTTTACCGGCACCGCTGGGGCCCACCAGCGCCACCATTTCACCGGGAGCCATCTCAAAGGCAATGTCGTGCAGAACCTTATCACCGGTGCCATATCGAAAAGCCACCTCACCGAATACCAACTTGCCCTGAATGGTGGGTAAGGCGACAGCATCAGGGGTATCCCCGACTTCAGTGGTCTGATCAAGTATTTCAAAAAACCTTTCACCGGCCGCAATTGCTTCCTGGAAAATGTTGTCGACTTCGGTCAAGCGATTGATAGGCTCATAAAAAGAAGTAGTATAAGAAAGAAAAGCCACCAGGGTTCCCAGGGACATTTCCCCTTTTACCACCATTAACGCACCCACACCCAGTACGATCACCGAACCCATGGCGCCCAGAAACCGTATGGCCGGAAAAAATACAGACCAGTATCGGATGCCCTTGACCCGCGCCCGGTAATAGCGTTCACTCTCGGTGGTAAAGCGCTTGCGTTCCATATCTTCCCGGGCGAAAGCCTGAATTACCCGGATCCCGGAAAGATTGTCCTGCAATTTGGCATTGATGTCGCCCAGACGGGCGCGGACATTGCGATAAACGGGCCGGATTTTGGTGTTGTAATGTCGCAGGGCGATGGCCAGAATCGGAACCGGTATCAGGACCAGTGCGGCCAGGCGCCAATCCAGTACCAAAAGTATAATGGATCCACCGATCAAGCGGATCAGATCGACGGCCGTCAATGCGGAACCATGGGTAACAAAATGCTCCAGGGCGCTAAGGTCATTGGTTACCCGCGACATCAGCTCGCCGGTGGAGGTACGTTCAAAAAATGACAGGGACATTTTCTGCAAATAGGCATACAGCCGGACCCGCAAATCAAATATAAATTTTTCACCCAGAGCATGACGGATGTAATTATCACCGATCTGAACCAGTTGGCTCAAGGCATAGACACCTACCAGAGCAGCAATCATAACCCCCAAGTATTTAAGATTAAACGCGTTGATGACCCCATCGACAATTTCTTTTTGAAAAAGTGGCGGCACCAGTTCCAGTCCCGCCCGCCCAACGAGTAAAACCGCGCTCAGTATCAATGTTTTCCAGTAAGGTGTTAAAAGAAGAAAAAGTCTTTTCAGAATATCCATGTGTTACTCCTGTGTGAGAATATCGGCGAAAGGTCTTCATAGGCCAAGGGCGGACAAGTCCAAATATGCGGCCGGGAGTATAAAAAAAGATGATCCGAGTGTAAAGAGTTGTTTTTTTTAAAATACTATCAATGCAATAGGTTCATGATGATATGTATTTTTGGGGATCTGCCATAAATTCCCTGTAAATCCGGTAGTGGTCAGTATCTTCATAAGCGATTTGTTTGACCGGAGCATCGTCAAAGGACAGGATCCGGCTTCCGGGACACGCCAGCAAAATAGGTGAATGGGTGGCAATGATAAATTGGGCCTGACCGCTGCGCCCGGCCTCCTTGAGTAATTCCAGCAACTCCAGCTGACTTTTGGGAGACAGCGCTGTTTCCGGTTCATCCAGGACATACAGCCCTTTAATTTTCAACCGTGATTTAAAAAAGGCCATCAGGGATTGGCCGTGGGACTGGGCCATCAGGGATTTGCCGCCGAAATATTCAAGCAACCCCGGATCCATGGTCAGCCACTCATCCAGAATGCGGGCAAAATTATTAAAAATGTCCGAGCTGAAAAAGGACCCATTCACCCTGCGGCCGTTGGCCCATTCAATGCTGATAGTCTGGTACAGAGCATTTTCATAGGGGCTGGCATTGTAGCGCGGCCGAAGAATTCCCTGCCAGATATAGATACCGCATTTGCGGGTGATGGCTTCAACCAGAGTCGACTTCCCGGAGCCGTTTTCACCCACAAAAAAAGTCACCGGCGTGTCCAACTCAATACTGCTGGTTTTCTGGAATAGTTCCAGATTAAAGGGATAGTGGTCCCGGGTTGGGTATTTTTCAGGATTTAGCGTTACTTTTTTCAGATGCACGTATAAACCTCCTTTTACACTGGTTGCAGTTTTGCTGGGTTAGGATTGATGGCAAAACTCGACCGGACATTTGTCAGCTCATGCCTTAGCCAGAGTGCAACCACCACTGTTTCGACGGCAGCGGTGGCCAGCTTGATCCACCATACTGATTGAATCCCCCAGCTGAAATAGACCGGCAGCGTAAACACCAGGCCGGCAAACAGGGCATTATCCACCACCGCGCCAACCAGGCTGGGATAGGTTTTCCCCAACCCCTGAAAAGCCGTCGACGCCACCATGATGGTCCCCACCATAACAAACCCGATGGCAAATATTCTTAAATATATTACGCCGAATTGAATAACCTCTGAATTGTTGCTGAAGATGCTGATCAAAGTTTGCGGATACAGCAGACAAATTACGCTGCAGCCAACCATAAACACCGTGGAAATCAGCCAGGCCCTCCCGATAGTTCCGGTAATTCGCGAAAATTTCCGGGCTCCAAAATTTTGGCCGACGATGGCTGCCATGGCTGAGGCGACGGCAATGACCGGAATATATATTCCCTGCAGAATTCTAAACCCGATGCCTATCGACGCCAGCGCCGCAGTGCCGTACATACTGATTACCCGATAGGTGATCATTAAATTGGCAGCCAGCAAAAAGTGATTCATTCCCGAGGGGACCCCAATATACAGGATTTTTTTAATAATTTCAGGATTAAAGCGCCATCTCCCTTTTAAATTAATATGGAATTGTTTGAAAAATATCATGTAGCCGTATATTCCAAGAGCATAAATATGAGAAATCAACGAAGCAATTGCGGCACCGCGTACTCCCAATGCCGGCAGACCCAGCCAGCCGAAAATGAGAATGGGATCCAGAACAATATTTAATATATTTGCCTGGAGCATGATGATCATCGGGGTTTTGGTATCTCCCATCCCGCGGTAACAATTGCCGATGGCATAGAGAAAAATCATGAACAAAAAAGAGATGGAAAAAATTTGAAAGTATTGAATTCCCCATTGGAGGGATTGGCCGCTACCGCCGAAAAATCTGATATAAAAAGGGGCGATTAACAAACCGGTCACCGCTTCGACAGTGCCGATGACAAGGGCCATCAAAAGGCTTTGCTTGAATACCTGTGCTGCTTGGCTATAATCTTTGCGGCCGAACGCCTGGGCAATCAGCGCCATGCCGCCGGTTCCCAGAATCGTGGAAAATCCCAGGTGGATGAAAAAGGCGTTGCTCGAAATGGAAAGTGCGGCAACAGCATCAGGCCCCAGGCGCCCTACGAAATATATATCCACCAATAAATAAACGGTAAATAAAACCATGCTGATCGTAACCGGCACGGCCAGTTTTACCAGCGTTTTGAGAATAGGACCTTCGGTGAGGTCAAGACGTTTCGTAGGTCGTTGATTTTTCAATTTATATTTTTATTTAATTATTTCGATCTGTTGAGCTCAACAAACTATTACCAAATCCGAATATCGAATCCCGAAATTCTAAACAATATTTAAATTCGAATGTTCAAAATTCAAAGCAAGTAATTCTGAATCTTCAGTACGGTTTTGGTCATTGTCTTTTCGGTCATTGGGATTTGCTTCGAATTTCGTTATTCGCATTTCGAATTTGCCGAGCAATAGCAAAAATGAAAATTCAATACGGCTCTATTTTTTAATTTTTAAATGGTTCGAATTTGATTCCATTTGATTTAGCGAGGCTATCGCTTCTTCCGCCCAATTTATGTATGCCCGGTTTACATGTTCGCCATAGGCGAATGCCAGTTGCCAGAAGGGCATATTGGGATCATCGACTTCCTCATTGTTAAACCGCTCTTTTAATGTTTCAATCTTTTTTAGATCAGTCATCTGACGACTCCGGAAACGTTCTATTTGAAGAATGTTATCCGCAACCGAAATTTGTCTGCCGAACATTAGTTTTAAAAGGGTTTCATGTCGCCCGATATGACGACCGGTAGGTTCCATCAGCCACTGCTGCAATTCCTCGCGTCCCATTTTTGTTATGGCGTAAATGTGGCGGTCCGGTTTGCCCTCCTGTTTGTGAACGGATTTGGTGGCCCGCCCTTCTTCGGCCAATCGTTTCAAAATGGGATAGATCTGGCCGTAACTTTCGCTCCAGAATCCGGCTACACTTTGCTCGTAGAATTTTTTAATATCATAGCCGGACATGGGCCCGTAAGATAAAATTCCCAGAACGGCGACTCTGGTTTTGCTTTTCTTCATAGTTCTCCACTTTTAATATATCTAAATGATATATAGCAAAAAGATATTATGTGTCAAATGGATAAAAAATAAATTCATTAAAAATTGATTGTTTCAGCAAGAATCGGGTGGCATGGGTTTATGAAATGATCTATATTGCGTTTAGATTTAACGAAAGGTAATGCAGGTTATGAAAACACCCTCTCTATCCCAGACCAGCGACGATTACGATCGGGTTGAAAAGGCCATAAAATTTATTGAGAATAACGTTTCTTCTCAACCGGATCTGAAGGAAATTGCAGACCATATCGGTCTGAGTGAATTTCATTTCCAACGCCTCTTCGGCCGCTGGGTCGGTATCAGCCCCAAGCGGTTTTTACAATTTTTGACCAAAGAATACGCCAAACAACTGTTGGAAAATTCCGTCAACCTTCTTGATGTAACCTATGAAGCCGGTCTGTCCAGTCCCGGAAGGCTTCACGACTTATTTGTCACCTGCGAGGCTGTTACACCGGGAGAATACAAAACCAAAGGAGAAGGGATTACCATTAAGTATGGTATTCATCGCAGCCCCTTTGGTGATTGTCTGCTGGCGACCACCGAAAGAGGTATTTGCGGTTTCTTTTTCGTAAAATATAGACAAAGAAAGGACCCCCTTACTGAATTACGCTATTTTTGGAAAAATGCTGATATTGTAGAAGATCCGCATGCATCCCGTGAACTGGTTGATCGAATTTTTAATCCGTCCTTCGCCAACACCTCCGCACCGTTGCATTTGATTTTAAACGGTACCAATTTTCAGATAAAAGTCTGGGAAGCCTTGATCAAAATTCCGTTCGGTGCGGTGGTTTCCTATGAAGATGTGGCAATTCAGGTGGGCATCCCCGGTGCCACCCGGGCCGTGGGCAGTGCGGTCGGTAAAAATCCCGTTTCCTTTATCATCCCCTGCCACCGGGTGATTCGCAAGACGGCCGATTTCGGCAACTACGGTGGGGGCACGGCCAGGAAGAAAGCAATACTTGGCTGGGAAGCCGCGCATATGAGTATGGCGCAAAGCGCCTGATTAAGCTCATAGCTCATAGTATAAATGGTATTCTATCGTTTGGTCAATATTGTCCAACTGATAAAAAGCTGCCATATTCGTCGGTCACCGGAGTGACTCATCAATTTTTTTCAACCATGTTGAAGTTGTCTCAAAACAGCAGATCACATTCAAGGACAAGGCGTTGCACCTAAGGTGATGAAATTGAATTCATTACGCTGATGGAATTTGATTCCTGGGAGGCGGTCAAGCAATTCGCCGGTGAGGACTGCGAACGGGCCTATGTGCCCCTGATGGCCCGTGACGTCCTGGCCCATTTTGATGAGCGTTCCCAGCATTATGAAATACGCGAGAAAATAAACTATCAATCGGTGATAACTTAACGATTATCATATATCGTTATAATTTTACCGTTGGCTTGGCCTTCAACGCTTTTAACATAGGCATTTATCACCTTATCCATTGGAATTGCATTATGCCCGGGAAAGTAGGCTTCATATTTATCGACGGCGTCTTCAACCAGACCCGATGAGACAACATTAATCCTGACGCTATTGCCCAATTCTAAAGAGGCGGCTTTAACAAAGCTGTGGATTCCACCATTGACCATGGCCGGGCTGGTTGTGCCTACAACCGGGTCATCGGCCAATATGCCGGTACTTAAGGTAAACGACCCACCGGTATTCAGGTATTTTTGTCCAATTCTTACCAGATTTACCTGCCCCATCAGCTTGCTTTTCAGCCCGATATGAAAGTCTTCTTCCGTCATCGCGTCCAATGCGGCCCACTTTGCTTCTCCTGCAATACAAACAATGGCATCAACTTTTCCAATGCTTTCATACATGGCTTCAATGGATTTGCTATCCGCAATGTCTACATTTACATCACCGGAATTTCGACCGGCGATTACAATTTCATGCTTCTTTGCCAAATGAACACTAACCTTTTTTCCTATTGTACCGGTACCGCCAATTATAAGAATTTTCATTCAATTTTTTCCCCTAGTTTTAGTCCCTTTTTAATAATCGATCAATCAACGTCATTTCATGGTAATACACAAAACCAAAATGGCAAGCAAGCGCCGTGGCTTACGCCACCCCACAGCTTATTCCCGTCAAATGATCAACTGCTTTTCTAAGCCAGAGCTTTCTTAATCCGGTCCATGGCAGTTTTAACGTTTTCATAATCGTTAAAGGCGCTGATCCGTATATAGCCTTCGCCGCATTTTCCGAATCCGGCGCCCGGCGTGCAAACCACAGCGGCTTTTTCCAGAAGCCGGTCAAAGAACTTCCAGGAATCAGATCCACCGTCAATCCAGATATAAGGAGAATTTTCACCACCGATATATTCAAATCCGAGAGAGAACATTTCCCGTCGAATCAAGGCAGCATTTTTCAGGTAATAGTCGATCAATGCTTTTGTCTGTTGTTGGCCTTCTTCGCTGTATACGGCTTCCGCCGCTTTTTGCACGGGATAGGAAACCCCATTGAATTTGGTTGACTGGCGGCGATACCAGAGTGCGTGCAGGTCTTTTCTTTCGCCTTTATCTGTGTAGGCGACACATGTTTTTGGCACCACCGTAAAGGCGCAGCGGGTACCTGTAAAACCAGCCGTTTTAGAAAAGCTCCGAAACTCGATGGCGACTTCCCGGGCCCCTTCGATCTCGTAAATTGATTTTGGCAGTTCGTCATCGCGGATGAATGACTCATAGGCTGCATCAAACAAGATGAGGGCTTTGTTCATACGGGCATATTCCACGCATTCCTTCAGTGCAGATTTAGAAATGGTTGCTCCGGTGGGGTTGTTTGGATAGCACAGGTAAATCAGATCTACCTTTTCCCGGGGTAAATCCGGGATAAAACCGTTTTCCCGGTTGCCCTCCAAATAAACAAGTCCTTCATAGCGGCCCCGGTCATACCCCCCGGTTCTGCCCGCCATGACGTTGGTATCGACGTAAACCGGATAAACCGGATCGGGGATCGCAATCTTTATATCTTTAGAAAAAATTTCCTGGATGTTACCGTTGTCACACTTGGCACCATCGCTGATAAATATCTCATCCGGGGAAATATCAGCCCCCCTGGCCTGGAAATCATGTCGGGCTATTTTTTCCCGTAAAAATTCATAGCCCTGCTCGGGACCGTAGCCCCGAAACGTCTTGGCGTCGGCCATTTCGTCTACTCCCCGGTGAAACGCCTGAATGCAGGCCGGGGGCAGGGGTCGGGTGACATCACCGATGCCCAGCTTAATCACCTCCCGGTCCGGATGCGTTTCCTGATAGGCGGCGGTTCGGTTTTTAATTTCGGCAAACAAATAGGATGCCTGAAGTTTAAGATAGTTTTCATTAATTGTGATCATCGTTTACTCCTGTAAATTTATGATACTTTTTCGCCATCATCAATCGGGAATTGGGCTGTTTCTTTATAGGTGGACATGACGATGGAGGTCTTCGTCAGCTGGACACCATTGATGGACCTGATGGTTTCGCGGATCAGGCGTCCGATTTCTTTGGTATCCGATCCTCGCAGTTTGACCAAAAAGGCATCTTCACCGGCCACATAATGAACTTCCTGAACATGGGGGCGGTGAGCCAGTTTCCTTCCAAGCTCGATTTCATCAGCATGTTCATCCGTTTTTACCGTGATAAACGCAACCAGACCTTTGTTAAAAAATTTGGGGTTTAGTCGAACTTCATAACCATCTATAATTCTATGCTTTTCAAGCTTGCGAATTCGTTCCAGAACTGCCGAAGGCGCTAAACCTACCTGGCGCGCTACATCCACATTGGGAATCCGGGCTTTTTCCTGTAAAATTTTCAGTATATTTAAATTAATATCATCAATCATTCTGATATTCCAAAAATATTCAGAATAATATTCTTTAATTTTACTTATGTCAAGAAGTATATACTAAAATCAGGGTAGCAGCCGTCGCTACGCAGGAGCGTGACTATGGCGCGGCAGGCAGGGCAGGTGCAAGGTATTAAAAGGATAATATCATTATAAAAAGGTCCCCCGCGGCTATGATGTCGAACATCCCAACGCCGAATATCTCCGGTATAATGGTCTAACCGACCGGGTTGAAGAAAAAGTGCCGGATGCGTTTTATTCGAATGCACTTATTGACTATGCATATACACATTATAAAAATATGTTGCCCCTGCACTGATGGCTCAAAATAGCTTTCGACGATTAGGGTTTAATATGAATTCTCAAAAAAGTAGAGATAAAATTCTCTAACTGTGCATTTGTATCCAAACGAGAAATTTACTATACTGCTTGACTCAGTTCGACAGCCCGGTTTATGGCGCTGTCAATGGCTTCCATGATACCGGCCTTAAAGGCATAGGTTTCCAGGGTATACAGGCTTTCGATGGAAATTCCGCCCGGCGTGCTGGCTTCACTGATGAGCTCGTGGGGAGGTACCTGCCGGGTATTCCAAACTTCCATGGAGCCGGCGATGGTTTGATACACAATTTTTGTTGAGGTATCGCGATCGATCCCGGCCCGAACACCGGCATCGATGAGGGACTGAAACAGCATGTAGGTGATGGTGGGACTGCTCAAGGCCATTACGGTATTCACCTGTTCCTCTTTTACAACCACATACTCTCCCAGGCAGGCGAATAGCTCAAAAATATCCTCTCGTATGTCTTTTGCGACATGGGTGTTAAAGGCCAGGGCGGCGATACCCATCCCGACCTGGCTCGGTGGATTGGGCAGGGCCCTGACCACAGGGAGCTGATTCCCTAATCCCTCATAGGCTTTCATGGGTATGCCGGCAGCCACGGTAATAATAACCTTGTTATCCGGCAAGCCGTTGCGTTTCAGCTCTTCCACCACCTCTCCCACTATATGCGGAAGGACATTGATAAAAATAAAATCACCCATAAACACCGCCTCCATATTATCTTCAGCGACGGATATCCCATAGGCTTTTTTCAAATGTTGCCCTTTTTCTTTAACCGGATCACTGACTATCAGGCATTCTGGAACAGGATTATCGGACTTGGTCAAATTGGATAAGATGATTTCAGTGATGTGGCCGCCGCCGATAAAGGCGAGGGATCGATCTTTTAAAGCCATAATTTTTTCCTCACAAGAGCTGGTTTGTATGAAATCTCCCTCGATCCCCACATTCGGCGAGCTCATGTCGAGCCGCTTTAATAAAGGGGGAAGAATCGGTTATGCCCTTATCTAAAGGGAGATAGATGGAATTAGGTTCCCTCCTTAGCAATAGGGGCTTTGACTGAAATTCAGAAAATTTAAACAGGCACCTTAATTTCAAGGATAAGGATATATGACAGTCATACCATTTCGGATTGGACTGACAAGCGCTTAACTCTGACAATGCCGATAATTTCCTGTTTTGTAAAGAAAAAACTCCTATTCAATTTCCCAGAATGCAATATTTTAACATCGTATTCAACTTCGTTCAGCGGTCCCGGTCTGGCCGGAATTAAAATTCGCATCAAGTTAAAACAAAGCTTTTTAGAATGACCTGTTTGATTTCCTAATTTAATAAAATTACTTAATATTTCTGAAAAA
>Ga0265303_10002698_pt1 | contig 11034 bp, 11 predicted proteins | sample Helome_2_FD_192494 | JGI IMG/M metagenome (GOLD analysis project Ga0265303, IMG submission 192494) | Marine sediment microbial communities from subtidal zone of North Sea - Hel_20160317 (Illumina Assembly) | ecosystem: Environmental > Aquatic > Marine > Subtidal zone > Sediment ...
TGGCCTGATCCGGGGCACCGAGATCGTCGAACAGGAGTTCCCCGCACAAGGCAGGACCGCGCCCGGTCAGCAGCCCGGTCTTCATGCCGACAAAAGTGACGGTGAGATCCGCGGTCACGCCGACCCCCATCACCTTGCCGGTGTCTGCGTGCAGACCGCTGGGAATATCTACCGCCACCACCGGCCCGGGCGCCGCATTGATCGCCGCCACCGCCTCCGCGAAACGGCCACCGACGTCCCGATCCAGACCCGTGCCGAGCAATGCATCGACGATGATTGACTCAGAGCCCTCCAGCGCGCCGGTCCAGGGCGACACCTCGCCACCGGCGTCGGCGTACCCGCGGGCGGCCTCGAGGGCATCGCCACCGAGGCGCGACGGGTCCACCAGCGCGAGAACCGTGACCGGTCGACCCGCCTCGCGGGCCAGCCGCGCGATCACATAACCATCGCCCGCATTGTTTCCGGCGCCGCAAACCACGCTCAGCGGCAGCTCGGGCCAACGCCGGGCCAGTGCCCCGAAAGTCGCGTTACCCGCCCTGCACATCAGGCGATAACCGGGCACGCCGAAATCCTCGATCGTGCGCCGATCCAGCTCACGGACGCCGGCCGCTGCATAGAGACTGATGGGCAAGCCACTCATGCCTGTGATTATACTTGGCGGGAAACCACAACCCACGCTCGACGCTCCGATACGCCACACGCCAACACGCGACGCAGCCCAGTGAATGACGCTCCAGCCGATCCGCGACTCGAGAATCTCGCCATCCAGATCAAGACCTGGGGCCGGGAGCTGGGCTTTCAGCAGGTCGGCATCACCGGCACGGACCTGAGCGAGGACGAGACGCGCCTGCAGCGCTGGCTGGACGCCGGCCGCCACGGCGACATGGACTATATGGCGCGCCATGGCGCGCGTCGCAGTCGCCCCGCTGCGCTACGCCCCGGCACCGTGTCTGTGATCTCCGCGCGCATGGACTACCTGCCCCCTGCCGCGCGCGATGCCTGGTCAGTGATCGACGATGCCGCACTCGGCTTTATCTCCCGCTATGCCCTCGGCCGCGATTACCACAAGGTGTTGCGTCGCCGGCTGCAGCGGCTGGCCGAGCGGATCGAGGCGCGCATTGGCGACTTCGGTTATCGGGCCTTTGTGGACAGTGCGCCGGTGCTGGAGAAAGCGCTGGCACGCAATGCAGGATTGGGCTGGATCGGCAAACACACCAACCTGATCCACCGCCGCGCCGGCTCCTGGTTCTTCCTCGGCGAGCTGTACATCGACCTGCCGCTACCCGCCGACGCACCCGCATCCGAGCACTGCGGCAGCTGCACCGCGTGTATCGATGTGTGTCCGACCCAGGCCATCGTCGGGCCATGGGAGCTCGACGCCCGGCGCTGCATCTCTTATCTCACTATCGAGCACCGGGGTTCGATCCCCGAGGTGTTCCGCAAAGCGATCGGCAACCGTATCTACGGCTGCGACGACTGCCAGCTCGTGTGCCCCTGGAACAAGTTCGCCGAGCTGAGCGTGGAGCCCGATTTCGCGATCCGACACGGGCTGGACAAGACCGGGCTGATCGAGCTGTTTGGCTGGAGCGAGGAAGAGTTCCTGCAGCGCACCGCCGGCAGCGCGATCCGCCGCATCGGTCACGAGCGATGGCTACGCAATATCGCCGTAGCGCTGGGCAACGCACCCGCTACGCGGCAGGTGCGCAAGGCGCTGATGGCGCGCCGCGACCATCCATCGGCCCTGGTCCGGGAGCATGTGGCCTGGGCCCTGGACCAGCATCGGGTGGCCGGAGCGTCCTAGCCCGGCACAGTCACGCGCAGATTATCGATCAGACGCGCGCGCCCGAGCCAGGCCGCGGCCATGACGACACAATCGCGCCCTGGCAGCGGATCTCCGAGCGTCTCGGCGTCGCGGATTTCGAAATAGTCCGGACGCATCCCCGCCGATTCCAGCATCGCGGCGCCCTGACTGGCGAGCTGTTCGAACTCGCCGACGCCGATCGCCAGCGCGGCGGCAGTCTGACGCAAGGCCTGGAACAGACAGGGCGCAGCGGCACGCTCATGGGGGTCCAGATACCGATTGCGCGAGCTCATCGCCAGGCCGTCGGGCTCGCGATGGGTCGGCGCGCTGATTACCTCGACCGGAAAGCACAGATCATGCGCCAGACGGCGGATTACCAGCAGCTGCTGGTAGTCCTTTTCGCCAAACACCGCCATGTCGGGGTCTACCAGATTGAACAGCTTGGTGACGATGGTGGCGACGCCACGGAAATGACCATCGCGGAAGCTGCCGCAGAGGATATCCGAGAGGCCCGGCACCTCGACATAAGTGACAGACCCGGTGCCGCCCGGATAGATCTCTTCGGTAGCGGGCAGGAACAGCGCATCCACGCCCTCATCGACGAGTCGGTCACGGTCATCCTGTTCGGTGCGCGGGTAGGACTCGTAGTCCTCCCCGGGGGCGAATTGCATCGGGTTGACGAACACGCTGACCACGACCCGGTCCGCGTTGGCGCGAGCGACTCGCACCAGGCTTATGTGACCATCGTGGAGGTTGCCCATGGTCGGTACGAGAGCGACCCGTTCGCCGGCCGCTTTCCAGCGGCCGATCCGCGTTCTGAGATCATTTACATCCGGCACGACAAACATGGCTTGGATCCGATCTGTTGCGACGGTCTCAGGTAAAGCAGTGTGCCGCGGCCGGGTAGGAGCGATTCTTGACCTCCGCCACATAGGCGGCGACCGCCTCCAACGGGGTGGCCGCCTGGTCCATGTAATTTTTCACGAAACGCGGCATGCGTCCGGGCGTCAGCCCGATGATGTCGTAAAGGACCAGGATCTGGCCGTCCACCTCGGGTCCTGCGCCGATACCCACAACCGGGACCTTGACCGCCGCGCGCACTTGCGCGCCGAGATCCGCTGGCACGCATTCCAGCAACACGATATCGGCGCCGGCATCCTCCAGCGCCCTCGCCTCTTCGATCATGCGCCGGGCCGCCGCTTCTTCGCGGCCCTGGACCTTGAAGCCGCCGAGTTTGTGCACCGACTGCGGCGTCAGGCCGATGTGGGCACAGACCGGGATATCGCGGCCGGCCAGGAACTCGACCGTGCGCACCTGGAGCATGCCGCCCTCGAGCTTGACCATCTTGGCACCACCCTCCTGCATCAGCCGCGCCGCGTTGGCCAGCGCCTGCTCCGGCAGCGCATAGCTGGCGAAGGGCATGTCGGCGACCAGGAAGCCACGGTGCAGTCCGCGCGAGACACAGCGCGTGTGGTAGACCATGTCCTGCATCGACACCGGCACCGTGGTGTCGTGTCCCTGCACCACCATGCCGAGGGAATCCCCGACCAGCACCAGGTCAACGCCGGCGTCATCGACCAGCGCGGCAAAACTGGCGTCATAGGCGGTCAGACACGCGATCGGCTCACCGGCGGCCTTCATCTCGGCGAGGGTCGAGATCGTCACCGGTTTCTCGGTCGGGCTGCGCGCCTGCAGGTGGCTGTATAGCGACATGACGGGGACTCTGAATCGGGAAGTGGATCAGGATGGACTAGCGATGGACAAACATCAACGCGGCCCTCAGGCCGGAACGAAAGGAACCGGATTGAAATAATGGCGTCCGCTACGCGCCACCAATATGCGATCCAGCAGCTGCTGAAAATCTGCGGTGCTGTGCACCGGATCTATAGATGCGACATTGACGATCAGCAGCGGCGAGCGGTCATAACGGTGGAAAAAACGCAGATAGGCGTCGCCGAGGCGCTGCAGATAATCCTGCTGGATGCGCTGCTCGTATTCGATGCCGCGACGGCGCACACGCTCCAGCAGCGTCTCGGCCGGTGCCTGCAGATAGACCACAAGATCCGGCACCGGAGCGTCGAGAGACAGCTGCTGATAGACCTGCTCGTAGAGCCGATACTCCTCGTCACCGAGGGTCAGCTGCGCGAACAGCCGGTCCTTGTCGAGCAAGAAGTCGGCGACCCGCGCGGGCGCAAACAGATCACTCTGGCGCAGCGACTGAATCTGCTGCGCGCGCTGGAACAGAAAGTGCAGCTGGGTCGGCAACGCGGCATTGACCGGATCCCGATAAAAACGCTCGAGAAACGGATTCTCCTCTGCCTTCTCCAGTACCAGCTCGTATTCCAGCGCCGTCGCGACGCGCCGGGCGAGACTGGTCTTGCCGACGCCGATCGGGCCTTCAAAGACTATATAGCGCGGCGGCTGGCTCAAGTCGGACGATCCCCGCTCAGGTCTGTGGACATTATCTCTTCCAGCCCGTCACTGCCTAGCTGATCCCGGATACTGGCCAGTCGGCGTCCGTCCGGTAGCGTCAGATCCGGCGCTATGTGCAGCAGAGGGTAGACGACGAAGTTCCTCTCTGTCAGCCCTGGGTGAGGAATGACCAGCCGCGCGTCGTCGATGACCTGGCTGCCGAACAACAGCAGGTCCAGGTCCAGGGTGCGGGGACCCCAGCGCTCGCGGACGCGGCTGCGGCCAAAGCTGTGCTCCAGCGTCTGCAGCTCGTCGAGCAGCCGGTGCGGATCGAGCCGGGTGAGCAAACCGGCGACCGCGTTCACGTACCAGGGCTGATCCTGAGGACCCATGGGCGCGGATCGAAATAGCGGCGAGCGGGCCAGCAGGCGGCATTGCTCAAGCTCGGACAGTGCCACGAAGGCCGCCTGGATCTGTCTGACCGGCTCATCGAGGTTGCTGCCGAGACCGACGAAGACAGGGGTCCAGTGCTCCACGGACAACGGCTTCAGGTGGGTTTCTTCTTGCGCCGTCGAGGCCGCCGGCGCGGGCCGCGCTCTCCGGGTTTTGGAGCCACCGCCGCCTTGCGGTGTGCGGGATCCATCGATTCCAGACGTTCCCAGAATTCCAAGACATCCGGCGTCTCGTCGCCGGCGGCCACGCGCAGACGCAGGAAATCGAACCCGGCGCGAAACCGCGGGTGCTCGACCAGCCTGAGCGCACGCCGCCCGTGATGGCTACGCATGCGCAGTTGCATCACCATCATCTCGCGCATCGGTGTACCGAAGCGTCGCGGGATGGATACGTGCTGCTGCTGGGCGCGGAGCACGGTGTCGCAGGCTTCGATCATGGCTTGCATCGGCGCATCACCGGATTCGCGCAGCGTTGCCGCGAGTTTCTCAGCCGGCTGCCACAGGAACACGCCGAGCAGGAACATGGGTGTAACCGGTTGACCCCTGGCCACACGTTCATCGGTATTCTCAAGGGCCTTGAGCAGCAGCGAGCGGAAACTGTCGTTTTCCTCCTGGTCCAGCGCCCGATCGGTAGCCGGGAACAGGTGGCGGAACAGACCGTAATGCCTCAGCAACTCATAGGACTGCACCGCATGGCCCGACAAGAACAGCTTCAACGATTCATCGAACAAGCGTGCCGCGGGCACCTCGGCCAGCAGATCCCCGAGCGTTAGCAGCGGCGCTTCGGTCGCCGGGTCAAATCGGAATCCGAGCTTGGCCGCAAAGCGCACCGCGCGCAGCATCCTGACCGGATCTTCCCGGTAGCGGTCCTCAGGCTCGCCGAGCAGGCGCATGGTGCCGTCGAGGATGTCCTGCACGCCGCTGGCATAGTCCCAGATCGAGAAATCGGCGATGTTGTAATAGAGCGCGTTGCAGGTGAAGTCCCGACGCCAGACGTCCTCGTCGATATCGCCGTAGACATTATCTCTGAGGATGCGTCCACCGGCATCGGTCTTGCGGTCGAGCTGCTCGTCGACCTCCATATCCCGGGTGGCGCGGAAGGTCGCCACTTCGATGATCTCGCGGCCGAAGTGCACATGCGCCAGGCGGAATCTGCGTCCGATCAGACGGCTGTTGCGGAACAGACGTCGGACGTCCTCGGGCAGCGCGTCGGTGACGATGTCGAAGTCCTTGGGTTCACGCCCGAGCAGCAAATCGCGCACGCCACCGCCGACCAGGAAGGCCTTGTAGCCGGATTCCTTTAGTCGATAAAGGACCCGGAGGGCATTCTTGGAGATCTGGGACCGGGAGACGTTATGGTCGGGCCGGGGGACGATGACCGGACCTTCGTGCCGGGTACTGGGGACTGTGTGATTCAAATAGTGACGCGCTTGAGCAAATTTGAGCGGCCGCTATAATATCACGCCCCTCGGGACCCTCCGGCCTGAATCTTCCAAAGAGCTTCCGGCCGCCGCGGCTCCTCCGGGAAAGCTGTGCTCCGTTCGTCTAGTGGTTAGGACGCTGGCCTCTCACGCCGGTAACAGGGGTTCGAATCCCCTACGGAGTACCATCCCCGCCCAGTCGCTGCCCCCCGGCTCCGCTGACCTGATGGGGGTCGGCGTCTGCTGCCACCTATTCCGTATCGACGTTGCTGGCGGCCAAAATCGCGAAAAACAGCAGCGGCAACGCGACGATTCCCGATGTGGCTGCGACCCAGCCGGTCGCTTCCAGGAACGCGTACCCGGAAAAAAACAGGGCGAACACGGTCACGGTTGCCAGATGGCTGCGACGGAACAGGCCGAAGAACAGGAAATACAACAGCAGCAACGCGCCGCAGGCCAAGAAGATGTCCATGACTCACTCCAAACCTTGATTGAGCTGACGCCAGTCTAATGATCTCAGACCGTCGCTTATTGGCAGTTCACGCCAGTATTTTTGCAGTTGCCTGCAACGCGCCACTTTGGTCTGCGCGGGCAAAAAAAAACCCGGCGCAAGGCCGGGCAAAATTACGCTGCGGCTTCTTTGCGGCCGCTAGGCGTACTGGGGAGACCCATGAGCGAGTCAGGGGCATATTGTGCTCAGTCCGAGTGGTCGCGTATTGCCCGATCCCGTCAGTTCTTTTGCAGTTTTGGCCGGATTGCCCGCAGCGTGCTCCGGACGGACCGACCGCTCGCCGGCTCTTGCCGTGCGCCCGCTGAACCCGCAGCAGGCGTTCCGGTCAAAACCCTTGCAGGCCAGGGCAGCACAAGACTTTTGCGTTGCGGCATTACGCGATGGGCGATCACCGCTAGTCTGAATCACACCAGTCAGGCAACGGGGGCAGAATGAGTCGACGACGAACTGGCGTAATTTTCGGTGTTTTTGTCTTCGCGCTCTGCGTCGCGTGGTCGGCGACAGTCGCTGCCGCGCCGGGCGCCAATAGGACCGAAGCGGCCAAGGCCGCCAAGGCCACTAGTGGCGCTCGTCATGAGCAGATGGCAAGAAAGTCCGCCGCGCTGATCGCTGCGTCGGACACGCAGGGCCTCGCGGCACATCTCCGGCAATTGAAATCCGATGCGGCGCTCGATGACGCGGCCCGGGAGCGGCTGCTGCGCGAGACCGTGCTCGAGCTGGCCAAGCTGACGCCGCAGTCAGACATCGAGACCGAGATCAGATCCCTGTCCGGCTATCAGACCAAGGCCTGGATCATTGAGGACGAACACGGGCACCCGGAGCGCTTCCCGGCCTATGACGTGGCCGCCGCCGCACGCTTTGTAGAGCAGCGCTGGCAGGAGACCACGGCGCGCAAGACGGCCGCCGCGGCGATCGGCCGCGCCGATACTGCCGTGGTAGACCGTTACATCAGCGGCTCGGCAACCGAACGACAGGGCTTCGAAGAAGCATTCGCGGCAGCAACGCCCGAACGCGTGGCGATCTACGCCGATGACCTCGAGCGTCGTCTCGCTGCCGGAGCGCCCGTGGCCGGGCTGGCCCGCGTGGTGGCGCTGGCCAGCGGTGACGAGGCGTTGCTTGAGGCAGTGATCCTGGATGCGCCACCGCAGGAGGCACTGCGTGCGCTTGCCACAATCGATCCCGCAGGCGGGTCGCCCGGAACACTGACAATACTCGCCGCCGCCGCCGAGCGTGACGCCACCGCGTCCGTTGCGCTGCTCAAGATGGCGCCCCTGGCCACAACCGATGCGTCGGCACGCCGCCTGCTGTTCGACGCGCTGGATGGGCCCCACGGCGCCAGCGCCGCGGCCGCGCTCGCGCGTGGCAACGACCCCGGGATCATCGACGAGCTCGCCGAGCTGCTGCGCAACAGCGACGATGAGTTGCAGCGCCGCCGCGCCCTCCTCGCCTTGCGGCTGACCGACAACGAAAGATCCAGGGATCACCTCAGGGCCTTCGCGCGGGGTCCGGAGACACCCACGTCGCTGCTCGCCGAAGTGCCGTCGTGGCTGCGCCAATGATGCGCGGTTTGCTGGCCACGTTGGTGCTGTCGCTCGGCCTGCCGATGGCGCAGGCTGCCTGCCAGTTCGACAACTTCGGGACGATTTCCAATCCCACGGATCCGTCCTGCCGCGACGCGCAATTCCGTTATACGCGTAGTGAGTCCACCGGCAACAATGTGGCACTGGGCTACGACGTGCCGTTGCCGGTGGACTCACTGACGCCGGTGGACGGATTCCGCAGCTACCAGAGCCTGTTCGAACGCCACCAGGCTCTCGACGCCGACAACGCCACCGTCGCCGGCCAGGTCGTGGGTCAGACCCTGGCCGGCCGCGATGTCTGGGTCTATGTCATCGGCGATGCTGACCGGACCACGGCTGACGGAGGCAGCGAGGCAGCGGCACTGATCAACGGCACCATCCACGCCCGCGAATGGCAATCGCCGGAGGCGGTCACCGAGATCTATGAACAACTGGTCGAAATCCAGGCTGATGGCGGCTTCGGCCAGTATCTGAGTGAAAACCTGTCGGTCCTCATCGTGCCGGTACTCAACGTGGACGGATTCACCCAGACACAGCGCTACCCGGATCGCTTTACCGCGGCGGAAACACAGCCACGCGACGGCCGCATGCGACGCAAGAACATGCAGAGTCCAGGCGGTGTGCCGGTAGACGAGGATATCGACGCCACCACCGACAATTTCTTCGGCGTCGATTTGAACCGGAACAGCCCACGCGGCTGGGGCCAGAACGGCGGTTCCAGCAACAATGCCGTCAGCCTGGTCTACCGCGGCCCGGCCGCACAGAGCGAGCCGGAGATCCAGGCCCTGGTAGCCGCCTCGGAACTGGCGCCGGTGACGCGGCTACGCTTCTTTTCCGACGTCCACTCCTTCTCGCAAATCTTCTTTACGCCGCTGACCGGCAACGGCCGCCGTGACCAGATCACCACCAACCTCGTGGGGCGAATGCGTGCGGTGCTCGGCAACAAATACCGCTATGGCGGCGAATCCGGTTCCGGCATCGGGCTGACCTCGGACTATTTCGCCCGCACGTTTCAGATTCCGGCCTGGACGCTGGAGACCGAGCCGTTGAGCGGTGGTGTCGATTACGGCGGCACTAATCACGGTCACAGCGGTTTCGTTTTGCCAGACGATCAGGTTGCGCGGATGCGCGACGAAGTGGCGTCGATGGTGCTGGCCGGACTCTATCGCCAGGCTGACGCACCACGCGTACAGGCGGTTGAAATCCGCGACCAGGCCAGCGGCGAACTGCGCTACGCGGCCAACTGGGTGGCAGACGGCAACGGTCGTCGCCTGGACGTGAGCACGGACCGGGCGCTGGTGACCGGACGCGCATACCGGCTGTGGCTGGCCTTTAACCGGCCTATGCGCTGGCGCGACCCGGCCGGCGCAGTCAGCAATTATCCTGGCCAGTCGACGGCGGCGTTTCCGAACCTCACGCTGCAATTCCCGACGCTCACTGGTGCCGGCTCGGACATCCCCATAAGCGGCAGCGGGACCGACTGGCTCGACACCCCGACGGCGCTGGGAGCGGTTTTTTGCGTTACCGGGACGACGCACTGTCGGTGGCTTTCACGGTGCCGCAAGGCCTGCCAGCGGCTAACGCAGTGCCAGGTGTCCTTGCCGTGGAGACTCTGGACATCATGATGGCCGCGCTCGACGGTGATCCGGCCAGCCGTGTGGACTGGGCAGGCGGCCGCTGGATCGGCTACGAGGATGAGGACGGCAATGCCAATGATGTCGGCGGTCGCGACTGCAAGATCGTGGTCTACGTTGCCAGTGACGAGAACGCGACGCCGCCAGCCAGCCGCGATGTCGACTGTAGCTCGGCTCAGGCGCCGGCACCCCCGCCCGCAAACGGTGGCGGCGGTGGTGGCGGTGGGGTGGTGTTGTGGTTGTTGCCGTTTTTGTTCATTGGCGCCTGGCGACAACGCCGCCGCCGGTAGCAGCGCCCCGAGGCGGCGGCTAAGCTGAGCCGGTGCTCGAACAGGAATCGACAGCTGACACCCTTGCGTTGCCCAGCGCGGGCTTTTTGCGCCGTCTCGGCGCGATGGCCTACGATCTGCTGGTGGTCGCCGCGCTGTTGATGCTCGCCGGCTTCGCCGCGCTCACGGTCACCGGAGGCGTCGCCATCGACGCCGGGAAGTGGTGGTTCCGCGCCTTGCTGATACTCGTCACCATCGGTTTCTTCTGCGGCTTCTGGGTGCGCGGCGGCCAGACCATCGGCATGCGCGCCTGGCGTCTGCAGCTGGTCGGCGATACGGGTCGTGGCGAGGCCGTAAGCCCGGCTCGAGCCGTCGGGCGTCTGGCCGCGGCCTGCCTCGCGGCGCTGCCCGCGGGTCTTGGCTATCTGTGGATCTTGTTCGACCGTCGCGGCCTGGCCTGGCACGACCGTCTCAGCGGAACCCGGGTCGTGCTGCTGCCGCCCAAACCGCGCGAGCGTTAGCGGATCCGCGCGAGCCCGGCAGCGGCCCCGACGCTCAGCAACAGCAGCGGCAGCCAGGCCGCCAGCAGTGGCGACATATCGTAAACCGCAGCACTGTTGGTGAGCGCGCCGGTGGCGAGAAAATACGTCACGCCGATCAGCACGCCGATCACCATGCGCACACCGTTACCACCACTGCGCAGCGGACCGAATACGAACGGCAGCGCCAACAACACCATCAGGATGACCGCACAGGCGTTGGCCCAGCGCGACCACAACGCAAGTTCGTAGCGCTCCGCCGCCAGATCGTTGGCGCGCAGGTAATCGATGTACTCGCTCAGGCTCGGCGTCGACAGGCGGCTGGGTTCGACGATGGATACCTCCAGCACCTCGGGAGCGAGCTGCGTCTCCATCATCCGCGGCGCGGCGAGATCGATGGCGGCGACCTCGCCGT
>Ga0265303_10002699_pt1 | contig 11033 bp, 10 predicted proteins | sample Helome_2_FD_192494 | JGI IMG/M metagenome (GOLD analysis project Ga0265303, IMG submission 192494) | Marine sediment microbial communities from subtidal zone of North Sea - Hel_20160317 (Illumina Assembly) | ecosystem: Environmental > Aquatic > Marine > Subtidal zone > Sediment ...
TGAATACAGATTCCACGTTAGTGGTACAGAATCTGGGAGTGAAGTTAAAGTAATAAATAAGGATGGTTCGCTACAGAAATCTGATATTGCAGGTCGAATTCTGAATTTGCTATATGAGCAACTCAGATAGTATGTTCAGAACAATATTATTTTGAATATCTAGTTTAGTACAGATGATCTCTGTATTAGCAGGATTTCCTATTTTTTAAAAATAAATATGCGATTTGCTTGCTTAGGAAGTGGTTCACAGGGTAATAGTATGATAATCGAGGAAAAAAAGACTCGGTTATTATTAGATTGTGGCTTTTCAATAAAAGAAGTTACTACTCGTCTTTGTAGACTTGGTCTACAACCAGATATGCTAGATGGCATTATTATTACACATGAGCATGAGGACCATATTGGTGGGGTAGAACGTCTTGCACGTAGATTTGATATTCCTGTATGGCTTACTCATGGCACATTACGTGGTGCAACTAAAACTTTTTCTACACTATCTAAAATTAACATAATAGATAGTCATCAGCGCTTCTCTGTTGGCGATATTGATATCCAGCCATATCCTGTCCCCCATGATGCCCATGAGCCTACACAATTCGTTTTTGGTAATGGTGACCTCAGTTTAGGTGTGCTAACTGACACTGGTTGTTCGACAACTCATATTGAAACAGTCCTGAATCGTTGTCACGCATTAGTATTGGAATGTAATCACGATGCCAAGCTTCTGGCAAATAGTAGTTATCCTCTAAGCTTAAAGCATCGAGTAGGAGGGCGTTTAGGGCATCTTGAAAATGCTGCTTCAGCGAAGCTTTTGTCAAAACTGGATTGTAGTTTACTTCAACACCTTATTGCGGCACATCTGAGCAAAGCAAATAATACCCCTCAGCTGGCACAATCAGCGCTCAGCGAAGTAATAAATTGTAGTTCCAACTGGATTGGAGTGGCAGATCAGCACCAAGGTTTTGATTGGCGTCAGCTGGTGTAAATCAAATTATCTAACACTTGAATAAGTAAAAGCCATCATAAATGATGGCTTTTACATTTTCTAAGATCGCTAGATGCGAATTTTTTAGTGCATTAGCTTGGTAGGATCTTTTCCGTCAGTAATAGGATTACCATTTCCATCAAGATTATGTCCTGGAAGTACAGCTTTACCGCTAAATTCATCTTCAACTTCAGCTGCAGCACCTTTAACAGCATCTACTGCATCAGTTGCAGCACCTTTAACAGCATCTGCTGCACTATTTGCAGCGTCTACAGTTGCATCAGCTGCTTTTTCTGCATCAGACCTATGTTCTTGAGTGGCATCCTTTAAGTCAAATTTAGAGGTGTCAGCTACACCTGTATTTTCTCCTTCAGCGGCACGTTCTTCGGCTACTGTGGTGCCTTCTTCAGTTCTGGTGCCATATCCTTCAATACTTTCAGGGTTGGCTTGATGTGGTTTGCCGCAGGCAGTCAGAGCGAGCGCTACTAAAGCAGCAGCGATTAGTGAAAATTTCATTGTTTAGATTCCTTAATAATAATAATAAATAAGTTGTAGAGTCAGGCAGTTTACTCTAAACCAGCTAACTGCTCAAGTATAAAGCTTTATAGTTTGTTTAAGGGATATTTAATTAAATGACAAAAATAAAGATCAAAAATAAAAATAATGCTTATATTACAGTTTTTCTATCTATGAATGTTTATAGTTTTATATATATATCGCTGACAGGTTTATATCAAATCATGTAATTCTGACATAAAAACCATATACTTATAAATAGGTGATATATAGTCTTATCTATAAATCTATAAAACCTCCTGTTTTTTTAAACAGAATGCAGAATGAGAATCTGAGCTCGATTTTATAAGATTACCATTTATTGGGCTTGTCTTGCTTATCAGGATCATCAAGATCATCAAAATTTGGTTCAGAGTCTCTGGGAGCATCTGCAGAAGGTGGTGGTTTTTCCATATCATGTCCATCCAAGCTTTTTTTACCTTCACCACATGCGGTAATTGACAGTACAAATAAGGTAGCAACGAAAAATGAATATTTCATTATTTAAATTCCATTAAATATTGTTGATCTATCAGAATATAGCAGAAGCATCAGGACTACTCAAACATTTAGGGGTAGTTTATCTGCAGGTTGAATTTTAATAAAAAAAGCCGTCCAAAAGGACGGCTCTTTTTGCTTTACCAAGATTAATCAGCAGGATCTGCATGACGATCTGCGGCGTCACCGGCAGCATCATCTGCGCCGGGAGGTGCGCTATCACGTTTATCCCAAAGACTAGGCGGATACTGTCCGGGCTTCCCTTCCCCAGGACTTTTTTCTCTGAACAGGTCACAGGCAGATAGTGACAGTGTAACTACAGCAGCGAGGAGCAGGTATTTCATATTTAATCTCCCATTTGGTTTATGACGAGTAGAAATTTTATAAAGTTATAAAAATTTTAGAACTATTGCGTTTCGGTCAATCAAAATTACTGAGTCCTAAATCCGAAAAGACCAACATATTAATATCAGAATTCATAAATATTGTCTAGTCAAGTATGGTATTTGTATGGAGGAGATTGTAAAGGCATGTAGAAGTAATCTACTCCAAATCAGATTACTAGGTAACACAGAAATTATAATAGATATTGAAAGGCATAGTAAGTTCATGTAAATACGACTGTTTTTCTGGAAAGATGCTTATATAAAGGCCATTGATCATTTTTTATGCTATCAGAAATAAAAATTAAATTTAAGGAAAAAATGAGGAAAAAATACAAATAATTTGTAGTTTTCTGTTAATAGGTAAGAAACAATTTTGGACTAATGAATTTAAAAAACTATCTGTGTTTAGGAAGTAATTGCTGCTTTCTATCTAAACAATAAAATAACTTAAGTTAAATATAAATATTTGTTGCAAAAATTTGATAAATAATATTCTGTAGAATTTATATTTCTATCATTAAGAAATATATTTTATATATATACTATAGATCCATTTTTTAAAATGAATTAATATTTGCTTAAAAACGTTTGCTGCATAGTAATCATTTTTTAACTACAAGAAATCAATATAAGGGATAAAAATGTTACAAGTCGGAGAGATTGCGCCAGACATTAATTTACCTGATGCAGATATGGAAATGGTTCGTTTATCTAGCTACAAGAATAAAAAGAACTTAGTGCTTTATTTTTATCCTAAAGATGATACTCCTGGGTGTACGGCTCAGGCTGTAGAGTTTAGTGATTTAGAAGATAAATTTACTGATACTAATACGGTAATTCTTGGTGTTAGTCGAGACGATTGCTTGAGTCACGGCTCATTTCGTGACAAACATGGTATTACCGTGCGCTTATTATCAGATAGTGAAAGTGAGGCATGTAAAAAATATGATGTATTACGAGAAAAAGAAATAAATAGTGAATCAAAAACAGGTATTTTACGTTCTACTTTTATCATTGACATGCATGGTGTATTAAAGCATGTATTATATGGTGTAAATGCTCGTAATCATGCAACAGAAATTTTACATTTGATTAAAGAATTATCCTGAATTATATTTTTTATTTTCCTCGCATGAACATTTTATCTAGATTAGCTAGGCTAATTTCAAACCATGTTGGTCTTCCATGGTTGCATTGATCGGAGCGTTCAGTTCTTTCCATTTCGCGTAGTAGAGAATTCATCTCTGGTAAGCTCAGTATACGGTTAGCGCGAATCGCGTTATGGCAGGCCATACTTGAGAGAAGTTCATTACGTTTGTTTGTTAATAACTGACCAGCATCAAACTCACGCAGTTCATTTAAAATATCTCTGGCTAGCTTAACGACATCAGTATCCTTGAGTATAGTCGGCACTGCACGAATAGCTAGTGTGGTAGGAGATAGAATGTCGATTTCAAAACCTAGTTCGCTTAAAATTTTTTTGTTTTCTCCTGCAGTAACAACATCCAATCCATTATCTTGGAATGTCACAGGAATAAGTAGTGGCTGCATGGAGAGCGTATGATTATCAAGTGATGATTTAAGTTTTTCATAAGTCACGCGTTCATGTGCTGCATGCATGTCCACAATGACTAAACCCTGACTATTCTGTGCCAGAATGTATATGCCCATAAGTTGTCCTAGAGCAAATCCTAATGGGGGAATTTCTTCCTGTATTTGTTCAGTAAGTGGATGAATTGAATGCTTTTGTAGTTTTATCCCTGCTCCAAACAGATGCTGATTAAAAAGAGGAGAAGGAGTCATCTTTCCAAGATGTACGGTATCTTGTTTTTTATAAGTAGATACTGAAGAAAAGGCAACCTCTTCTTTTGTGGTTGCTGAAGGGTGATTTGTTTCTTGTTCCTGATGTGGAGAAGCTAATGATTTACTAATCGTGTGGAAAATGAATTGATGTAGTGCACGTGGGTCACGAAACCGTATTTCAGTTTTAGCTGGGTGGACGTTAACATCCAATCCTTCCGGATTCATATTTAGAAATAGTACATAGGTTGGGTGCCGGTCAAGATGCAGTACATCACGATATGCTTCTCGAAGAGCATGAGCAATTAATTTATCACGTACAAAACGACCATTAATAAAAAAATACTGTGCATTTCGAGAAGACTTTGAATAGGTAGGTAATGCGACGGATCCATATAGATGTAGATCTGCTGCATGTTCATTTATAAGCAAGGAGGCCTGCTCAAACTCCTTACCTAATAACTGAGTAATTCGTTGTGTCAAGTCAGATGATCGTAGATGACTACGTGTTTTACCGTTATGTTGTAGCGTAAAAGTAATGTTAGGAGATGATAATGCAATCCGTCTGAAAGTCTCTTCACAATGGCTAAATTCCGTGGCTTCAGTTTTAAGAAATTTTCTTCTTGCAGGAGTATTAAAATAGAGGTCATGTACTTCAACTGTGACTCCGGCAACGAGTGATGCAGGTTCAGGTTGTGAAAGTCTGTTTCCTTTAGCCTGTATTTGCCATGCATGTTTTTCTTCTAGTTTTCGGCTTACTAAATTTAAATGAGAAACAGATGCGATGCTTGCAAGTGCTTCACCACGGAATCCCAAGCTACTGATTTTCTGCAAATCTTCTAAGGATTTAATCTTGCTAGTAGCATGGGGTGTAAGGGCTAGAGGTAAGTCATTCATAGAGATTCCATCGCCGTTATCAGCTACACGAATCAATTTAATTCCACCTTCTTCAAGTTGTACTTTAATTTCTAAAGCACCGGCATCTACACTATTTTCAAGTATTTCTTTAAGTGCTGAAGCAGGACGCTCTATTACTTCACCGGCAGATATTTGGTTGATAATCAGATCAGGCAGAAGTTTGATCACAGATCTAAAGAGTAGTTAAACGGAATCCTTGTAATTATACAGTTCCAATTTGCTATGTATTGTACAAAGCAAAGTTATATTTTGTATGTAGGCTTACAATACTCTAGGTTATTTATAAAATTATGAATTTTTATCCATAGCTTTTTTGACAACAGCTCGATTGAGACGGGGGGAAAATATTTTAATAAAATCAAATATATATCCACGTAGATAGCTGTTTCGTCTAATGCCAATACGTGTAGTACTCGATTCAAACAGATGTCCTGCGTCTATGGATTGTAGATGTTTATCCCGATTAGGATCAAATGCCATTTGTGCCACAATTCCAATTCCTAATCCTAGTTCTACATATGTTTTAATTACGTCTGCATCTAATGCAGTTAGCACAACATTCGGTACTAAGCCTTTGGCCTCAAATGCCTGATTAATCTTTGAACGTCCTGTAAATGCAAAATCGTAGGTAATAATAGGGTATTTCACAATAGCTTCAAGAGAAATCTTACGAAGTGAAAGTAAGGGGTGTCTTGGTGGGACAATGATGCATCGATTCCATTGATAGCAAGGGAGCATCACAAGCTCATGAAAGAATTCAATAGCCTCTGTTGCAATGGCAATATCTGCTTCTCCAGAAGTTACCAACTGTGATATCTGAGTGGGATTTCCCTGGCGTATAGTTAACTTTACTTTAGGATAGTGAGTAGTAAATTGCCTAATTGTATGGGGCAATGCATACCGTGCCTGAGTATGGGTAGTAGCAACAGTTAATGATCCAACATTTTTGTTTGTAAATTCCTGGCCTACCGATCTCAGATTATTTGCTTCTCTAAGAATATTTTTGGCCATTTGAAGTATAGTTTGGCCTGGGGGAGTGATGCTAACCATGCGTTTTCCATTACGAATAAAGATCTCTACACCTAGTTCTTCTTCAAGAAGTTGAATTTGTTTGCTTATTCCTGGTTGTGAGGTATGTAGTTTTTTAGCAGCTTTAGATAAATTCAGATCTTGGTTTGCCACCTCATTTAAGTACCGTAATTGCTGCAGTTTCATAAACTTCACTCCAATTTATGTTATAACTTATAATTATAACAGTCTAAGTTAATATTATTTCATAATATATAAACTTATTGCTAATATTCTGCCTTCAAAATTCAGGGTAATCAGGATAAACAGTATGGAATGGGGTTACACTCTATCTGGCTTACTGGTTGGATTTATTGTAGGGCTCACCGGGGTAGGTGGAGGATCATTGATGACTCCTCTATTAATACTAGGGTTTGGTATTTCCCCTGCTACTGCAGTAGGCACTGACTTATTATATGCTTCGTTGACAAAAGCTGGCGGCGTATGGGTGCATGGTCGCCGTGGCACTGTAGACTGGAAATTGGTAAAAAGATTAGCAATAGGTAGTTTACCTGCTGCGTTATTGACAGTGTTGGGTTTGAATGCCCTAGGGGTTGAGAGTCAAATTTTTTCGGGATTAATTACTAGCACACTTGGAGTGGCCTTAATTCTGACTGCACTGGCTTTATTATTTCGCCATCAACTTGCCCATTTAGGGGAATCTCGCTTTAGCTCTTTAGCAGCGTGGCGTGATCGGCATATAGTGACAGCAACGATTGTGACAGGTGCTATTTTAGGAATTTTGGTAACTATAACATCAGTGGGTGCCGGAGCATTGGGTATGGTAGCACTTATTGTTTTATATCCACGTTCTCCTACTATAAATTTAGTTGGCAGTGACATAGCCCATGCAGTTCCACTTACTTTAATAGCAGGAATAGGGCATGCTTATTTGGGAACAGTGGATTTTGGGTTGCTTGGTAGCTTATTATTGGGCTCTCTGCCAGGAATTTACTTAGGAAGCCATATAGGTGGGCGGATACCAGAACGAATATTGCGACCAGCATTAGCGACTATTCTTGTTGTAATTGGAGGAAGATTAATATGGTAATGAATTGTGGAGAAATCAGATGGATGAACTAATAAATCTTGCTAGTGATGAAGAAATAACTTTATTTGATAAAGCGCTGCAAGACTATCAGAACCAGAGTATGGATGCTGATCGCTTTACTGCTGCCCGTTTACAAATGGGTATTTACGGTCAGCGTCAGGAAGGAGTCAATATGGTTCGTATCAAACTTCCTGGCGGTCGTTTGAATTCGAAACAATTAACGGTAATAGCAGATATGTTGGAAAAATACGCGCAACACGATGTTGTGCATATTACTACACGTCAGGATATACAAATGCATTATGTTCCGCTTGTAGATACACCAGATGTACTTCGGCATTTGGCTACGGCAGGATTAACGACACGTGAAGCTTGTGGCAATACTATTCGTAATGTTACTGCATGTTCTTTGTCCGGGGTATGTCCTCGTCAACATGTTGATGTTAACAGGCATCTTGATGGAGCCGTTCAGCATTTTTTGCGTAATCCGCTAACGCAGCAAATGCCACGTAAATTCAAAATCAGTTTTTCGGCTTGTGAATCAGATTGTGCTCAGGGAATGATGCATGATATGGGAGTTGTTGCAGTACGAAATGGTGAAAAACATGGATTCAAAGTTTTAGCTGGAGGTGGTCTTGGGCATAAACCACATGAAGCTATAGTAGTTGAAGAATTTATTGAAGAGAAAGATTTATTATTAGTGATGGAAGCAATTATTTCATTGCATAACCGATATTCAGATCGTGTTAAGCGTGCAAAGGCAAGAATTAAATTTCTAGTTGATAAATTTGGTCGCGAAGGGTTTATTGAAAAGTATAATGAGGAATTAGTGCGTACTAAGGCGGCATTAGCGACACAGGAATATCCAAAAGGTGAATGGAACGCAGGAATTAAAGGAGAGTCTCCCGGGATTGGCGCGCCCCGTAAATTATTTGAACAGAAACAATCCGGTTTTTATGTTTTTCCGATAAGTGTCCCAATGGGTAATTTAAATGCAATACATTTACGAGGACTTGCTGAAATTCTTAATGCTTTTGAATTAAATGAGATTCGTACAACACAAGATCAGAATATGATTCTGACAAATGTTGAGAAATCAAAGATTGATACTTTGCGCTCTGCAGTACTTGCATTAGGCTTGGGTGAGCCACAAGCGGGTGACGATATTGTTGCATGTCCAGGCACTTCTACTTGTCGTTTGGGAATAACTTCAAGTACGGTTCTCGGACCAAAATTAAGTGGTGGCAAGCATGATTTAAAAATTCGCGTATCCGGATGTCATAATGGTTGTGCGCAGCCTGAGACTGGTGATATAGGTATTTATGGGGAAGGTAAGCGCATGCATGGTAAATTAGTACCACACTATCAGATGTATCTTGGAGGAAATGGGATGGCACACGGGGCATTAGCAATTAAAGGTCCATCAGTCCCTGCTGCAAGAATTGAAGATGCGATAAAACTGATAAAAAAGGCATATTCCTCTGAGGGTGAATCTGGTGAAACATTCTTTTTCTGGGTGCGGCGAGTTGGTAAAGATTATTTTACTGAGTTGCTGAAAAAGGTAACTGACGTTAAACCTGAAGAATTAGAGTTAGTTCTACGTGATCATGGAAAAGAAAGTGACTTTAAAGTTCTGCAATTAGGTGGAGGGGAGTGTGCGGGAGTCAGTCAGGTAAAAATTGGTTCAAGTTTTTTTGAAGCAGCGCATGAGAGAAACTATCGTGATGCACTAAAATTCCAGCGTAAATTTGAAGATTCTATTAAATGTGCTGAGGAAATTGCTCTATTAATTAGCCAGGGCGTAACAGAATTATTTGGTGGTCCTAAGAAGGATGGTCTGAAGGAGCAGGCAGATGAATTAAAGCGTGTACTGCTAACTAAACCACATTTATCCGAACAGTTAGTCAAATTTTCAGAGTATTTTGTAAATTCAACTGAAGAATTAAATGATGCTTTATTGACTAAATGGTTCCTAGAGTTAGACGGATGGACAGTGGAAGCTGCTGAACTTTGTCTAAGCTTTGATCATCAGCTTGATTTGACAGGAGCATTGCCACAGATGGTTGCCCCTGGTCAGCTGCAGACTAAGCAGACGCAGCAGTCAGCTGACATGAGACATTAAATTTCTATCAACCTTATAAGTTCAAAGAGCGCATGAGTTTAAATCAGAAGGTCGAAGAGGTGAAGACGCTGTTAGACTCAGTAAGTAAAAACTATGCTCCGGTTATTTTTGCTAATAGCTTTGGTGCTGAAGATATGGTGCTTACTGACATAATTGGACAGAATTTTCCAGATATTTCTATGTTTACACTAGATACGGCTCGTCTCCCTGAAGAAACTTATAGTCTGATGAAAAAGGTAAAGGATCGCTATAATATAAACACTAAAATATTTTTTCCTGAGTTTACTGCAGTGGAAGGATATGTTGCTAAAAATGGACCTAATGGATTTTATGACAGTATCAATCTACGAAAAGCTTGCTGTTATATGAGAAAAGTTGAACCATTAAAGCGTGCATTAAAGGGAAAACGAGCATGGATAACAGGATTGCGGCGTGATCAAGCTCCAACAAGAAAGGATTTGGAGGAGTCGGAGTTTGATGCGGATAATGGTCTCCAGAAAATTAGTCCATTATTAAATTGGAGTCTACCTGACGTATGGGCATACATTAAAGATTTTAAGGTTCCGTATAATGCATTGCATGATAAAGGCTATAGCAGTATTGGTTGTGCACCATGTACCCGCGCTATTACACCTGGTGAGGATATCCGTGCTGGGCGTTGGTGGTGGGAAAACCCAGAAACAAAAGAGTGTGGTCTACATCTTAAAGAGCATAAATAATATAAATTTATTTGGTAATTTTAGAGAATTAGCAAATGGATATAATAATGAACGATATGCAAGATTTTATTACCCCTGTTCCAGGTATTGTGATGAAAAATGAGCCAGTAATTATCAAAAGAAAAACTGCAGACCAGCTAAGTCACTTAGATGCTTTGGAGAGTGAATCAGTTCATATTCTACGTGAAGTTGCAGCAGAATGTACAAATCCGGCATTACTTTTTTCCGGGGGGAAAGATTCAATTGTGTTACTGAGACTTGCAGAAAAAGCATTTCGTCCGGGTCCTTTTCCATTTCCATTGATGCACATAGATACTGGTCATAACTTTCCAGAAGTAATTGAATTTCGTGATAAGAGGGCTAAGGAATTAGGCGAACGTTTAATTGTACGTAGTATGGAAGATTCTATTAAGCAGGGTAGAGTAGTTCTGCGTTCAGAGAATCAAAGTCGTAATGCTTTTCAGTCAGTGACACTATTAGATTCAATTGCAGAGCTAGAACTTGATGCTTGTATTGGCGGTGCACGACGTGATGAAGAAAAAGCAAGGGCAAAGGAACGTATTTTTTCTTTCCGAGACGAATTCGGACAATGGGATCCAAAAAATCAGCGGCCTGAATTATGGGATATTTACAATACACGGGTACACAAAGGAGAAAATATTCGTGTATTTCCAATTAGCAACTGGACTGAACTCGATGTCTGGGAATATATTGCACGTGAACAATTAGAAGTACCACAAATTTATTTTGCGCATACACGTGATGTATATCGGCGTGAAAATGGTTTGTTACCAGTATCTCATCTTGTTCAACCAAAGGATGGTGAGCAATCAGAAAATATTATGGTTCGTTTTCGTACAGTGGGAGATATGAGCTGTACCTGCCCGGTAGAATCTGAAGCAGTTAATGTTGAGGAAATTATTACTGAAAC
>Ga0265303_10002700_pt1 | contig 11033 bp, 2 predicted proteins | sample Helome_2_FD_192494 | JGI IMG/M metagenome (GOLD analysis project Ga0265303, IMG submission 192494) | Marine sediment microbial communities from subtidal zone of North Sea - Hel_20160317 (Illumina Assembly) | ecosystem: Environmental > Aquatic > Marine > Subtidal zone > Sediment ...
GGCGTCTCATCCCAGCGCAGTGCCGGGCTCGCAACACCACCGTTCAGCTCCTTCTCGAAGATCATGTCTGACGCGACGAGCGCATAGTCCATCGCTGATCCGAGGTAACCGCGCACTAGGTGCTCAAGCTGCTTCGGAGAGCGCATCCACTCTGGCGCACCCTCAGGCATGTACTGCGCCAGCTCACGTATCGTCGCGTTCGTTCGGTAGCTGTACCTATCCTTCGGATCGAGCTGCTCCTCCCAGTCTGAAATGATTGGAGCCTCGGTGAACCTGTTCTCGTTCAGCAGAAGTTCATACACAGGATTGAGAGCCTGAACGTCAGGCATGAGCGACAGCATCTCCTTGACCGTCCACGCGAACGAGTGCATAGCCTGCCTGTTCCTGTCGGACTCTGTGCTGAGCATATTTTCCGTGATGATCTCTGGGATCGTGCTGAAGATAGCTCCAACCTCGAACGGCTTCGGAAGCCTGTAGTGGTCGCCAATTTCGAACACGTCGTAAAAGTGGTAGTACATGCGCTTCTCATACGGGTTCAGACCCTTGAACCTTTCATCATCGCGGTTGAGTACATAGAGCGCCATGGATGCAACAACGATTGGCAGCGCTCGCATGAACAAGGTTGCCGGCGTTTCCGAGAACCCTTTACCGGTACGAGCGATACCCTGAACGCGAGCACCCCAGAATGGAACCGTCTCCGTCAGGAACCGCACAATAGGATTCGCCCCACGAACTGAGAAGTCCATCAGGTCTCTGGCTTCGAATAGAGCTTGCTTCCTTGACCCGGTCTTCTTGAGCGTCTTCTCGTACACGATGATGCGATGCGCATTTTCTGCGCCGTTCGCAATGCGCATATAGAACCGTGCCAGCTTCGTTGGTGTGTCAAGCACGTTGTGTCGACCCTGCGCGAGCACGCCACGCCTGATAGCCGTCTTCGTCTTCTTCGGGTCAGACGCGTTGACATACCCAGAGTCAAACATGCCGCCACCTGACATGATGTCCTGATACGTCTCGTCCTGAACGATGGCGCGAGCCCAGCCTCTCGCCGAGTCGTAGACTGGTAGCACGTTGCCGTGACGGTTAAGTGCGTACGCGTGCCAGATATCTCGGAACCAGTTCTTCAGGATAAAGTCTGGCATGAGTGTGATGGATCTCGTCAGTATGCGCTTCGGCATTCTGAGGAACTTCATCAGCCAGATCCACTGGGTTGGAGATACGTTGTCGAGACCACGCATTACGCCTGCGTCGTGGATGTAGTAGTACTGCTTCTTGCCTTCTTCCTGTACGCTGATCACGTTGTCGGCAGTTGGCGCCTGCAGCGCCATAAGCTTCTGAACCCCGTCAAGGAGGTCCTGACCGACAGCATCTAGGCTCACACCATTCTCGAAAAGCATATCCTTTACTTGCTGCAGCGGGATAAGGGCTGTCGTCATCTCGGCCTGAGGCGCCTTGGTGATAACTCCAGTGCCATCGAAGTTATTGATGACGTCAGCGGTCGCACGGTTCTTGACGGACGCCTCAATCAGCATGCTTAGGTTCTGCGTGATTGCTTCCAGCGGGTGCTTGAGCGGATCTGTGCCGCCCTTTAGCCTGTGGATGACCTTGCCGATGTGACCGATGCGGCTTCCGTAGAACGGTCCCTTTGTGTTCTCTGCCAGCACACGATAGAACGGTACGTGGTCGTGGTGCTCCCAAAGTTTTCTCGAGACCGGATCGATTAGTCCAGCCTCCTGCGCGAAGTCGAGCACCTTGCTCTTGTAGTTGGCCAAGTCGTCCGCCGTCTGTTTGAACATGCCATACAGCTTCTTCTTGCGGATGAACTTCAGCGCTGCGCCGATCTCCTCCCTCTCGAACAGTCGCTCCCTGTTCTCCTTCTTCAAACGTCGAGCACGACGTGCTACTAGGAAAGCTTCGAAAGCCTTAAGCATCTCCGCGTTCTGGGCGATAGGTGCTAGAACCTGAAGCAGCCCCTCAGTCGTATGATCTGTTCTGACGCTGCCATCAGCATCCCACATGGGCACGCCGCGCTCGATTGCTGAACGGATGATGACGTCGGTACCCGCTGTCAGTCTGACGCTCTTGTACCCGCTGTCACCAGCCAATATATTAAGTTCTTCCTCCATGTGCTTGATGCCGGCGAACTGGTCAAGCACCTCGATCTCAAACGCGCGCTTGATGTTACCCTTGCGCGCCTCCCACCAGTCACGCATAGCGGTTAGCCTGCTGTTGTGACTGTGGCCGATCTTTGCCATGAATCTATCGAGCGCCGGGTCATCCTTGCGCGCCTGCTTGAGCCCAATGCCGATGGAGAACGTCTCGGTAATCTTCTTCCTTGTTGGCGTTGACTTGCTTCCAGCCTGCGACCAAGACTGTATGCCCGGGCTCGCGCGCAACACCTCATCTGAAACAGTTGGCAGTATGTATCCTATGTTCTTGCCATCGAGAAATACCTGCTTACCACCCTCCTCTGTGTCGATGAAGACCAGCTCACCTTCAGGAAGGGCCTTCATATCAGATATTGACAGCTCAGGTCCGGTAGCTTCAACAATCGATACGCTATCAATCTTGACTTGGGCCAGCTTCATCTTTCTGACCATTCGCGCGCGCTTCTGCATCAGGGCCTGAGGGGTGTTCTTTGTGTAGTGGGCGGCGCGGAATATCAGGTTGACCAAGTCATCTTGCGTTAGTTTTCTGATCCCCATCTCTGCGAGCGCTATCTTGATCGCATTGATTATGCGACCGAGGATATTCGACTGGTTGTTCTTCAGCTTCCGTCCATTCAGGATCTCACCAGCAAGGTACGCCACGACTTCCTCAGCGGCAGTGCGCCTGTTGTGAAGGCCGGGGCCCATCTCCTGACCGCGGTACTTGACGGCCATCGGCATGTCCCTGATTATCAGGTCCATCATCTTGTCGTACTTGTCACCAAGTAGCGCCTGCAAACCGAAGTGACCAATTGTTTCGTGCAGTACAGTCTCGATCATACCCTCAAGGTCTGGCTCGCTATACCGAGGAGATTGAAAGTCTGAGATGTACTGGTTGTTTGCCACGATGTAAATGGTCGGACCTTCTGTCTGGTGGTCGTGGAACACGCCCTTTATTCTGTCACCGTAACCAAGCTCCTCGAGCTGAGCGTACAGACCGAACGGAAGGTCCTCATAGCTGGCAACAGCCTTGATGTTTGTCAGATCATAGAACTTTGCGAAGTGCTCATTGATATACGCTTCGGCCTGTTCAACGCTCATGCCATAGTTGCTGGGCTTCTTTCCTTTCCTAAGCTGGAGCGCTACGAAAGGTTTCTTTACTACCTGAGGCATCCTGTGCATGCTGGCAGATGGTCCGTATCCACGCTCCTGCCAGTCTTTAACGAACCCGTTGCGCTCGTACCACTTGACGAGATCGTTGAACTGAAGCTCATTGCCGCCAGTCTCGAACGGCTTGGCGATCATCTTCAGCATCACGCCATGCATGTCGGCCAGCTCAACTATCTGCTTGAGCGCCTTCGACCCACCACCGGCACCCTTTTCAAAGGAGCGGATCGAGTCGAGGTATATGAAGTTGTTCATCGGCCGCAGCTCAACAGCGGCAACTCCGTCAACCACCCTCTCGTCGGGGCTAAGTGGGTTTGCCTGCGTAAGCTCTATCCAGTCATCCAAGAACTCTGACAGGGCCTCACTGTCGTCCTTGGTTGGCTTGGCTCCGAAGCCCTTCAGTTTGATTCTGGCTGGAGTCTTCTCGCCCTTATCCACGGTGATAACCTCACCGTCCTCATCGACTATCGTTACGTCAGTGTCGAGCCCGTGTATGCTTCTGGCTGTGTTAATCGCATCATCGGGGTCATCCGTGTAGTAAATCTCCCCGTCCTTCTCGCGAACCTCGAACTCGTCGAACTCGTTCTCAACAACCGTAACCCGCGGTCGACTTGACAGTGAAAACGTCGGGGCCTCTTTCTCCTGAACGGGGGTTTTTGATGCGGCGTCATCAACGACTAGGCTCTGGAAGAATCTAGCCTGACCCTTCAGGTTGCCCTCGGCCTTTGGCGTGTGGTAACCAACGAAGCCCTCGTCCTTGATGAGCTGCTCGAACTTGTTCATGTCAAGTCTGGTATTAACCGGAACCTTCTTGCCCTTCACCATCTTGAAACTGGAGGTCTCCTGAGCGCGCTCCTTCAGGCCAAGCTTGTCCGCGTTGGCGTCGTACATCTGATCACGAGGTACGTCAATGACGTACTCGTTACTGCCGAGACCGACTTCCTTGGTGAAGCCCTTGTTCGGGTAGGCGGAGATGACAGGCATCGATCCACGTGCTCGTTCGGCGCCCTTGATCCCAGTACCGAACTTCTCTACGCTGAGTGTTCCTGTCGCTACCTTGCCGAAGTGGCGGAACCGTAGGTGTCCTTTCGGAACCCTCTTTAGCTTTGTACCGGCGGTGACGGCTGTGACGCTTGGCCGAGCATCCGTTTTTTCGCCTGAGTATTTAGCATAGATTGCCTCAATGTCCCGAGTGAATTTACGCTTGGCCCTTGCAAAGGCCTTCTTGACTCGGGGGTTTTCAGAGTTATTGATCGCTTCGACATATTCCTGTCCCTTCTTGTTGGTCTTCCAGTCGTTCATTACGAGGTTGCCATCTGACTGGAACACCTCGATATCGCCAGCAACGCCGGCCGCGTCAGCCGCCGCAGCTACCATCTTGTGGAAGTCGCGGTTAGGCATTGTAGTGAAATTGAGAACGCGCGTAGCGTTATTGAGAACAATCGGTGCGAAGTCCATATTGCCGGTAGCCGCATACATGGCCTCGTAGAACTTCAGTGTTTGCTCTTGTGATAGTATGCCGCGGTTGAGAACCTCAACTCCGTTCGCGGCCTTCAGTGTCGTAGAGTAGAACGGTTTGTGCCAAGCGACGCCGTCCTGCTTCATCAGGTATCCCATGATAGCAGCGTACCCATCCATCGCCGAGGCAGCTTCCTTCTGTGCTGCCTTGGTCTTGCCCGGCTTGTGCATCACAGGAACGATGACGGAGTTCTGTACGGCGGCGCCTATGTTCATCTCCCAAGCGCCGGGTCCTACAATCTGATCCTGACCGAGCAACTGAAGCCACTCGGCAATGTACTCACGGCCTGTCTCAGGGTTCACCATCAGCTCAGCCATATCGGCCTGCATCGCCAGCTTATCCTCAAGCGATAGCTTGTTGAGGTTTGACCCGAGCTGCGTGCTTGGCTCAGCCTCCCAACTTACTGTGGCGTAGTGGTTCGCAAGGTAGTCGGCGAAGTCGGCCTTGGACTCATCGAGCTTCTTATTGATCTCCTTGATCGATACCTTCAGCGCCTCGTTGCGGAAGATCATTATGATCTTCTTCTCGTTCGCGATCTGTTCTTCGCGGGTGGAACCAAGCACGTCGAACATCGGTGCGCCCTTTGCGCCAACACCCATCTCGGCAAGCCCCTGCTCAACAGCCCGAGCCTTGGCCTGCTTCTGTACGTACTCCCATCTCGCCTTGATTGCTACCCAGACTGCAGCCTGTACCTGCTGCTTCTCCCAGCCAAGCTTATCGGCTAGGGCTTTGATTTCTGTTCCGGCGAACGCGTACTGCGCATCCGTTGGTGCGTCCTGATCGTAACCGAACGCGCGCATCATCCATAGGTCTACGGTTACGCCCTGACCGGCTTCGTAGTTGGCCGGGTCAACCTCTCGCATGATGTTGAGGTAGAACGGGTACCGCTTGTTGCCGAACGACTCAACGAAGTGCTCGTCAGATTCCTTGCTGTTGAGCCACGCGATAGCTGTCCTGTCCTGCTCGCTGAATCGCCCAGCCATTGTTCCCTTCTTCGGCTGCACCAGCTTCTTGGTTCCCATGTACTGGGCCCACATCTTCAGCGCGTTAGTTGTGTTGGCTCCGACAGCGGTTCCGGATGAGTAGATGGCGAACAGTCCCGCCAACTTACGACCGAGTGCGACATTGCCGCCAGTGATCTTGAGGATCTCCTTACCGGACTTCTCGTACCACATGCGGCCCTCAGCGCCCTCCTTCGCCAGCTTGGCTAGAGTGTTCCGCAGCTTGCGTATTGCGCCCGGCTTAGCGTAGTCCTTCGGAGCAAACCGCAGCTCACCCTTGCGCTTGCCTGACGGGAATTTCTCGTGCGACAGACGCATGACGTCCTGCACCGACTTCTTGGCGTCATGGAATACGCGAGCCATGACTGGCTTGATGTTTTCGCCGAACTCCCCTATCATGTCAGCGGTCCACGCGCTGTACTTGAGTCCGTGCTTCGCCAGCTTGAGCGCACCCACCTTGACGAGGTTGGCGTAGTCCTTGGTGCCCTTGATAAAGACCCCGGAAACGTCGAATAGCTGACCCTGAACAGGCTTGTTCCAGAACGCATCCTCAAGCGCCTTCTTGGCCGCGGCCTCCTGCTTCTCGAGAACGTTCATGGCGTTACGGAGCACATCCCCAAGTCGGGTACCTTTGTACCCAGAAACGCCCTTCTCGTCCAGCATAGCAAGATTCTTGGCTACGTCTAGCTCAACCTCTGTGACCTGACCAAGGGCCTTGTCGTAGTCCTGATCGCGCTGCTCCTCGATCCGCCGGGCCTCAGCCTCCTGACGCTCGCTGATTGCGGATTCAATTTCTTCGGCCTTGACAATCGCATTGATAATCTTCTCGCGAACGGCCGGGTCCTGTATCTTGGCGTCGACCTTGGCATCGATTGCCGCTCTGCGGCCCTGAGGGCTCGTGTACGGCTTTGGCTCGATTACCTGCTCGTCACGCATGCGTCGACCGATCTCCTCGTCAACAGCGGCCATCTCGTCGGCCCTACCGGGTCTCTCGTACGGTACCGGCTCTATGACTTCATCCTCGACAGGAGCGGCGGCCATACCCTCCTGAGCGGCTCTGACAGCCTTCAGGCGGCGTTTTCCTGAATCCAGTACGACCGGTGTGCCAGCCTTGGTGATCTTCAGGTAGCCGGCATCCATCATCGCCTCGACCGCATTCACGTCTGAGGAGTCCAGCTCAGCCCTGCCGGCCTTCTCCAGCCACTCAGCCATCTGAAGGTCCTCATCGGTCAGGAGCCCCTTCACCGCCTGATCAGCCTTCTCGGCAACCTCCGCGGCAGCCTCTCTAGTCTGCTCCTTCGGAGTAAGCTTGGCCTTGCGCTTCGCCTCCTTCTTGTCGCCCTTGGCCTTCTTCTTCTCTGCCTCGGCCTCCTTGCGTTTCAGGATGAGGTCGCCCTTGGCCTTGACGGCGCTTGTATAGTCCTTCTTGGCCGCGTCTATGTCCGCTTTCTTGATTCGCGCATTGGGGTTCTGAACTTGCATAGCCAGAGCGCCCAGACGCTTCTTGGCAGTATCGATGTCAGACTGAGCGTTGGCCATATCGTTGTCACCGAACGCAGCGACAGGAGCGGCTATGATTCCACCCATGGCAGCGCCAAGCACGCCAGCATCACGGAGCCGACCAGCAGCTTCGCCCATGGTCATGTCGTCACCGATCACTCCAATGTCGTACCCGATCTGCGCAGCCTCAGCCAGCATTTCCTGCGAGGCCTCGGTACCTAGACCTTCTAGCAATTTTCGAGCGCGGGACTTCTGGCCAGCCTTCATTAGGCCGATGAACTTGCTGACAGGCACGGCCTCAGTAGCGCCCTCAACCATAGTCGAGAAGAATGCGTCCTGCGATGCCTCGTTCGGATCTCTACCCTCAGACCGTGCATTCGCGTACGTGCGCGCGTAGATGTCAGTGCCCATGAGGCTCATGGTTATGACTGGGTTACGCGTTGCCACGCCGGCAGCTATATAGCCGAGCTGGCCAACGTTCTCAATCCCCATGGCAGCGATGTGTCCGAGCCACCCCTCAGTCTCGGGTCGCACCGACTGCACCTCGTCTATGATGTCTGCGTAACGACCAAGCGAGGAGCGCTCATTGTCCGTGAGCATGTCGACCATCTGAGCTGTGTACTTCGCGTAGCTCTCAGGGTCCATGCCGTGCTTCTCGGCGGCAGCCTCGACTATCTTCTTGCCACCCTCACCGGTTCCCTCGAACGTAGCTTCAATGCCCTCAAGGTATAGCTGACCGAGACGGATATCCTGCTGCGCGATTCTTTCGGCGGTGTCCTTATTGAGTTCCAAGCCGGCGGTGATCTGGGATGGGATTGAGCCAACCGCCTTCTTTGTGAACGCCCACCATCCGCGGTCGGCCTTGTTGCTTACCTCTGACGGGGGCTGACCTTCGGCAGCATCGGATGCTTCCTTCTTGACGCGCATCTCCTCCGTTACCTTGTCTTGAGTCACAGCCTCGAACTGCTCGTCGGACATGTAGTAGTGCTCAGGCTGGTAGATGTCGAGATCGATCAGGCGCCTCATCATCGCGCCCTTCTTCTTCAGGAGATCCTCTGATGACTCACCCCTCTCGGCAAGCAACTGCTTTTGCGTAAGGAAGTCCCTGTCACGCTGTTGGCGTTCAGTGAACTCAGGGATCTCGGCCCCACGCATCTTCGCCGCTTGCTGGGCGTGAGTTCCCTTTTCCTTCACGTAAGCGTCACGAGCTGGACCCTGAGAGAGTTCCTCGATGGATGGCTCGATGTCGTACTGGCGTGGCTGCGCGGCAGAGTCTAGTACACCCTGACCGAACTCACTGGTCTGAGTGCTGGTTGGCTGGCCAGCCTTAGGCATGACGCGCGCAGAGAAGTCCTCCCAACGCATGCTGGAGTAGTACTTCTTATGGAGTGCTTGCGCGAGAGTGCTGTCATCGATATCGTCGTACTGAGGATATTTCTGACGGTACTCCGCAAGAGAGAGAGCCACGAATTTTTTACCTTATTGTAGAAGGCCTAGCGGATCGTCGTTGTCCGCGCCAAGTGTGTATCCATCGCGACGCAGCGTCTCATCGACCGCTGCATCAATCATCTTTTCCCGTTTCTTGTTGTCGGTTTCTTCTGCGATCTCAGGATACTGAGTGTCGTAATCCTTGATATCCTTTTCAATGGCGGTTCGCGCCCGGGCCCGTGCCTGCTTGTACGCGCGCGCGTTGGTAGCCATCTGAGCTTTACTCAGGTCCATTGCTGTGTCAGAACGCACACGGTTGCCATCGGCATCTTCAACGTACGCGCCCTTCTTCGGGTCAAGCGGATCGTAGTAGTAGGTTTCACCCTTCTTGTTGATCGTCTTAACCATGCCCTTGCGCTCTCTGGCCTGTTCATCAGCAGCGCGCTGGCTTTTGTCGTACTGGTACTTCTCCTCGTCTCTGGCAGACTTGAGCTTAGCGGCCTCATCGGCGGCGTCCTCGCGTCTGATCTTGCGCTCTCGATCTGCTGCAGCAACCTCGTCAGCGCTCTTTTGCCGAGCCTCATCCTTTCGCGTCTGACGAGTTGAGAGTACGCCCTCGGCAATTGCTCCACCAGCATCGTCGCGGTTGGATGCAAGAATCCTAATACCAACGTCCATCAGGAAACCGCCCATAGCTCGACGATCACTGAGTCTCTTTTTGTCGGCGAGGTCGCGCTCCTTTGCGTTATCCATCTCGACGCCGTAGTCGGATAGCGCCTGCTCACGAGTCTTGAATGCTTCAGCGCTGTTCGCCTGAGCCTCTGATGGTATGTAGCCAAACCTCTCGGCCAACTGCATGGCAGTTTCTCCGCCCTGTTCGAATACCTTGTTGACGGCACCCTTCAGACTAAGGCCCTGCTCACCGAACTGCTGTTCCATCTTGTCCGCCACTGCGTCCTTGTCTGAGTCCTCGCTATCCATGTACATCTTATGGAAGTCGCTGACAGGCTTTTGAGCGCCCCCGGCCGGAGCCGGGGTACCCAACGCACCTTGGGAGGCGGCCCCGCTAGGGGAAGGTGTGTTCTTTTGTCCACCGAGAGACTCGAGACCGGCGAGGTTATAGTTGCCGTATCTCTCTCGAGTATTCTCTTTTTTCTTGTCCATGTCGTACTGGTCGAACGCGCCCATTATGCGTCACTCCCAGCAATGGATTGCATGCCAGTTCCGATAAGCGACTCTCCGACCCCGCCCCAGAATGTGCCGCCGCCAGCTAGCGATGCGCCACCGGTCATGATTGCGCCGGCAGTAAGGGCTCCGATTCCGGAGATCGTCTTCAGCGGACTTGGCTTTGACGTCTGTGTTGTGGTGCTGTCTGTCTGAATGGTCGACTCAGAAGGAACGCTGGCGAGTGTCTGCACGAGAGTACTGAGGTTGCTGACGTCCCAGTCACGCCCTTCGAGATGTTCAAGGTACTGGAAGTCAAGATCAGCCTGATCGCGTGTGCGCTCAGTTAGCCCTGTGGCCATGAGGTCACGGAGCTGCTGTCTGTTCTGCTGTGATTGTGATGTTGCAAGATTGGCGTAAGCACCAGCCTCACTGATGTTCCGATCCATCTCTCTGCCGTGGAGGCCGGCGGCGCTCTCGTAGGCAGCACCGTATGCCGAGCCCATGTACTCGTCAGTGTCACGCTGGAACTCAGACTCGAACCTGTTGTCCCACATGTCGGCACGACCACCGAAGGCACCGGTCATTCCGCGCTCTTGCTGTCGACGTGCTCGCTCAGCCTCGAACGCTTCGTTACGTCGGCGGAGACCCGGCTGGACTACCTGCTCCATGTACGGGTTCATGTACTGCTCTGCGACGCCCTCGTCAGTGAACGATCCGATTCCTCCCAAAGTATCTCGCGCGCTCTGGAAGTCAGCATCTCCGAACCCAGTATTACGTCGAGCCATGTCGACGCCCATCTGTTCGTTATCAGAGAGTGATGCGATACGCTCACCGCCGTACGCTTGGTAAGCGGTGTTGGCCCGGTCAGTAGCCATTCGAACTGCACGCTCAGACCCTTGCCTCATGTAGGCAGGAAGTCTATTCTGCTGTGTCTGGCTCGTCTCGGTTTTCTTCTTGCTCTTGCCCATCGTAAGGTCTCAAGTAGTTGCCGCCCACGTAGGTGAATCCGGCCATCTTCATCATTCGGTCCTTGACAAGGGGCCTATCCCCTGTCTGGATACCAAAGATCAACGGCAACTTCACCGTATCAGCGAAACCCTCAACTGC
>Ga0265303_10002701_pt1 | contig 11031 bp, 11 predicted proteins | sample Helome_2_FD_192494 | JGI IMG/M metagenome (GOLD analysis project Ga0265303, IMG submission 192494) | Marine sediment microbial communities from subtidal zone of North Sea - Hel_20160317 (Illumina Assembly) | ecosystem: Environmental > Aquatic > Marine > Subtidal zone > Sediment ...
GATCGGATCGGGTGGCCTCTTGGGTAAGGGCCTGTTCGAGGGTTCCCAGACGAACCTCCGATTCGTCCCTGTGCAGGCATCCGACTTCATATTCACCGCAGTGGGGGAGCAGTTCGGGTTCATCGGGAGCGTTCTGATCCTCGTGCTGTTCGGTGTTTTGCTGTTCAGGCTGTTGGTCATTGCTCGCTCTGCTCGAAGTCGATTCTCCTTCCTCGTGGTGACCGGCATCGCAGCGATGCTTGCCTTCCACGTCTTCGTCAATGTGGGTATGACGGTCCGAATCATGCCTGTCACGGGCCTGCCGCTGCCGTTCATGTCGTCTGGGGGCACTGTCTTTGTGGTGATGAGCGCCGCCCTCGGCCTTGCGCATGCCGCCTGGATTCGCAGGAACATGACCCTTGCCGAGCGACCGGGTGAGTAGTACCAGCGTTCTGTTGGCGGGCGTTTCAGCCCTGGTGTGACAAGCTCCTGGTCGAACGACAGCTGCATCCCTCGCCACGAACCGTCCCCGACCTGCCCACAGCTGCATGCATGTGCTCTGATGGCTGATGGCTGATGGCTGACTACTGTGTCCTCATGCACCGACGAGCTGATCAGGGGTGGATCGAGGTCATTGCAGGCCCGATGTTCTCCGGCAAGAGCGAAGAACTCATCCGGAGGGTCACCCGCTATCACCTTGCCCGCGTCCCCACCCAAACCTTCAAACCCGCCCTCGATACCCGGTACGCGGTGAGCGAAGTCGTTTCGCACTCAAGGTTGTCAACCGAGGCCATGCCGGTGTCCGACTCCGACGAGCTGCTTCGTGCGGTCGACGACCGCACGGTGGTGGTAGGCATTGACGAGGGCCAGTTCTTCGACGATGGCCTTGTCGAAGTGGCAGAAATCCTTGCGGGAGCGGGAAAGAACCTCATCATTGCGGGTCTTGACCTTGACTACCTCGGCCGCCCATTCGAGCCGATTCCGTCGTTGATGCTTCGATCTGAATACGTCACCAAGGCGCTGGCTGTGTGCCACAGGTGTGGTGGACCGGGTTTGTTCACACAGCGAGTGGTCCAGTCGGACGAGTTGGTCGTTCTTGGTGCCACGGACTCCTATGAAGCCCGCTGTCGCCGCTGCTACAACCCCCAGGAAGCTGAGCAGCAGAAGCTCGATGTGGCGGCCGAAGGCGACTGACAGCACGTTCTGTTGGCGTCTCCCAGTGGCACAACGTTTGGTCTCCCACATTCAGTCACCATCTTGGTGCCGACCCTTGTTATCATCCACTGAACCGCACCTCCTCGTGCGGTGGCCAAGGTTTCCAACCCGGGACGGGTATGTTCGTCGTCCGTTCGCTCGAAGCGCATCTGTTACAACAGCTCTGCGGCTCGCGATCTCCACTCTGCGATCCAACCGCAGGTGGTCGACGTTCCCATGTCCGGCACCATTTCGTGCATAACGAATCGGAGCGTGCCTGCACGCATCGCCTCACACGGATGAACCACGGGTTGGATGAACTATCCACGCGTCCCACAGGACGCGCGAAGGAGTTGATCCATGGGACTCTTCAAGAAGAAGACACCCAAAGTCATTCGCAAAGGGGACGGCAATCAGGTCAGCGAGGTTCGCACCGTCAATGGTGAGACCGTCGTAGTCCGCAAGGCGACACAGCCGCAGCCGTCCAACGCAGCGATCACAACCAAGCGCAAGCCCCAGACGACGCGCAAGCAGAAGCAGGGCCAGAAGCAGGGTCAGAAGCGATCCCGTCAAAAACCCCAGCAACGCAGGCGACCACCGGTGGAGATCGTCGAGCCACCCGAAACGGCACGCAAGCAGATGCTTGTGCGCCGAAGCCCCCATCAGACGCAGATCGTCGTGTTGGAAGGGCCTGTCCTTGTTGAGCACTATGTCGCCAAGTCCGACCGTAAATCGCTGGTTGGGAACGTCTACCTCGGCAAGGTCCGCAACGTGCTCCCAGGCATGGAGGCAGCCTTCATCGACTTCGGTGAGGGCAAGAACGGCGTCCTCTACGCGGGGGACGTCAACTACAGCGAGTTCGACCTCAGCGGCAAGCCAAAGAGGATCGAAAACGCCCTGAAGGCCGGAGACTCCGTCCTCGTCCAGGTCGTCAAGGATGCCATGGGACACAAGGGCGCACGCCTCACGAACCAGATCAGCCTCGCCGGTCGCTACCTCGTGCTCGCTCCCGATGAGAGCGTTCGGGGAATCTCGCGCCGGCTTCCTGACGATGAGCGCCGCAGGCTCCGTGAGAGTGTCGGAGAACTGCGACCCGACGGCACAGGCATCATCGTTCGGACAGCCGCCGAAGGCGCAACTCGTGACGACATCAAGGGCGACATCGACCGTCTGAAGTCGACATGGGACACGATCGACGAGGATCGCAAGACCGCGAACGCACCTCAGCTGATCTACCAAGAGCCGCCGCTCGTCATCCGTGTGATCCGTGAGCACTTCACGAAGGACTTCCGTCGTCTTCTGATCGATGACAACGAGATTCTCAGCCAGGTGATGGAGTACCTCGCAGGCACAGAGGCGGACCTTGTCGAGAAGGTGAACCTCTACACCGATGAGCTCGCACTGTTCGAGCGCTACCACGTCGAGGACCAGCTTCGAAAGGCACTCGACCGCAAGGTATGGCTGCCGTCAGGCGGGCATCTCGTGATCGACCGTACCGAGGCTCTGACCGTGATCGATGTGAACACGGGCCGGTTCGTCGGTACGACCAATCTCGAAGAGACCGTGCTCCAGAACAATCTGGAGTCCGCAGAGGAGATCGCGCGGCAGCTTCGCCTGCGTGACATCGGCGGGATCATCGTGATCGACTTCATCGACATGGAGGACAAGCGCCATCAGGATGCGGTGCTCCTGCGGCTGCGAGAGCACCTCGCGAAGGACAAGACTCGGACCCAGGTGTTTGACGTCTCGCATCTTGGTCTGGTCGAGATGACGCGGAAGAACGTGTCCGCTGGCCTGCTCGAATCCTTCTCTGAGGTCTGCCCGAGGTGCTCTGGGCGCGGAGTGCTCCTCCACGAGGAAGCTGCAGCCACAGGTGTCCCTGCCCACGATCACGGAGCCAAGGACAGCGCAGACGACTGAGGTCGCATGCCTTCGGAGCTCAGGAGCAAAGAAGGTGCCCAGGCGGGCGAGCCTCAGAGGCCAAGAAAGGCTGAGGCACTCCTTGAGTACGTCACACGCTGACACGAGAGGCCCTCGCTGAAGGGCCCGAGGCTCAAGAGACTTCGGCTCGTGCGCTCGCTGTCCGTTGTCTGCTCGTCCGCACTATGCTCACATCTCGCCCTTCGGGGCAGTTTTCTCGCGTCGGGATGACCGAAGTCTCGACACGCTACAGGACTACTGAAGAATCATGTACGCGATCATCCGCGCCGGCGGCAAGCAGGCAAAGGTCCACGAGGGCGACGAGCTCGATGTGGAGCGCATCAAAGGCACCGACAAAGTGTCGTATACGCCGTTGCTCATCGTCGGTGACGACGGCACGGTGATCTCTGACAAGGATGCACTCGGCAAGGCCACGGTGACCGCAGAGATCCTCGGCGCCTCCGCTGGCCCCAAGATCGACATCTTCAAGTACAAGAACAAGACGGGGTATCGCCGCAGGCAGGGCCACCGTCAGAAGTACACGAGGATCAAGGTCACCACCATCAAGGCCGGAGGCACGAAGAAGCCCGCCGCATCGAAGAAGACTGAAAAGAAGTCTGACGAGGTGAAGGCAGCCCCCAAGGTTGAGAAGAAGGCCAAGGTCGCTGAGGATAAGGCGCCAACGGCTGAGAAGAAGCCGAAGGCCAAGCCAAAGGCCAAGCCAAAGGCCAAGCCAAGGGTCGAGAAGAAGGCCGAGGTCGCTGATGCAACGGCGCCAAAGGCTGAGAAGAAGTCGAAAGACGCACCACAGGCTGAGGAGGAGTAGCTCATGTCGAAAACCAAGGCCAGCGGTTCAACCAGGAACGGTCGCGATTCAGCGGCGAAACGCCTCGGACCAAAGGTGTTCGACGGCCAGGTCGTCAATGCCGGCGCGATCATCGTCCGTCAGCGTGGCACCCGCATCCATCCCGGTGACAACGTTCGCCGCGGTGGTGATGACACGCTCTACGCAGCCGAGGCAGGCACGGTGAAGTACGGCTCTCGCCGTGGCCGTCGTCAGGTCTCCGTCATCGCTGAGTAGCAACACACGATCATCACCTCGAAGGGGCGGACCTCGGTCTGCCCTTTCGTCATTTCAGGTCTAGGTTGCGTTCCTGCGCAACGGGGAGTGAAGCAGCGTGTTCGTTGACAGTGTCACGATTCGAGCCATTGGCGGCGGCGGTGGGGCGGGAGTGTCCTCCTTCCTCCGCCGAAAAGGGCTCCCGAAGGGCAAGCCGAACGGCGGGTCGGGCGGGAGCGGCGGCTCTGTGGTGCTGGTCGTCGACAAGTCGGTGCCGACGTTGCTTCGGTACGAGCGACATCCTGTGTGGAAGGCCGATCCCGGCACACACGGCGAGGGTGAGCTCCGACACGGCAAACACGGCGGCGATCTCGAACTTCCGGTGCCTGCGGGTACCACGGTCCGCGATGCAGCTGGCATTGTGATCGCTGACCTTGTCGAACCTGAGCAACGTCTCGTCATCGCACGGGGTGGCAAGGGTGGAAAAGGAAACGCAGGCTTCGTCAGCCCTGACCGCAAGGCCCCCACGTTCGCCGAGCAGGGTGAGTTCGGCGAAGAGACGGAGATCCAGCTCGAACTTCGCCTGATGGCAGATGCTGCGCTGATTGGCTACCCCAACGCAGGCAAGTCGACGCTGATTTCCAGGGTGTCGGCGGCCAAGCCGAAGATCGCCGACTACCCCTTCACCACGCTCGCTCCCAACCTCGGAGTTGTTTCGATGGGGGATCGGGAGCTTGTTGTCGCCGACATCCCAGGCCTGATCGAGGGTGCAGCCTCGGGTAAGGGGCTCGGCCACGAGTTCCTTCGCCACACCGAGCGCGCTCGTGCCCTCGTTGTGTTGCTCGACCCGTCGCCGCTCCAAACGGACTCTCTCGACCGGCAGCACGATGTATTGGTTGCCGAGCTCGAGGCACACGACCCTGCGCTCGCCGCCAGACCCCGCATCGTGGCGGTGTCCAAGGCCGAGCTGCTCACCGATGGCGAGCGAGGGGAGATACGCAAGGACCATCCGGATTGGGACATGATCTCGGCCCTCACTGGGGATGGCATCGACGACTTGATGTATGAGGTTGCGGACCGCGTCAGCGAGATCGTCCACACGACGCCAGAACGGGAGGGCTATACGCTCCACCGCCCGCTCCGCGAAGCGTTCACTGTCCGAAGGGATTCCGGTCAGTGGGTCGTAGAGGGCATCACCGCAGTCAGGGCTGTCAACCTCTCGGACCTCACCGATCCTGACGCTGCAGAGTTCGCCTCGAGGCGTCTCGAGCGGTCAGGGATCGTTCGAGCGTTGGTCGAAGCTGGGGCCGAGGCTGGCGACGATGTCCGCATCGGTTCGATCGTGTTCACGTTCGATCCCCAGGGGGACGCATTTGAAGAGGAGTACCAGTGAGGCGGACGCTCGCGCAGGGAGCGCCTGTGGTCGTCAAGGTCGGTTCGTCGAGCCTGTCGACACCCGCTGGCGGGCTCGACCCGGACGCGGTCGACCGGATCGTCGACGAAGTTGCGGGCCTGGCGCAACTTGGCAACCCTCCGGTACTCGTGACATCGGCCGCCATTGCTGCCGGGTTCCCCGCCCTTGGGATGAGTGAGAGGCCGACCGACATCGCAGACCTCCAGGTTGCCGCGGCAGTCGGCCAGACCCATCTGATGGAGCGGTATGCCGGGGCCTTCGCCAAACACGGTCTGCGTATCGGGCAGGTGCTCCTCACCAAGGATGTGCTCGGAAACCGGGCCCAATACCTCAACGCACGGGCTGCGCTCGAACGGATGCTGTCCTTCGGCGTGATCCCCATCGTGAATGAGAACGACACTGTGGTGATCGACGAGCTCAAATTCGGGGACAACGACCAGCTGGCAGCCATCGCATCCCACCTCGTCGGTGCGGACATGCTGATCATCCTCACCGACACGCCGGGGCTGTACACCGACGACCCTCGGTTCAAGGCAGACGCGCAGTTGCTGAGTGCCGTCCGACACAACGACGAGGTCCTCGACAGGATTCGCTCCGAATCTGGCCAAGGCGCGCTTGGCAGCGGTGGCGTATCCACCAAGGTGACCGCCGCACGCATGGCGGCCTTCTCCGGAATCCCGACCGTTATCGCGAAGTCTCATCAGGACGATGTCGTCGCGCGCATCATCGCAGGCCACGATGTCGGCACCTGGGTTGATCCCAGGCCGAACTCGCTCTCGGCTCGGAAGCTATGGATCGCCTTTGGGCTCCCTTCGCTCGGATCGGTCGCGATCGATGGTGGCGCTGTCAAAGCAGTCACCCTCGATGGCCGGTCGTTGCTGAGTGCAGGTATTGCGTCGGTCGAAGGAACGTTCGAACGTGGCGCGGCAGTCGAAATCGTCACTCCGTCAGGTGATCTCGTGGCAAAGGGAATCTCGCGCGTGGGATCCGAGGCTCTGGTGGAAGTGGCTGGTAAGCACAGCTCCCAGGTTGGTGGCGAAGTGATCCACAGGGACGATATGGTCATTCTCGTCTGACGTCGCGGCCGAACGGTCGGGTTACGACGCTGGCAACCGCACCGGTACCCTGCACCCATGGAATCCCAATGGACTGCACCCGACGATGTCAGTGTCGCACTTGCGGCGACGGGCTACCTCTCCGACGCTCGGATTGCCCAGGTGGTGTACCTGGCTGCACAGCTGGACAAGCCGATCCTAGCCGAGGGTCCGGCGGGCGTCGGCAAGACAGCCCTTGCATTGTCGCTCGCCGATGCGACAGGGCGCAGGCTGGTTCGCCTCCAGTGTTATGAAGGTCTCGATGAGGCCAAAGCGCTCTACGAGTGGGATTATCACAAGCAGCTGCTGCGCCTGCAATCTGATGAAGGCGCGACCTGGGATGACGTCGAGGGAGACATCTTTTCGGAGTCATTCCTGCTGACGAGACCGTTGCTCGAGGCAATCCGCTCTCCCGAGCCTGTGGTGCTGTTGATCGATGAGGTCGACAGGGTCGAACTCGAGACGGAGGCTCTGCTCCTTGAGATCTTGGACTCATTCCAGGTGACGATCCCAGAACTCGGAACGATCACCGCTGTGACCAAGCCCATCGTTGTCCTGACTTCCAACAACACGCGGGAGCTGTCAGAGGCGCTCAAGCGGCGGTGCCTGTACCTCCACCTGCCGTATCCAACCATCGAGCGGGAACGGGCGATCCTGCGTTCTCGGGTGCCAGACCTTCCCGAGGTCCTCGCGGAGAAGATCGCTCGAACGGTCGCATCGATCCGAACGATCAACACCCGCAAGCCACCGTCGGTGAGCGAGACCATCGATTGGGCACGGACGTTGATTGCCCTTGGGATTGCGGAACTCGACGATGAAGCCGTTTCGGACACACTCCACGTGCTGCTCAAGTATCAGTCGGACATCGACAAGGCGACAAGGGAGCTGTCGCTGCCGAACGGCGCTGGAGTTGTTCCTGCGTGAGGGACACGCTCGCCGCGTTCGTCGAGGAACTGCGAGCTGCGGGCATCCCGGTGTCGATGGTCGAAACACTCGACGCCGCAAACGCCCTGCCCCATACCGACCTGTCTGATCGGGAGAACCTGCGCGCAACGCTCGGCTCCACGCTGGTCAAACAGCCGCGACACTATCGAGCCTTCGACGTTGCGTTCGATGTCTTCTTTGGTGGACGGCGGCCATTCGCCGAAGCTGAACCATCTCCGGGCGGCGATCAGATGGGTTCCGGCGGAGGTATGAACGACGAAGCCTTCCGGGATGCCGTGATCGAGGCGCTGCTCGCTGGTGATCGAGATGCGCTTCGCCAGCTCGTTGGAAACGCCGTGGACCGGTACGCAGGCATGCAGCCCGGCCGTCCGGTCGGTGGCAGGTACTACACCTACCGTGTGATGAGGCGCCTCGATGCAGATGACCTGATCGTGCGTCTCCTGGCCGCTCTGGCATCAACAGACACAGATTCGTTGATTGAGGACCGCATCCGTAGGGAAAAAGCCGAGGCGATCGTCGCTCAGCTGCGCACGGATGTCGACGACGAAGTCACGGCGCGACTTGTCGACGAGCGAGGCGCCGAACAGGTGGCCCAGAGCCGTCGGATCGCCCTGCTCGAGGATGTGGACTTGATGCACGCGACGCGGGTGGAAATCGAGGAGATCGAACGGACAGTCGCTCCACTCGCTCGGAAGCTCGCGACCCGCCTGTCGCAACGACGGCGCCATGGCCGCGACGGCAGGTTGGATGTTCGCCGAACCATCCGTCGGTCCCTCGGCCACGGCGGGGTACTCCTCGATCCACGCTTCAAGCCGCCGCGTACGTCGAAGCCGGAAATCGTCGTGCTGTGCGACGTATCGGGATCGATGGCCACCTTCGCCCGCTTCACGCTTCAGCTGACCTATGCGATTTCCTCGGAACTGTCGAAGGTGCGTGCCTTTGCGTTCATCGACGGGCTTGATGAGGTGACGAGGTTCTTCGGTCCGCGCACCGACTTCGCCGATGCGCTCATCAAGATGAGCTCGGAGGCTTCACTCGTGCGCCGCGATGGCCACTCCGACTATGGCCGTTCCTTTGCTGAGATGGCAGAGACGTACGGCGACGCCGTCGGCCCGCGGACAACGTTGATCATCACCGGAGATGCCCGCAACAACTATCGGCCGGCTGGGGTGAATCACCTCGAGACAGTGGTGAGGAAGGCGAGGACCACATTCTGGCTGAACCCGGAACCCCGAAGGTTCTGGGACACCGGGGACTCCGTGATGTCGAGCTACGCGCCGCTGTGCGACTCAGTAGACCAGGTGCGAACGCTGCGCCAACTGGAGGCGTTCGTCGAGGATGCCGCGCTGTCGCGATCTCACAGCCGCCAGCTCATTGGGTGATTCAAGGTTCGCCCGCTGGGTGTCGATAACCGTGGTGAAGGAACTGAAGTCGGTCTGAAGCGGGGTCAGCGTGCAACATATCGTCGCTGTTGATGACAGCCATGTCATCCGTCGTCTCATAGAGGTCTCGCTCGACAGGCTGGACGTCCTGGTTGAAACGGTCGCAAACGGGACGGAGGTGTGCGAGCGCCTGCTCGAAACGCCCCCAGACGTCCTTCTCCTTGACATCGGTCTTCCAGACATGGATGGCTGGGAGGTACTCAGTTTTGTACGGTCTGAGCGTTCGCTCGACGGCCTTCCCGTCATCATGCTCACCGGGCATTCCGATGCACCCGACCGTGAGCGGGCAGATATGGAGGGCGTTGCCGGATATCTGGTGAAACCGTTCCGCCCGGCAGACCTTCGCCTTGCCATCCTCGAAACCCTTGCGGACCCTGCGCCCTCGACTGCCTAGGTCTGCTGCTTCGCTCTCGCCGCTCTAGATACCCCACCCGGATCTTGATAGCGTCATCGATGCGGTGCGGCGCCAGCGGACATGAAGATCCTTGTTGCCTACCTCTTGCTTGCAGTGCTGCCGGCACCCATCCCATGTCCATGGTTCGCCCTGCCATCGACCAGCGCGATCGTACGACCGTTTGGGCCGACGGGTCGGTGGTCAGGTCACTGGGGAGTTGATGTGGCAGCGGCGCCAGGTTCGTCGGTGAGGGCGATCGGTTCGGGTCACATCTCGTTCGTTGGCTTCGTGGTTGCGAACCGTACGATCACCGTGGACCACGGAGGAGGCATTCGCACCTCGTACTCCTATCTCAGCGCCACATCGGTCCGGCAAGGTCAGGTCGTCGTTGCCGGGACCCACCTCGGGACGGCGATGGTCCACAACGGCACCGACTCGTTCCACCTGTCGCTTCGTATCGGCGGCGTGTATGTCGACCCGATGGGTCTCGGGAGGTGTTCGGCGGACCTGTCCAGGGCCTTGTACCTCGCGTCTCCCATCGTCCTCTATCCTCGCCACCGTGTACGGCATACTCGGTGGAACCTTCGATCCTCCTCACCTCGGGCACCTTGCGCTCGCATACGCTTCGTTGAAACAGTTGGAGCTGACAGAGATCCAATTCGTTCCCGCGGGCGACCCGTGGCAGAAGGCGGGCCTCGAAATCACCGATGCGCGGCTTCGGCTGGCCATGACCCACCTGGCAGCGGCAGAACACGCCAGATTCGTTGTGAACGATGCTGAGATTCATCGCAGCGGCCCGACATACACCATCGACACGATCGCGGAATCCGATGGGCGCGCCGTGCTGATCCTCGGATCGGATGCGGCTGCAGGAATACCGACGTGGCACCGAGCCGAGGAGTTGCTGGCGGCGGTCGAGATCGCCGTTGTCGAACGTCCCGGAAACACGATCAAGGACGTAGAGGACGCAATTGGGAAGACTGTGCTGCAAATCGCCATGCCATCGACAGAGGTCTCGTCCACCGAGATTCGGGCTTTCGTCGCCGCTGGACATTCGCCCCGATTTCTGGTGCCGGACGCAGTGGCAGACTTCATCGCTGCAAACGGTCTCTACCGCTGAGCCGCTCCACGTGTCAGTCTGATCCTCTATCATCTCCTCCAGATGAGAAGTAACGAATCGAAGGCGACGCCAGACGCCGTACTTGCCGCACGTACTGCCGCAACCGCCATCGACGACAAGAAGGGGGAGGACATCGTCCTTCTCGACCTGTCGGGGCTTCTCGTGGTCACTGACATCTTCCTTGTTGCGTCCGGGACCTCGAATCGGCATGTGAGATCGCTTGTGGGGGATGCGGAGGAGGCCCTGAAGGAGATCGGGCGCAAGCCGATCAGACGCGAGGGAACGGACTTCGGTGAGTGGGTACTCCTCGACTATGGCGACCTCGTTATTCACGTATTCGACACGGAGACTCGTGAGTACTACGACCTCGAACGTCTGTGGGCAGATGCCCCGGTAATCGCCTTTGAGCCAAGCCCGGCAATAGCGGATGCTTGATACACTTTCGGTTCCTTCGGGGCTGTAGCTCAGC
>Ga0265303_10002702_pt1 | contig 11029 bp, 10 predicted proteins | sample Helome_2_FD_192494 | JGI IMG/M metagenome (GOLD analysis project Ga0265303, IMG submission 192494) | Marine sediment microbial communities from subtidal zone of North Sea - Hel_20160317 (Illumina Assembly) | ecosystem: Environmental > Aquatic > Marine > Subtidal zone > Sediment ...
ACTTCGCGGAGGTCTCGACTGCCCTTGAAGGTGATGATGCCCGAGAACGAGACCATGAAGCCCTCGTCCATGGCGCGTTGCGCGAAATCGAGGGTTCCTGTGTAGCAATGGAGGACGCCTTCGAGATCTCGACGACCCTCTGCGATCCATATCTCGAGAAGTTCGTCATAGGCATTGGGGTCGTCGCCGCGGACGTGGATCGATACGGGCATGTCGAGTTCGCGGGCGAGGGCGACCTGTTCGGCGAAGACCGTTCGTTGTGTTTCGCGTGGAGAGTTCATGTAGTGGTAGTCGAGACCGCACTCGCCCAATGCCACGACCCGATCGTGGCCGAGCCAGCCTCGGATTCGTTCGCGAGCCTCGTCGTCGAGTTCAGCTGCCTCGTGCGGATGGACTCCGACAGCCGCAAAGATGCGTGAGTCACTCTCGGCCATCGCGATGGCAGCCGCGTTTCCCGCGATGCCGTAGCCCGAGCCAATCGAGATCAGCTGATCGACGCCACCGGCGAAGGCACGATCGAGCATCTCGGCTCTGTCCTCATCGAAACGATCGGCCGTGACATGACAATGGCTGTCGAGCCACATCTATCCGGTCACCACGTCCCGCAAGCCGAGCAGGAGCCTTTCCGCGATCATTTGCGGGTTCGCGTTTCGCTGGATCAGGTCCCGTCGTAGCTGTTGAAGGCTTCGGTAGGCGTCGAGATCGCGAGGGGCGGGCCGTTCGCCGCGCGCGACCCGATTCTTCACGTCTTCGTTCAGCCATTGTGCGGCGACGTCCACGAGTTCCGTCACGTGCTCCGCAGCCATGGCGCGTGCGCCGCGATAGTTCTCAGCGAGGTCGAGCACGTCGCCGACCGAAAGAGTCGAGAGGCCGTCGAGGGTCTGGACGATGTCGCTGACGGATTCGGGCAGGTCCACATCGCGAATCCCGGTCTGCACGACCGGAAACCGAACCCGCACCGAGCGTGAACGGATCGTTGCAATGATGGCCGAGGCCCGACTGGCCACGAGCACCAGCGTCGTCGCCGGCGGCGGCTCTTCGAGCAGCCGCAACAGTGCGTTCTGGGCCTGCGGATTCAGCCATTCGGCGTCGGCGATGATCGCGCAGCGTCGTCCGCCCTCGTTGGCCCCGAGCCGCATTGCAGCCTGGACGTCGCGAACCTGGCCGATCGTGACTCGGGTGTCGTCGCTCCCGCGCTCCACCCAGAGCAGGTCCGGATGGTCGCCGATATGCCGATACGTCGGCCCACGCTTGCCCTTGCCGTCGATCGCGATCTCGTCTTCAACGGCGGAGGATCGTTGACAGCCCTCGCAGGCTTCGCACGCGACGCCTGTGCCCCCGCGGCAAACGAGTGCACGCGCGAAGGCCAGGGCCGCCGTGAGGGGCGCTTCACCGCTCCCGGTCAGCAGGTACGCGGAATGGACCCGATCGTTTTCGATCGAGCGCAGCAGAATCTCCGCTGGGTCTCGCTTCTCATGCGCTCCGGGTTCCCCGTGGGCCGCCTGCTCCATAGCGCCGGAGTCTAGCAGCACTGCTCAGGCCGCTCGTGTGGCCGCCTCGAGCCAGCCGCCGCGCGGGATGATGTGGTTCCAGCCGGCTGCATTAAAGCTGCCGGCTGGTGTGGTCGATAGATCGAGGGTCCATTTATTCAGGAGGCAACAGGTACGCATGGCGATCAACGCATTCGGGCGGCGCAAAGGGGACAGCGGAATGGGACAGGCAACGGCAACCACGGCAGCAGCCACGCCCAGCCCGAGCGGCAGCAGCTCGGGTGGCCTCGGCAACCTCACGGCCTTCATCGACCAGGGGTCGGAGTTCGAGGGCAAGCTCTCCTTCAAGGACACCGTGCGCATCGATGGCACGTTCGCCGGGGAGATCTCCAGCGACAACACTCTCATCGTGGGCGAGACCGGAGTGATTCATGCTCGCATCACCTCCGTCTGCGTCGTGATTTCCGGCCTCGTCGAAGGCGACATCGTGGCCAACCAGCAGGTCGTCCTGCACAAGTCCGCCGTCGTCAACGGCGATATCGAGGCGCCCTCGCTCGTCATGGAAGAAGGCGCGCAACTCAACGGAGCCGTTCGCATGAACACGAAATCCGGATCCGGCGCTTCGCCTGGCGGCCCTCCTGAGGAGCCCAAGGCACCCAAGGCACCCAAGTCGGACCCAGGCGGCGACTCGTCGAATTAGGCATTCAGACGCGCTGATAGAGCGCGCGCATTGAGCTAGGGGGGCCGGCCCCGGTTGACGGTAGTTCACCGCCAGCCGGGGCCATTCTCTTTATCTGGCCCAGGGGACGCGCTCTCCGGCCGCTGGTCGCTTCGCGACCTGGGCCAAGGGGCATGAGCGCGGAGCGCGCGTCAGATGGCGATGACCGCGTGGATGCCTGGCAGGGCCTTTTTCAGGGGGGCCTCGATGGCGACTCGGAGGGTGGCGAGTTGGGCGGGACAGGTGGCGCAGGCGCCCTGGAGGTCGAGGCGAACGGTGCCATCGGCGTCGATCGCGATGAGTTCGACGTTACCGCCATCGGCGACGAGCGCGGGGCGGATCTGGTCGAGCCAGGCTTCGACCGCGCTGCGCGCCGGCGGCGGGAGTTCCCATGAACGAGTCATGAAGGCTTTAGCGGCGTGATCTCGACTCGAGTTGAGTCGGGACCCTGATCGGCCGCGGCGACGGACGCGCGGCTAGAAGTCCTGGGGTCCGGTGACAGAGTCCCAGACTTCGAGTGCATCGCCGTTCAGCCAGGCGATCTCGCGTCGGCCGTCATCATCGACGTCGAGGGTGACGAGCAACTCGAGTGCATCGGTGCCGAGCTCCGGGCCGACCTTCGATTCGAAGTAGATGCCTGCGCCCTCGACGGATGCGGCGAGCACGAGCGTCCATTCGAGGCGACCGTCCTGATCGATCGACACGAGATCGTCGCTGCCATCCGCATTCATGTCCGCGATCGCGACCAGGACACTCGTGGGTGCGAGAGGAATCGAATCGTTCGTCGTGTCGATCCCGGAGAGCATGTCAGTCGGATGACCGAAACGGATCGCGCCATCGACATGCTGCCAGAGCAATTCGTGGCGCCCGTCGCCGTCGAAGTCGCCTTCACCGACGAGCACAGTCTCTGACGTTTCGAAGTCGCTCCGTGCGCTGGTGATCTCGTTGGACGGGCCGTCGACGATCCAGACGTCTCCGGTCGAGAAGTCCTCGACCAGCCAGTCGCCGATCGCGTCACCGTTGAAGTCGGCGAGAGCGATGAAACGTTCGGTCGCGCGCAGTCGTACGCCTTCTTCGAACGTAGAAGGTGTCTCGGACGTGGTGGCGAGTTCCATCATCGCCTGGCCTGTCGAGACGAAGAGCTGTCCCGACGGATCCTGCCAGATCAGCTCCCGCAATCCATCGCGATCCCGTTCACCCGATCCGACCAGGCGCACGCCCGCGTTGAACTGTTCCTCGACCCGCGCCTGCATCCAGTTCTGGGCAGCGTCGCTGAGCCCCGCGAGCGGGAAGCGCGCGTCGGACGCGACCATCAATTCGCGCGTCGACGATTCGAGCGACTCGATGAATTCGGGGTCGGCCTCGATGAGCTCCGCCTCGGGCTCAGTGACGTCTGACGCCGTCGCGATCTGCGGGTCTGTCATCGTCGAATCCGAGGACTCCGAGCCATCTGTGATCGGTTGCATCACGGCGACCGGTTGCGTTGCGGAACTCGGGGCATAGTTCGTGGCGGTCACGGCAACGGCGGGCGCGGGATCAGCCGCGTAGAAGCGGAGTTCCGGAGAGGGGGGCGAGGCGGTGCTCGGCTTGCCCTCGGGACTCATAGCGATCACTGAAATCCGAACGGAGTCGCCAGCGCTTCCCGAGATCGTCGCCTGCGTGCTCGTCACGACTTCGACGAAGGTGTGGTCACCGCCGTTTCGCGACTCGTAAACGGCGTAGCTCTGGACCGCGCCGGCGGACGGGGCCCAACCGAGCGTTGCGGAAGTCTTGCCGGCGGGAAGGTCGATGACAGACACCGCGGCGACGTTGCCGGCAGATGCAGAAGGAGCACCCGTCCCCGCGCTGGAGCCCCCCTCGTCACAAGCGCCTAACGTGAGTGCAAGCGCCAGGAGCACGAAACGTGTCCCCATCGTCTTCCAACGGGCACTCACGAGTGCGAATTCCGTCTTCGTAGTCGCGCGATCCTGCGCGTCGATTCGCTCGTTGTGGGGCTGGGGGCGTTGGAATAGCACGGGTGTTTCCTGGATGAACCGAGTTGGGTGTAAGACGGACTCTTGAATTCGACCGTTGATCTCGCCGGTCCCGGTGACCGGTGCCTCGGGTTCGAATGCGTACGACTGATCCTCGTGGACGGTCGAAGCGATGCTTGTTGTCAGGGCGCCGCGGCTTGTTCAGCAGGTGGTGCGGGTTTTGAGCTGGCCCCCACAAACAGTTTCGTCCGAGCCCAAAAAAGTGGATGTGACGTTGATCACAAAACAGCCAAGGAGGAGGAAATGGTGAAAATTCTCGTGGGGCCACGCTTGGGTGCCACGAATTGAGGATCCGCATCTTGAGGGGTAGGCTTGCCGCCCAAATGCCGAAAATTCAGATCACGTTGAAATTGTTTGGCTCGCTGCGAGAGGCCGGTGGATTGCCGGTCTGCGACGTCGAACTCGGGGCCGGATCGACGGTCCGGGACCTCAGGAATTGGCTGGCCGAGCGCAATCCGCTCGTGGAGAAGCTCGGAGATCGTCTCGCTGCCTCCGTCAATCTGGAGATCGCCCAGGAGGACCATGTCCTCGACCAGGGCGACGAGGTGGCCTTCCTGCCTCCCGTGGCGGGCGGGGATGGCGCGGGCAAGGACGGGTGCGAAGGGGCGTCGAACAAGCGCTGCACCATTTCGGATCAGGCGCTGTCGGAAGCCGAAGTCATCGCGCGGATCGAAGGGCCGGACACGGGCGGCATCGTCTCGTTCATCGGCGCTGTGCGAGACCACGCCCGAGGGCATTCGATCGAATATCTCGAGTACGAGGCCTATCCAGAGATGGCCGAGCGCGAAATGGAAAAGATCGCGGAAGAAGCCTCGACGAAATGGCCCGGAACGCGCGTCGCCATTGCTCATCGCGTCGGCCATCTCGAAATCGGGGACGCTGCGGTCGTCGTCGTCGCGGCCTCCGCCCATCGCGCGGAGGCCTTCGAGGCCTGCCGATTCGCGATCGACACATTGAAGGTCCGCGTCCCGATCTGGAAACGCGAGGTCGCAACGGACGGCGCGTATTGGGTGGACGACCATGCTTGAGGCGCATCGCGCGACGCAGGAGGACCGATGACCGAACCGCAGGACGCTGCCTCCTCCTCGAGTCCTTCACCGCAGCACAAGGCCCATCATCATCGGCAGGCGGCGCCGGCCAGCGTGAAGACACTGATCGTCACCGTCAGCGATACGCGAACCCTGGAGACCGATACGGGCGGCGCGCTCGTCGAAACGAAACTCCTCGAAGCCGACCAGATCGTCCTCGAGCGTCGCATCGTTCCCGACGAAGCGATCGCAATTCGCGCGGCGCTGGTCGAGGCGCTCGCCAACGACGAATGCCAGGCCCTCATCTTTACCGGTGGAACGGGGATCGCGCCGCGCGATGTCACTCCGGACACGATCGAACCCGAGCTGGATCGGCTGATTCCCGGCTTCGGCGAAATCTTCCGACAACTTTCCTACGAGGAGATCGGCTCGGCGGCGCTCCTGTCTCGCGCGCTGGCCGGCCTCAAGAAGGGGCGAGTCATTTTCGTGATTCCGGGCTCTCGGGGGGCCGTGCGGCTCGCAATGGAACGGCTGATCCTGCCAGAACTGGGCCATCTGGCGGGTGAAGCCATCAAGACGGCCTGAGGACGGCGTCTCGCCCATCAAGACCGATGTACCGCGCGCCGATGTAGCGAAAATGCGATTCCGCCTGGCTCTCCCGCGACATCGTCCGCTGCCGATGACTTTCTCCAGTCGTTGCGTGTTCGTCCTTGCGGCTGCCGCGTGCACGTTCGCCACGGCTTCTAACGGCCACGCGGAGATTCGTTTCTGGGTCGACCAGGACGGTGTGACTCATTTCACGGACGATCCCGATGCAGCCGCGGCCCGGGGCGGCGAAGAGGCGACCGATCTCGAGACGTTGCGCGGCGCCTGGGCCGACGGCATCACGGGCCCGATCCTCGGGAACGACGAAGGAGACTCGAGCGGCAATGAGGATCGAGTGCGTCGACTGCTTCGCGGTGCGCGCGCGGACCTCGACCGGGGCGAGATTGCTCGGGCCGACTCGACGCTACGGGGTGTACTGCGGCTCGAGCCGCGTCGACCGGAAGCCCACTGGTATCTCGCCATGCTGTCGCGTGGCCGCGGCCGCTTCAACACGGCCGAGCGCCATCTGCGTACCTTCCTCGACGTCGCCGGGCCAGAATTGAACCAGTGGCGACAGCAGGCGGAGATCCGGCTCGCGGCGCTCGCCGATGAACGCAAGCTCGCCGATCCCCATTCACTGGGAGGGCCGCTCGAGCTCCAGACGCTTCGCAGCGATCATTTTCGCATCCAGGTCGACGCGCGTCTCGGTGAAGTATCGAAGGATTACGCCGCGCGCGTGTTGGGATTTCTCGAAGAGGCTCGTTCCGAAGTCTCGAAGGCGATCGGCGTTGCGCCTCTCGAACCCCTGGGCGTGGTGCTTTACGGCCGCGCGGCCTACGTCAAAGCCCATGCGCACCGATTCTCGTTTCAAACGATCGGCTTTTTCGACGGCCGGATCCACGTGGCCTCGCCCGCGCATCCGACGGTCGCGCTTCGCGGCATTCTCTTTCACGAGTACACGCATGCCGTCTTCAGGGAATACACCGGAGGGGATCGGCCCTATTGGTTGAACGAAGGGCTCGCAGAACAGGTCGAGCGTCGTAGTCGCGGTCGCTCGGTGTCGACCCGAAGCGAACGCGCGACACTTCGTGCGAACATCGAGTTGGGTTCCTGGATCCCACTTCGATCGATCGCCCGCAGCTTCGCCGGATTGACCGATGCCAGCGCTCGCGACGCCTATCTCCAATCCGTGGTGACCGCTGGCTTCATCGAGAGCAAGACGACGGTCGACGAGCGCCGGCGTCTGCTCGAGCGAATTGGGGAGGGGCGATCGATCGATCAAGCGCTGCATGAAGCGATGGGAATGGACAGCGACGGGCTGGACGAAGCCGTTCGCGAGGCGATCCGCGCGGAGTTCCCCGAATGGAGTGTGCCCGCCGCAACGGACCAGGCCTCAGAGACGGCCGAAGGGGCTGCGCCTATTCGGAAGGCTGCACGCCCTCGATGAGTACGCGATCGCCTTTGCGCCAACCGTGCGCGGTCACATAGCCCGCCGGCACCTCGAGCACTGCGTCGATCAGTGACCTCGGCTGAAGGGTCGGCCCATTGCCACCCTCCTCGAAGGGCACATTCGCATCGATTTGGACGATTCGCCCATCGCGCATCCAGATGATGTCGATCGAGAATCGCATTCCTTTCATCCAGAAACTGCGGAATCCGGGGCGCTCGTAGGGGAAGAACATGCCGTGACCCCACGGGAGGTGGTCACGTTCTCCAAGTCCAAGAGCCTGCTTTTGTGGCGTGTCCGCGATCTCGACGGCGACTCTTCGGTCGCGAATCGTGACCCACCCGTCGGGCACATCCGATTCGGTTTCGCTCGAGGCGCAAGCGCCGAGGAGGGTGGCCAGAGAGACCACGAGAAGCAGGGAAGCGAGCGAATTCCTCCAATGGCGCCGACGCGCGCCAAGGGGATCAGCCGCGCTCTTCACCGCACGTCCGGACCGTAGTATTCGAAGTCGACGAGGTTCTCTTCCATGTACGTGCGAAGTCGGTTGACGATCTTGGCCTCGAGCTGGCGAACACGCTCGCGCGAGACCTCGAACTCTTCGCCTAGTTGGGCGAGGGTGCGCGGCTCTTCCGCGAGGATGCGCTCGCGAAGGATCTGAAGATCCCGATCGCCCAGGCCTTGCGCGAATTCGGCGATCTTTCCCAGGAAGACCTCGCGCAGTTCGCTCGCCGCGACTGCCGCCTCCGAGCTGATATCCGATCCGGACATGCGATCACCGAAGGTCATTCCGTCCGCGTCATCGGATCGGATCGGCGCGTCGAAGGACAGGTCGGGTCGCGCGAGCCGAGACTCCATGTCGATCACGTCGTCTTCGGAAACATCGAGTCGCTCCGCAATCATCCTCGGTTCGGCTTCATAGCCGAGGCGCTCGAGCTCGCGCTTTTCCTTGTTGAGCCGGAAGAAGAGTTTGCGCGAGGCGCGGGTCGTGCCGAGTCGGACGCTCCGCATGTTGTCGAGGATGTACTTCAGGATATAGGCGCGAATCCAGTAGACAGCGTACGATGATAGTTTGACGCCTTGATAGGGATCGAAGCGCTGCACCGCTTCCATCAATCCGACGTTTCCCTCCTGGATGAGATCGAGGGTGTTCGTCCAGGCGCGTCGATATTCCATCGAGATCTTGACGACGAGTCGCAAGTTCGAAAGGACGAGTTGTTTGGCGGCTTCGACGTCGCCATCCTCGACCCAGCGGACCGCGAGTTCGTGTTCTTCTTCGCGGGTGATCGGAGCATGATGTCGCAACTGCGACATGTAGGCGGTGAGCGCGCTGGCCTGGGCGACGCCTGCGCCGCTCGGGTCGGGGCCGATCGGCTTGAGCGGGTCGGAAGGTTCACCGCTCGTGGCTTCTATGGGCTCGAGCATAGGCTCGAGATCGGCGTCGACTTCGATGGGGACCAGCGCCGGCTCCGCCTCTGCGGGGTCGTTGCCGGGGTCGTTGCCGGGGTGGATGCCGGGGTGGATGCCGGGGTCGATGGCTTCGACCTCGATGGCGGGCGTTTCCTGCCCGTCTTTGTCAGATTCGTCGTGGCGTGTGTCCATGGGCTCGATGCGCGGCACCATAGCAAAACGCGCGGCCCGACTCGTCGAAGACGAGTCCGGCCGCGCGTATGCCGTGTGTCGTGTTTTCCGTGCGCCCGGTGGCGCAGGATGATCGACTATTGCTTGAGCGAGCGGATGAACGCGACCAGGTTGTCGAGATCCGCGTCGCTGAGGCCCTGAACCGGAGCCATCATCGCCGAGCCGCCGTAGACGAGCGCGCCTTTCGTGATGACGTTCTTGAGGTCGGTATCCGAACCCGCGGTGCCGTCCTTGTCGGTGTCGAACTTGAACTCGCCGACGGAGAAGTCGCGCGGTGCAGGCTGCCCGGCGGCGGCTAGCGCCTTGCCTGTCGGGCCGTCTCCTTTGCCGGTCGGTCCGTGGCATGAAACGCAGAGCGCCTGGAACTTCGCATTGCCCGCTTCGACATCGGCGGCGAACGAAACGCTCGGAATCGCAAAGGCGGCGATCATCATCATCGTCGTAATCAATCGAGTCATGTTGTCTCCTCAGTTAGGTCACAGCCACTCGCGCCCAAAGCCCGAGCCGGTCTGTGCGAAATCGCTTGTTGTGTGTCCCGTTGAACTCAGAGCCGTTCAGAATGTCGATTCTCTCCGGCGCAGAGAATGGTGCCCGTTCGGCGGGGCGTCTAGGGGTGCAACGAAGCGCTGCGTTCATGTGATATAGAAATGCATGCCCCGAGGAAAACGACACTTCCAGGATATGGGCGACGAAACGCACGCTCCTCCGGGTGAGTCTCCAGGCCACGCAGTCTATCGGCAACGTTGCTGCACCCATTCGGTCAGCAGACGCACGCCGACGCCGGTTCCCCCGCCGACATGAAGTGGCGTCGCCGAATCGGTCATGCCGGAGCCGGCGATGTCGAGATGGATCCAGGGCGTGTCGCCGACGAATCCTCGCAGGAAGGCGCCAGCCGTCGAGATGCCGCCCTGTCCGCCGCCCGAGTTCTTCCAGTCCGCCACCTTGCTTCGCATCGCTTTTTCATGGGCATCGAGCAGCGGCATCGGCCAGACGGTTTCGCCCGACGCATCGCCGGCTCGCTGGAGTTCTTCGAGCAGAGAATCGTCGTTTCCGAGTCCCGCCGAGGCCCAGGGGCCGAACGCCATCATCGCTGCGCCGGTGAGCGTTGCCATGTCGATCATGGCATCGGGCTTGTAGGTATCGACCGCATGGTGAAGCGCGTCGGCCATCACGAGGCGGCCTTCGGCATCGGTGTTCACGATCTCTACCGTTTGGCCCGACGCCGTTTCGATGATGTCGCTCGGTCGATAGGCGAGGGCGCTCGGCATGTTCTCCGCTGCTGCCAGGACCGCGACGACATGGATCGGGAGATCGAGCAGCGCGATCGCGCGCATGGCGCCGAAGACCCCGGCAGCGCCCGACATGTCATGCTTCATGTCGAGCATGCTCGCCGCCGGCTTGAGAGACAGGCCCCCGGAGTCGAAGGTGATGCCCTTGCCGATCAACGCGAGCGTGCCTCTCTGTTTGCGTCGCTTGGTGGCGCCATGCTCGAGCACGATCATGCGTGGGGGGCGCGCGCTGCCCTGTCCGACGGCGAGAATCGCCCCCATGCCCCGCCGCGTGAGTTCGGGGACGGACATGACCTGGCATCGGAGTCCGACGGCGCGCGCCATTCGGCGAGCCTCCCGGGCGAGCGACTCCGGATAGATCGAGTTCGGGGGCTCGTTCGAGAGATCACGAGCGACGGTCTGGCATTCGGCGATGGTGACTGCGCGCTTCACGTCTGCCCGCAGCCGCGCGATCGATTTGATCTTGCGCGTGTAGGCGATCTGGAGCCTGGTCGAGCGCTTCTTTTCGCGGGAACTCGTCTTGTACCGATCGAAGGTGTACGCCCCGAGGACCGCGCCTTCCGCGAGGAGCGCGGCAGAGCGCTCGGGAGCGAGTTTTGCGCCTCCGGGCACGACGACCGCGACGCGACCAACCTCCGGCCGGCGCGTCTCGCGACCGATCTGCCCGCCGAGATTGCGGAGCTTGTCGGCGTCGATTTCGTCGGATTCGCCGAGTCCGAGCAGGATGCAGCGGACCAGGCTTCCATTCTTTGGGCCGTAGATGGGCAGTCGGTCGCCGATCGCGGCTTTGAAGTCGACGCC
>Ga0265303_10002704_pt1 | contig 11028 bp, 5 predicted proteins | sample Helome_2_FD_192494 | JGI IMG/M metagenome (GOLD analysis project Ga0265303, IMG submission 192494) | Marine sediment microbial communities from subtidal zone of North Sea - Hel_20160317 (Illumina Assembly) | ecosystem: Environmental > Aquatic > Marine > Subtidal zone > Sediment ...
GTGATTGGCGAGGCCCTCGAAATCGAGATGATGTCGAATTTTGCGCAGCACCCGGGTCTTGCCAACCCCGGTCAGGCCACTGACACAAACCAGTGGCACCTGTTGCGCAGATTGCTCCAGTTCATCAATCAAAAATCGACGCATTGCCTTGTAGCCACCGCGCACCAGCGGGTAATCGATACCCTCCTGGTGCAGCCATTGCTGGGTGGTTCGCGAACGCAAACCCCCTCGAAAGCAATAAAGATAGCCCTGTTGGTTCGCTTCACAGAAGGCAATCCAGGATTGCAGACGCTGCGCGCGAATATCGGGGGTCGCCAGTTCCAGCCCAAGGCGAATTGCTTCCTCCTGTCCCGCGTGTTTATAACGGATCCCGATTTGTTCACGCTGCTGGTCATCCAGCAGTGGAATATTGCTCGCCGTCGGAAAGGCACCCTGGCTGAATTCAACCGGAGCGCGTACATCCATCAACGGCACATCGTTTAAAAAAAGCGGGCGGTAGTCGCTGGTGTCTTCTCTAATCATCGATCTTTCAGGCCCGATATCGTATTTCCCAGCAGCGGTGAATTTTTGGATTTCGCTTAAAGTCCTCCGGCAAGGTCAAGTGGCTTATATCACGTGCCTCAAAGGTTTGCTGAATACCGTCTGCGAGTTTGAAACCGCGACGATTCGTCGAAAACAGCAGCAATCCGTCCCGGGTCAAAAAATTCATCGCCAGTTTGATCATTCCTTGATGATCCCGCTGGATGTCGAGGGTTTGCTGCATTTTGCTGGAATTAGAAAACGAGGGTGGATCCAGAAATATCAGATCGTAGTTACCCGTTAATGAAAGTCGTTGCGGATTATTAAGCAATTCAACGATATCGGCGCGTAAAAACTGGTAGCGGTTTTCATCGTCGAGCCGGTTCAATAAAAAGTTTTCCCGGGCCCACTTGAGATAGGTCGCCGACAAATCAATATTCATCACCGAACTGGCACCACCCAGGGCAGCCTGCACACCGACAGCAGCCGTGTAACAAAACAGGTTGAGCACCGCTTTATCGCGTGAGCTGCGGTATACCCTGTCGCGGGTCGAGCGATGATCCAGAAACAGTCCTGAATCGAGGTAATCGCTAAGATTGATCAACAATGATGCGGCGCCCTCACGAACCTGGAAAAACTCGCCACGGTGATCGAGTTTCTGATACTGCCCGGAACCACGCTGGCGGCTGCGAATCTTGCAGAACAGTTGATCATCAGGAATCGAGAACAGGTCCCTGACAACGTCGATCGCGACACGGATACGATACGCTGCCTTGTCGGCGTCGATCGAGGCCGGCGCCTGATATTCCTGCAGGTGGTACCACACGATCTCGCCGGCGATTTCACTCTGGTAGCGGTCCAGCGCGAACGCAAACTCGGGTAAATCAGCGTCATATATTCGATAACAACCGATATCATTCTTACTCGCCCAGCGCTGCAAATGCTTCGAATTCTTGGTTAGCCGATTGCGTAGCGGTGCGGCGATTTCATCCACCACAATACTACCCGCCGAAGCTGTGGTATTGGCGCTAACTTCCCCGTCAGCCGTTTCATATATGGCAAACAGGCATTCGAGTGGACCATTCCTGACATCCTTTCTACTGATCCGCTTCAATTTCAGCCGGTGCAGTAAATCGGGATTAGCCGACAGTATCGCAAGCCGCGCCGGTGCCAGGCGCTGCAGGGCCTGACCAATATCGGCGTAGAGTTCGGCCAGGTCCTGTTGGCTTTGCAAACGACGGCCATAAGGTGGATTACAGATGACCAGGGTATCTCCCCGCGATGCTGACAGGTCCAGGTCGCCGACCTGCTGATGGGAGAACTCGATCAGGTCCTCGACGCCGGCACGTTTTGCGTTGGCGCGGGCAATTTCCAGTGCTGCAGTGTCGTAATCACTGGCATAAATTTGCACGTCGGGGTGAGGATCGATCGACTGACGCGCGCTATCGACACATTCCTGCCACAGTTGCGCATCGTGCCTTAACCACTTTAAAAATCCAAAATAACTGCGTTCAAGTCCGGGCGCTATATGAGCAGCCATCATTGCCGCTTCAATCGCAAACGTGCCCGAGCCGCACATTGGATCAACCAGTGTTGCCAGGAGTTTCTCCGGACTGCCCCAGCCTGACTGGATCAGCAACGCCGCCGCCAGATGTTCCTTTAACGGAGCGCCGGAGTGCTGCAGGCGGTAGCCACGACGGTGCAGGCTTTCCCCCGACAAATCGAGACTGATGGTAGCCTGGTTGCGGTGAATGTTGACGTGAACCTGGATATCGGGTTGTTTTTTTGCGACCACGGGCCGACTGCCGCAACTGTCCCGGAACCGATCGACGATTGCATCTTTTGTTTTGAGTGCAACGAATTGCCCATGACTAAGCCTGGAGCCAGAAAGGGTCGCTGCAACCGCGATACTGTCGCGCACGTTCAGATGTGAGCTCCAATCCAGCCGATAAACCGCTTCGTAGAGTTGCGTTTCGTTTTCGACCCGAGCCTGGCCGAGTTCGCAAAACACCCGGTTGGCGAGTCGGGAATGGAGGCAAATCCGGTAAACGGTTTCCATCCCGGCGCTGATTTCGACCCCGCCGTAGCGCTTTTTCAATGCCACGCCGGGTGCAACCGCGATTTGGCGCAATTCATGGAGCAAAAGGGTTTCGAAGCCCTTGTGACCGGTGACAAATAGCTTCAGATTTTGCATTGACGATCGTTTAGCGGGTACCACAGGGGATTGATTTTACGCCTTATGTCACAAAACTGTTGGAATTCGAAGTTTAATCAAAACAGAGGCAGGATTTTCCCCATATTATCGCCTATATTATGAGTTCTAAACCGCTTTGAAACACAACCCGGATGACAGGTTCAAAACAGCCTCAGGATTCCACCTCGATATCAGGCCAGGATGTCTTCGCGGAGACCAGCAGTCTCAGCAAGAAATTGATCACCGCTATGCTGGTGCGAATGATCGAAAGCGCCGGGGATTTTCATAGCTGGAGCCTGTCTGATCAAGACGGTGCCCGCATGATCAAGCTGATCAAGCACAAGCAGCGTATCATCTGCTCAGCCTTTGCGTTTCAGATGAACAAACATTTTTCCGATTTCAAATCCGCCAATTCGTCGCAGTCGGGTGAAAAAGGCGCCGCTGACTGGCAACGCCTTGGCTTGTCAGGGGCAGATGCAACCGCCGAAACCAACGAACTGCAGGAAATTACCCAGCGCTATGGAGAGGCTTTCAAGGAATTTGATCGCGCGATTCTGAAACGCCTGCAGACCTGCATCAAGAAGTCGCGTGCCAGCGTTTACGAAAATCCACTGCAGGTGAAACGACTGTGCGAGTCTTTTCAGTATGCGATCGACAGCCTCAACCTCGAGCTTAACTACAAGATTGCCCTGTATCATTTGTTCGCTGATCGCTTTATCGAAGCCCTCGGCCCTACTTATCGGCGTATTGACCAGTTCTTAAGCGACTCCGGCATGCTACCGGAACTCCCGGTTGCACGCATTCAGCTGCGCAGCATCGACGGCTTGAGCGAGTCTAAATCGCCACAGTCTTTTAAGCCCGATCAGAGTGCCTCCCTGCTGGTGTTACTGCAGCGATTCAAGGAAAAATCGAGCACCGTCTCGAGTAACTATAAAAACCTGTTTCCAGAGTTGAAACAGAACCTGAATCGCTATGCGCTCGACGAATACGATGAAGAAATCGATCAGCTCAACCTGATGTTCAAGCTGATATTCGAAGATGATGATCTGCCATCTCCGGTCAAGCAGCAGCTGGCACGCTTGCAAATTTATATATTTATTACTGCGACCCAGGACGATGGTTTCCTGCGCCGCTCGAGCAACCCGGCTCGGCGCTTGCTCGACGGTATTATCAGCAGTGAAGTCGAAATTGCCAACAGCGGCAACTCCGAGTTTTCGGGAATTCGTTTCATTCGTGAACATATCGACGCGATGGCGAGCCAGCCTTTTGTCAAGGTCGACAGTTACAACGAGATGCTCAAGGGCTATCAGTCTTTTGTTAAGGAAAACGAGACCACGATCCGCAAGGCACGCAAGCTGGAAGCTACCAACAAGGTGCTACCACTGGTTAAAGAGAAGCTACACGAAATCACCCAACCGCTGAAGATTCAGGGTACCCGGCTGATTCTGTTCGAAAAAGTCTGGATGCCGTTGCTGGTGCAGATCGCACTGCGCCAGGGAACGGACTCCGATACCTGGAACAAGACCATCGCGATGGTCAAGAAGCAGGTCTGGTCATTGATACCGAAGTCGAGCCCGGAAGAACAGGCGAAGTTACTCAAAGTGCTGCCAAACGTGGCCCATTCGCTGCACCGCGCCATGCGCAGCCTGAAACTGGCCGAGTCGTTACAGCAATCATTACGCGACTACCTCAAGCTCGAGCAACAAAAGGTAACCGAGGATACGGCACAGAATATTATCAACGCCAAGCGGCGCAGGCGTTCGCTGGCCGCCCAGTCATTCGAGACGATAGACGACACCACCGAGTTTGACGAAATGATGCAAACCGGTATTTTCCAGGTCCCGGCAGAAATGCTTGAGGCCTTTAACTCGGTTAAACCTGAAAAGCCCCGCAAAATCAACCAGGTCGAGGCCCTTTCGACCGGCGACTGGGTATCGATGAGGCATGAAGGCAAGAAGGTACTGGCGAAGGTAACCTGGAAAGCGGAAGACTCCAGCCTTTTCATCTTCATCGACCGCGACGGTAATCGAATTTGTGAAGTCGATGCGAACACGCTTGGCCAGCAGTTTGAATCGGGCGATGTCGCGCTGATGGAATCCAGTTCGATGGATTCCGAAAAAACCCAGTTCAGCTTTATGAAATCTCTTTAGACTGCGGCCCTGGCTAAACGCCGAGCAGCAGACGGGTTGGATCTTCCAACACGCTCTTGATCGTAACCAGAAACTGGACCGCTTCCTTGCCATCGATGATGCGATGGTCATAGGTCAGTGCCAGGTACATCATCGGTCGCACCACGATTTCTCCGTCAACCACCACCGGACGCTGCTGGATCGAGTGCATCCCCAGGATTGCCGACTGCGGTGGATTCAGGATTGGCGTCGATAGCATTGACCCGAATATCCCGCCATTGGTAATACTGAAAGTGCCACCGATTAATTCCTCGATGCCGAGCTTGCCTTCGCGTGCGCGCATTCCCATGTCGCGGATCGAACTCTCGATCTCAGCGTAACTCATCTGATCGGCATCACGCAGAATTGGAACTACCAGGCCACGATCCGAACTGACGGCGATACCGATGTCAAAATAATCGTGGTAGACGATATCGTCACCGTCGATAGACGCATTAACCGCAGGAAAACGCTTCAGTGCCTCGACCGCTGCACCGGTAAAAAAAGACATCATGCCGAGCTTGACGCCATGTGCTTTTTCGAACGCATCCCGGTATTGAGCACGTGCATCCATCATCGGTTTGAGATTGACTTCATTGAATGTTGTCAGCAGCGCCGCGGTATTTTGGGCCTGCTTGAGACGTTCGGCTATCTTTGAGCGCAACCGGCTCATCGGAACCCGACGATCGTTGCGACCGCTGGTGGGAATGTCTGGTGCCGGTGGCGTACTGACAGCAGGCGCTTCAGCTTTAGCAGTACCTTGCTGTTGCTGCAAATAGCGCTCGACGTCGGCTTTCAGGATCGCGCCTTTTTTTCCGGTCGGTTGAATATCGTCAGCGTTTAAATTATGTTCGCTGAGCAGCTTGCGTACCGCCGGACTCGCCCGGCTTGCCGCACTGCTATCCTCGGCAGGCGCTTCGACAATCTCCGCTTCACCTGTCCCGGTAATCTCCGCTTCCGCTGCTGCGCTGGCCGGCGCGGCTGCGGCGCCGTCGGTATTGATGACGCCAAGTACGTCACCATTTTTTACCGTGGCACCCGATTCGAACGCAACCGATTCAATCACCCCGGCCTTACTGGCGACAATTTCAAGCACCACCTTATCGGTTTCAAGATCAACGATATTCTCGTCTACCGAGACACTGTCTCCAACCTGCTTGTGCCAGTCACCGAGGGTTCCCTCGGCTACCGATTCCGGTAGTGCCGGTACCTTGATTTCCACCTGCATTGCTCGCTCCAGTATTTTTTCTTGCTTGTTTCGTTAATCGAGTTTATCCGAGTATTCGGCTTCAAACGCCTCTTTAACCAGCCGCGTTTCCTGACTCTGGTGCAGGGCCATGTAACCTACCGCGGGTGAGGCAGCCGAGATGCGACCCGCGTATTGTACCTGTATCGGGGTAAAAATCTCGTTCAGCCGGCTCTTGAACTCACGGAACATCCCCTGGTTGCGCGGTTCATCCTGGCACCAGGCTACATTTTCCAGTGCCGGGTAGCGCTCGTGGATCGCCTTGAGATCAATCTTCGGAAACGGATACAGCTGTTCGATTCTTACGATCGCCGTGCTATGGTCATATTGCTGTTCGCGCGTTTCGTAGAGCTTGTAGTAGATCTTGCCGCTGCACAGGATCAGGCGCCTGACCTTGGTATCATCAATCTTGTCGATTTCCGGAATTACCTTCATGAACTCGCCGTCACTGTAAGCACTCAATGGTGATACCGCCCGCTCGTGGCGCAACAGGCTTTTCGGACTCATGACGATTAACGGCTTGCGGAAACCACAGGTCATCTGGCTGCGCAGCAGGTGAAAGATTTGCGCGGGCAGCGTGGGTTGCACCACGCGCATGTTGTGCTGCGCGCACAATTCGAGGTAACGCTCGATACGTGCCGATGAATGTTCCGGGCCCTGGCCCTCGTAACCATGGGGCAGCAGCATCACCAGCCCGTTGAGTCGACCCCACTTCATTTCACCCGAACTGATAAACTGGTCGATAACAACCTGTGCACCGTTGGCGAAGTCACCAAACTGGGCTTCCCATATCACCAGCGAGTGAGGGTCTGTCGATGCATAGCCATACTCGAAACCCAGCACTGCCTCTTCGGATAAAAACGAATTGATAACTTCAAAGCGCGGCTGTCCCTCGGCAATATGCTTCAGGGGCTTGTAGATTTCGCCGGTATTCTGATCATGCAGCGCGGCGTGACGATGGAAGAAGGTACCACGCTCGCTGTCCTGCCCCGAGAGCCTGACGCGATAACCGTCATCCAGCAGGGTGGCATAGGCCAGATTCTCCGCAAAACCCCAGTCGCCGGGGATTTCGCCATCCATCATCTTCTTCCGGTTCTCCATGATTTTGGCTACCCGCGGATGAAGCTTGAAGCCCTCCGGCAGCGTCAGTATGCTGTTTCCCAGGCGCTGGATACTGTCTGCATCAACAGCGGTATTTGGCGTGGTATTGACATCACCCTCATTTAAACCCGCCCAGTCGCGCGCCGCCATCGGTTCGAGACCCGAAATGACATTCAACGCAATCGCACCACCCTCGTCCAGGGCACGGCGGTAATCGGCAATCATCTGGTCGACTTTTTCGCGCGTCGTGAAACCTTCCTTGATAAGGCGCTCCGCGTGTAGTTCGGCCAACCGCGGATGTTTTCGAATCGCCTGGTACATCAAGGGCTGGGTTACAGCCGGTTCATCGGCCTCGTTATGACCGTAACGACGATAGCAAACCATGTCGATGACGACATCCTTGTGGAAGGTTTCGCGATACTTGACCGCGATCTCGGCGATAAAAACACAGGCTTCGGGATCGTCACCGTTGACGTGAAAAATGGGCGCCTGCACGATGCGCGCGACCTCGGTACAGTAAAACGAGGAACGCATATCGCGCGGATTACTGGTGGTGAATCCTATCTGGTTGTTGACGATGATATGTATCGTACCACCGGTTTTATAACCCCGGGTTTCGCACATATTGAAAGTTTCCATGACCACGCCCTGACCGGCGAATGCCGAATCACCGTGAATCAGGACCGGCAGTACATCATTGGTATTGCGGTCATCGAGGCGGCGCTGCCGTGCGCGCACCGAACCCTCCACTACCGGATCGACAATCTCGAGATGCGACGGATTGAAAGCCAGCGCCAGGTGCATGGGTCCGGAATCGGTATAGATATCGGAAGAAAAACCCTGGTGGTACTTGACATCGTAGTTATAGCGCTCATCGAGCTCGATATTGCCCTCGAATTCATCGAACAGGTCACTCGGCATCTTGCCAAAAATATTGGTGAGCACGTTGAGGCGCCCGCGGTGGGCCATGCCGATGACGACTTCGTGCGTTTTGGTGACACCGGCCTGTTGCACGACCCGATCCACGATTGGGATCAGCGATTCCCCACCTTCCAGCGAAAAACGTTTCTGCCCGATATAGCGGGTATGCAGGTATTTCTCGAGATTTTCGGCGGCAATGATCCGGTCAAGAATCCGGTTGCGGCGCCCTTCCCTGAAATTAGGCTGCGCCAGTGAGGTTTCTATCTGTACCTGGATCCAGCGCTTTTGTGCGCGGTCTTCGATATGCATGTACTCGAGACCGATTGTTCCACAATAGATTTTCTCCAGGCGGTCGATAATCTCCCGCAACGGCGCATCCTCGATCCCGAACAAAGAGCCGGAACTAAATACCGTGTCAAGGTCGGCCTCGGTCAAACTGTTGCCGGCAAGCGTCATATCCTTGATTTCAGGTATTCTGACCAGGTTCAGCGGATCCAGTCGCGCTTTCTGATGACCCTTGACGCGGTAGACGTTGATCAATTGAAACACCCGGAGCTGCTTGTCGTCGTGTTGATGCAGCTCGGTAGCGCTAATACCGTTGCCACGCCGCTTGTTCAATACCGCCGATCGCATCTGTGCCTGGATTTCGAGGTGATCCTGGTCGGGCGTCAGCCCACCGTTTTTTAACTCCGCGAACCAGTTGCGCCAGTTTTCGTCGACGTCGTTTTCGTCTTTCAGGTATCTCGAGTAGAGTTCCTCGATGAATGCAGCGTTCATGCCGTGAAGATAACTTTGTTGCTGCATTTCTTTCATGCTCATGGCGGCTTACCTTTGGGCTGGTTCGTCGGATCGTTCAGCGAGTTTGATGTACCACATAATAGCCGAAGTCGGAGTATCGAGAAGTTAAAAGTTCAGCAGCGTTACCATGCGAAGAAACGGGCGATTTGTCAATATCAATAGGCACCTCATTTCCCTGCCTCCACGAAGTTGTTTTTAATTTTTTAAGCGCTGTTAGAATACGCCAATTCTGAACCTGGACATGATGCATGGCGCAATACATTTATACGATGAGCGGGGTTGGCAAGGTGGTGCCGCCGCAGAACGAAATTCTGAAGAATATTTCGCTCAATTTCTTCCCGGGCGCAAAAATCGGGGTACTGGGCTATAACGGCGCCGGTAAATCGACACTGCTGCGCATCATGGCTGGTGTCGATACCGAGCATAGCGGCGAGGCGCGCCCGCAAACCGGAATCAAGATCGGTTACCTCGCACAGGAACCCGAGCTTGATAAGGGCCTGGATGTACGCGGCAACGTCGAACTGGGGGTAGCCGAGACCAAGTCATTGCTCGACCAGTTTAACGCAATCAATATGAAGTTTGCCGAGCCGATGTCCGATGACGAAATGAACGAGTTGCTGGCACAGCAAGCCGAGTTGCAGGAAAAGATCGATGCAGCGGGTGCCTGGGAACTGGACCGCAAGCTCGATGTCGCCGCTGACGCGCTGCGTTTGCCACCCTGGGACGCGACGGTTGAAAATTTGTCCGGCGGAGAAAAGCGGCGGGTCGCACTGTGCCGTTTACTGTTGTCAAATCCCGATATGCTGATCCTGGACGAGCCCACTAACCATCTGGATGCCGAATCGGTGGCCTGGCTGGAACGCTTTCTCAAGGACTTCCCCGGGACCGTGGTGGCCGTTACCCATGATCGCTACTTTCTCGATAACGTCGCCGGCTGGATTCTCGAGCTCGACCGCGGCCACGGGATTCCATGGGAAGGAAACTACTCGTCCTGGCTCGAACAGAAACAGAAGCGGCTAGAACACGAGGAGCGCTCCGAAAAGGCACGCCAGAAATCGATGCAGGCGGAACTCGAATGGGTGCATGCAAACCCGAAGGGCCGCCAATCGAAAAGCAAGGCACGCTTGAAGCGATTCGAGGAATTGTCCTCGCAGGAATACCAACAGCGGTCCGAGACCCACGAACTCTACATCCCCCCCGGGCCTCGACTCGGCGACGTCGTGGTTGAAATCGAGGGCGGTAAAAAATCCTATGGTGACAAGCTGCTCTACCAGGACCTGGAATTCAAACTGCCGCGTGGCGGCATCGTGGGGATCATTGGTCCCAACGGTGCGGGTAAAACCACGCTGTTTCGCATCATCGTCGACCAGGACAGTCTAGATGAAGGCACGATCAAGATTGGCGAGACGGTAAAAATCGCCTACGTCGATCAGTCGCGTGATGATCTCGATGGTAGCAAGACCGTTTGGGAAGAGCTCTCTGACGGGCTCGACAACATCGTGGTTGGCAGCTACGAAGTGCCCTCGCGCGCCTACGTATCACGCTTCAATTTTCGCGGCGCCGCACAGCAAAAGTTTGTCAAGGATCTCTCCGGCGGCGAGCGCAACCGCCTGCATCTCGCCAAGCTGCTTAAAAGTGGTGGTAACTTGCTGTTGCTGGACGAACCCACCAACGACCTCGATGTTGAAACCCTGCGCGCGCTGGAGGAGGCGATCCTCGATTTTCCGGGTTGTGTAGTGGTCATTTCCCACGATCGCTGGTTTCTTGACCGCATCGCAACGCACATTATTGCGTTCGAGGGGAACAGTGAAGTCTATACTTACGAAGGCAACTACACCGAGTATGAGTCCCATCGTAAACAAAGACTGGGCCAGGAAGCCGATCAACCGCACCGGATAAAATACAAGAAGCTCGAGGTCTGATGACTGATATCGACAAAATTTTCAAACGCGTCAGCGCATTGCTTGACCGGGTCGATAAATTGATTCCCGGTCAGTCCGAAATCAGGACCGAGCCGGGGTTTTGTGCGTATCGCTGGTCTGCCAATGGTCTCGATGGGATTTCGCCGTTTGACCAGGTCG
>Ga0265303_10002706_pt1 | contig 11022 bp, 14 predicted proteins | sample Helome_2_FD_192494 | JGI IMG/M metagenome (GOLD analysis project Ga0265303, IMG submission 192494) | Marine sediment microbial communities from subtidal zone of North Sea - Hel_20160317 (Illumina Assembly) | ecosystem: Environmental > Aquatic > Marine > Subtidal zone > Sediment ...
CAGGCCGTCGGGCACGGTTTGTATCCCGCAGTTTCTTGAAAGACCAGCTTAACACCAAGGAGATTCCGGGATAATGAGTGAAGACCGCAGACAAGAGTCAATTGGGCAACGCCGGGTATCTTATTTGGCCAGGTCCTGTACGACAACAACGCCGCCTGAACCGATTCGTGCGTCCGTAGCGATCGTCGTGTCAGAGTCGCTACTCACGGTCCTCAGCGTGCTAGTGTTCCGGCGTGGAACCTGGAAGCACCATGCAGCCTGAAGCGGCGCTGATTGAGATTCAGAACGCGACCATCTGGCGCGGGACAAGCTGCGTATTCGAAAATCTGAACCTCGTTATCGCTCAGCACGAGCGCGTCGCAATACTCGGGCCCAACGGCTCCGGGAAGACGACGCTCCTGAAAACGCTCAATCGCGAGCTGTACCCTGTCGTCAGGCCGGACAGCCGGGTACGTATTCTTGGCCGGGATAACTGGAACGTCTGGGAATTGCGCAAGCATATCGGTGTCGTGTCGCACGACCTGCATCAGAGTCGCCGAAATCGACGGCTATTATCTTGCGTATCCGGGATAAGGATGCAAAAACGTGACCTGATACAGTGCTTTAACGCGCCAACAGGCATAATCTGTCGCTTATGTTGAAACCGGCGAGGACAATACTGACCAGCACACCGCTCGTGGTTGTTCCCACGCTCGCCGCGGACGCCGAGGTTCAGACTGGTATTACAAGTGTCGGCCCGGCCGTGTTTGTTTTCACCGTAGCCGCCGCGCTGCTGCTTACGCTGTTTTTTCGCTCAACGGCCAGACACCTGGCGCGATTTGCGACCGCCCAGATTGGCCAATGGCGCATCAAATCCGCGCTCAAGAAACGCAGCCAGGACGTTTTGCACGACTTTATCCTGCCCGGTGCCTACGGCGGTCTGGTGAAAATTGATCATGCCATTCTCACCGCAGGTGGCATCCTCTGTATCCAAACCAAGCACTACAATGGCATCGTTTTTGGCGCCGAAGATGAGGCCCAGTGGACCAACGTCGATGGCGTAAAGCGCCGTCGCTTCCTGAATCCGTTGATCCAGAACGAAGGCCGCAGCCGTGCACTGCGGCAGGTCGTGCCGGATGTGCCCGTCGCCAACCTCGTGATCTTCACGGGCTCTGTCGAATTTACGTCGGCACCGCCTCGCAATGTCATTCATGTCCGTAATCTCGAAAGTTTCATCGCGAAGTTCGTTTTCGGGCCCAGCAAGGTCAGGGACTGGGACGCCGTCTGGCTAACGGTCAGGGCGGCCGCATTGACCGATACGGATTCACGCAAGGATCTTGAGGCTCAACTGACGTTCACCTGATACCGTCCGGACGCTCCAACACGCTGGCACGCAGTGGTCTGACCGATCATTTATACTCGGCTGCGAACATCTGGCTCGAGGCGTGTTGAATGGAAACCACTGAAGCTCTGATTTCATCACCGATCGGTGTGCTCGCGGTACTCTGCGTCGTTGCGGCGTTCTTCTTCCTGGTCGCGCAGGTGAGCGGAGCAAAGCTCTTCAATTATGTTCCGCCATTGCTGTTCATCTACGCGACGCCGGTGTTTCTCAATAACTTCGACGTCATTCCCAGTGAGTCTGTCATTTACACCGGGTTGAGCAAGTTCGCGCTGCCGGTATTCATCGTGCTGATGCTGATCAAGGTCAACGTGCCCGCTGTCATTCGTGTCATGGGCAAAGGCGTGCTCGTTATGCTCATGGGAACGGCAGGTGTGGTGGTCGGCGGAGTGGTCGCCTACCTGGCTGTGCACAACTGGTTGAGCGACGATGCGTGGAAGGGTTTCGGAACCCTGGCCGGAAGCTGGATTGGCGGCACTGCCAACATGCTCGCCACCAAGGAAATGCTCGGGGCTTCGGAATCCCAACTGGGGTTGGCTGTAATCGCTGACAATGTCGTGTACATCGTCTGGCTACCTCTGCTGTTGATGTCTCGCGACTTCGCCGAGAAATTTAACCGTTGGGCGCGCGTGCCGGCCGACCGGCTGGAAACCATGGATGCGGCGGCGGCAAGTCACGCCGAAGATGATGCGGCGCCGACCATGTCGCAATACCTTTATCTCGCAGCCGTTGTCTTGGGTGTGACGGCGATTGGTCACGCGCTGGCACCGGGCGCAGCCGACTGGATTGCGGCTACGTCCCCGACGCTTGCCGGCGTATTCTCGGAGACAACCACACGTATTCTCCTTGTAACAACCATTGCGCTGGTTTTATCCACGACTGGCGTGTCGCGGCTGCCAAATTCGACGGCGATCGGGACTGCCCTGGTGTACATATTCGTTGCCGGCATGGGCGCCCGGGCGTCGGTTGCAGGTCTCGCCGAGGCTCCCGCATTCGTGCTCGGCGCATTTATCTGGATTTCCATACATGGCCTGTTCTGCCTGGCGGGCGCGTGGATCTTCCGGGTCGACGTTCACAGTGTCGCCATCGCGTCCGCGGCTAACATCGGCGCAGCGGCATCGGCGCCTATCGTCGCCGCTCATCACCGTCCCAGCCTGGTCCCGGCATCGATCCTGATGGCACTGCTGGGATATGCGCTGGGCAATTATCTTGCGCCGCTAACCGGCCAGCTTGCGAGAATCGCTGCGGGACAGTGATGATGTGGAAGCAACGGGCGAAGCAAGCAGCGCTCATCGCGGTCGGAGCTCTTGCCGTCGGCAGTGCAGCAATTGTCTGGCTCTGGAAAGACCGACCGGACCTCCACGACATTGACTGGCCTGCGCCGGTAATTGCTTCTGCAGCCGCCACGGACTCCGTAACCGCCACCTGGCTTGGCGTCACGACACTGCTTTTCGATGATGGTGAAACACAGATTCTTATCGACGGATTCTTCTCAAGACCATCGCTTACTGATGTATTGCTGGACCGCCCGGTAGAAAATGACGCGGCCATGATCAACTACGTGCTGGACGAGTATCGTATGCGCCGGCTCGCCGCGATTATTCCGGTGCATTCGCATTTCGATCACGCGATGGATATTGGCGCAATTGCGAATCGCACGAGTGCGTCGGTGCTCGGCTCCGAGTCAAGCGCGGCGATTGCGCGTGGCGCGGGTGTTCCCGAAGACCAGATAACAACTGTCATAGTGGGCCAACCCTACGAGTTCGGCCGTTTCACTGTGACACTTTTGCGGTCCAGGCATGCGCCGATTGGCTGGCGTGGTTCGGTTCCCATGGCGGGCACGATCGATACCCCGCTAACTCCGCCCCAACCTGTCAGCGCGTGGCGTGAAGGCGGCAGTTACACGATCGTGATCGCCCATCCGGAAGGCACGGCTATCGTACAAGGCAGTGCCGGACTTGCTGACCACTCCGTTGGCGAGTTCTCGGCCGATGTCGTCTTGCTGGGGGTCTCCGGCCTTGAAAGTCTGGGCAGGAGTTACGCTGAACAATACTGGCAGGGCTTTGTGACGGCGACAGGTGCGGGTGGCGTCTACCCGATTCACTTCGATGATTTCACGAGGCCGTTCGGCGAAATCGTAGCGGGGCCGACTTTTTTCGGAGATCTCGCGAAGACGGCAAAGTGGCTGGAAGGGTTTCGCGAACAGTGGGACAACGACGCGCAGCTGTTCATGCCCGAATTTGGACGTCCCATCGCACTTTACGCGCAGCCCGTTCCGGAGGCCTGATCGGGCGTTACGTCATCCAGTAGCTCACAGAGCGATACGCGACCGTTGATGAGTGCCTCTTTGCGTCCCCTGCTTAGTTTCTTGACACGATACTCAAGCGTGGAAGCAACCGCCCGATCGCCGACTTCCTCGGCAAACTCCAGGCGCAGTGGTCCTTTCCCCCTGAGATACTTTGCGCCCCGGGGGCCCGATTCGTGTTCCGCGATCCGCTTGCCAACGTCTGCCGCGATCCCTGTGTACAGGGTATCGTCCGAGCAGCGCAGGATGTAGAGGCTGAAAACCGCGCTACCCATCGGCGGGCTCGTCAGGCGTTGCCGCCAACCAGCGTGTCGCCAAAGACGCGGAATGCGCCAGCCTCGATACTCTCGAGGTTTTCTGTCGTCTCGGCGTAAGTCAACACAATCTCGCTGGCACCATCCAGCGTTTGCGCCGGCTCGTGCAAACGCAGCGTGAGAACGTTGCCGGTCATCGTCGCTTCGCGGATAAGGTCGTGGCCGCCAAATTGCTGCTCGTTGATCTCGATATAGATCGACTCGTCAAAGTCTTCATCGACGGTCCTCATCAACAACAGGTAGTCCTTGATGTCGCCTTCCTTGGACGTCTTGGCGAAGAACAGCATCGTGGCATTGTCGCGGACATCAAAAGCAACGGTGTCGTATTGTCGGCTGTCGGTCATTGGACTCTCGATTGATCAAGTATGCGTTGTATCAGTTCGTCCTTCTCTTGCCAAATTTCACCCAGCCAGCGATGGACGCGGCGGCGAAACTCGCGGTCCTGTTCATAGTCTCTGGACAACAGCCACTGCTCGACGGGACGTTCCTTTACATCGATAATTACGGGTACGTAACCGCCACAGCACATGTCCCAGAATCTCGCCGCCCCGTTTGGGTAAACAAGCGTGACGTCGAGAATAGCACCAAACAGATTGCCCATCGACGACATTGCGACCGCGAAACCCCCGGCACGCGGTATCAAGAGGTGCTGATACGGCGAGTTCTTTCTTTCGCGTTTCTCCACACTGAATCGTGTCCCTTCCAGGAAGTTGATGACCGATGTCGGCGTGTGGCGGAATTTCTCACAGGCTTTTCGCGTCCTTTTCAGATCCTTGCCCTTCATGTGTGGATTCTTCGCCAGGTACGACGGCGAGAAACGCTTCATAAACGGCATGTCCATTGCCCACCATGCGACGCCCAGCACCGGGAACCAAATCATTTGTTGCTTGATGAAGAATTTCAGAAACGGTATGCGCCGGTTGAATACCTTTTGCAGCACCAGGATATCGACCCAGCTCTGGTGATTCACCATGATCAGGTACCATTCGTCTCTGCGCAGGTTCTCGATGCCGCGCGCCTGCCAGTCGATCGACCCGGCCGTAAGCAATAGCGCCGAATTGACGCTAATCCAGTTCTCGCCGATGGCCATGAGCAAGCCTGTGATACCTCGTTGCAGCGACGGCAAGGGCACCACGAGTTTGATGATGGCCAGGATCAAGATAGGAACGAACCAGAAGATCGTATTTATCGTGAACCCTGAGAATACGAGGATGCCTCGAAGATGGCGGAGTAGTGCTGTCACGAACGACGCTGCTGGCAAATTCGGAATTGCATTCTAGCCCGAATTTACCGCACGTGGTGCGATATTGCTGCGCTTGCCGCGCTCTTGCTCGTGCAGTAACGTGAGCGCATGAGCAACGGTCTTTCCTGGCGCTCCGGACTGCCGCTGGCGATCGGCGTTGCCGCTATCGCCGCCGCCTTCTTCGTCGACCCGATAGCACAGGATCCGGCCTATCATCGCTTTGTCGATAAACGCGACTTTCTCTCGATACCCAGCTTTCTCAATGTGTTCTCCAACTTGCCATTCGCGATCGTCGGCGTAGGCGGATTGCTGTTCGTCAAGCGCCATGGGGCGACAATCGTGCCGCAGCAAAGAGCCGCGTGGACGGTGTTTTACATCGGCATTTTCCTGACCGCATTCGGTTCCGCTTACTACCACCTGGAGCCCAACAATGACACGCTGATCTGGGACCGCCTTCCGATGACGATTGCTTTCATGAGTTTCGTGTCGATCGTGGTTGGCGAATATCTTTCGGCCAGAGGTGGGCGAATACTGCTGTTACCATTGTTGCTTCTTGGCGCCGCATCAGTGTTCTACTGGGCTCATACCGAGGCGCTCGGTCGTGGTGATTTGCGTCCTTATGCTGTCGTGCAGTTCGTGCCGATGCTGCTGATTCCACTACTTATTCTGCTGCACCGCGAGAAAAATGATCTGACCCGCTATATCGGCTGGATGATCGCCTTCTACATCGCCGCGAAAGTTTTCGAGTTCTACGATGGCGCCGTCTATGCGGCCGGACAGCTGCTTAGCGGGCATACGCTAAAGCACGTATTTGCATCGCTGGCAGCGGCGAGCATTCTTTACGGTCTGATGCGACGGCGTTACCATGCGGCGCGCCCACAACACTCCACGGACTAGATCAAGATGACGACTGCAAAACGAATCGACGGAAAAGCCAAGGCGGAACAACTGGCAGAGTCCATCACGGAACAGACAGCTGCACTGTTGAGTGAACATGGCATCAAGCCGGGCCTGGCCGTCGTCATTATTGGCGAGGACCCGGCAAGCCAGGTCTATGTCCGAAACAAGAAGCGGCGAGCCGAGTCCTGCGGCTTCTACTCCGTTCAACACACGCTGGCTGAGGATACGTCGCAGCAGGACGTATTAAAGCTCATCGACCAGCTTAACAATGACGACGCCATTCACGGCATTCTCGTGCAACTGCCGTTGCCCGATCATCTGGACGAGCAGGCTATTACGCAGGCCATCTCACCGACCAAGGACGTCGACGGATTCCACTTCGTCAATATCGGCAAACTGACCGCCGGCCACACCGCCGATGCGTTTGTGCCGTGTACGCCGGCAGGATGCGTGCTGATGATCGAAGACGAGCTCGGGCCCGATTTTTCCGGCAAGAACGCTGTCATCATCGGACGCTCGAATATCGTCGGCAAACCGATGGCGAGCCTGCTAATGCAGCGCAACGCCACGATCACCGTCGCACACAGCCGCACCAGGGATCTTCCGAAGGTCGTCAGAAATGCGGATATCGTGGTCGCTGCCGTCGGACGGCCGGAGATGGTCAAGGCCGATTGGATAAAACCGGGCGCCGTCATAATCGATGTCGGTATCAACCGCGTTGAGAAGACGATCGATGGCGAGACAAAGTCGCGCCTGACCGGCGATGTCGACTACGATGACGTATGCACGGTTGCCGGCGCGGTTACTCCCGTGCCTGGTGGTGTCGGCCCGATGACGATTACGATGCTCATGTTCAACACGCTGCGATCGGCGCGCTTGTCCGCGGGGCTCGAAGGCTGACAACTAGATTACGGCTTGCTCCCGCAGTACTGCGAGTTCCTCCTCAGAATACCCGGCCAGACCCAGGACGCTCCTCGTGTGTTGACCAGGTTTCGGCGGTGGCGATGATACTTCCGATACCGTCTCGCTGAATCGCGGTGCAGGCGCCGGTTGCACGATATCGGCAACAGACGTAAACGTCTGCCGAGAGCGATTGTGTGGATGTTGCGGCGCCTCGTCAAAATCGAGAACCGGCGCGAAACAAACGTCGCTGCCCTCGAGAAGATCGCACCATTCCTGGCGCGTTCGGGCTTTGAACGTTTCAGCGAAACACCGTTTTAGTTCTGGCCAACGCTTGCGATCGTATTGCCCGGTAAGATCCGGGTCGTTCTCGAGCCCGAGTTTTTCGAGGAGCAGAGCGTAGAACTCTGGTTCGAGAGCCCCGACAGAGACGAACTTCCCGTCGGCACACTCGTAGCAGTCGTACCAGTGACTGCCGGTGTCCAGCAGGTTGGACTGGCGATCGCCGCTCCACTGACCCTCTTTGAACAGGCCATATAACAAAGACGTCGCCAGCGCCGACCCATCCGTCACCGCCGCATCGACAACCTGCCCTTTCCCCGTTATTTGAGCGTTGACAAGTGCGGCCAGCATGCCGACGGCGAGCATCATCGCGCCGCCACCGATGTCGCCTACCAATGTCGCCGGGGCCGTGGGTGGCGAGTCAGACCGGCCGCCGTAATAGAGCGCCCCGGACAATGCGATGTAATTCAGATCGTGACCGGCTGCATGAGACAAGGGCCCATGCTGGCCCCAGCCGGTCATTCGCCCATAGATGAGCCTGGGGTTGGCCGCGAGGCAAGTGTCCGGCCCCAATCCGAGGCGTTCCATGACGCCCGGGCGAAATCCCTCGATCAGCCCATCTGCATCCTGCAGCAGCCTCAATACCACGTCCGCCGCACCAGGCTGCTTGAGATCGAGGGCTATGGACTTCTTGCCGCGATTAACCAGGGCGAACTCGGGCTTCGGCGTCAGTCCGGACTCGTCATCTTTGTCGCGCGTTCTATCGATGACGACAAGCTCGGCACCCATGTCCGCGAATAACATTCCGCAGAACGGTCCCGGGCCAATGCCGCCAAATTCAATGATTCGTTTCCCTGCCAGTGGTCCCATCAGGCGCACTCCTATACCGAAGCACCGTTCTAACCCACGCCGAGCACTTAGACAATGCCCTCCGCCGGCAAACCGACGTAGAATGCCCACCTCTGGTCGACAGGATGAATAAATGGCACAAAGCGGCGAAGACTTTCGCACCATCTGGCTAAAACCCGGGGATTCGTCGGTCGTGCAAATCATCGACCAGCGCTTGCTGCCGCACGAGTATCGTGTGCATGACCTTCGGTCATGGCAGGACGGCCTCGTTGCTATCGCAGAGATGTACGTTCGTGGCGCGCCGCTGATCGGCGCAACAGCCGCCTGGAGCCTCTACCTTGCCGCCATGACGGGGCCCGATGTTGCTGCAGGCGTACGCGACGCTGCATCAGCGCTGCTGAAGTCGCGGCCAACGGCCGTAAATCTCCGCTGGGCTGTAGAGCGAATCCTGGCCCTTGTCGATCGGGCCGCTCCTGGCGATGCGCTTGTCGATCTCATCCGCGCCGACGCTCAGGCGATTTGCGACGAAGACATGGAGATCAGCCGCGGCATCGGCTCTCACGGCCTCGTCCTGCTCGAGGCAATATCGAAGAAGAAGTCGGGAGACACCGTCAACGTCCTGACGCACTGCAACGCTGGCTCACTCGCGACGATCAACTGGGGGACCGCGACCGCGCCGATCTATTTTGCGAAGCAGCGTGGCATCGATGTCCACGTGTGGGTGGATGAAACGCGGCCGCGGAACCAGGGTTCGCAGCTAACGGCCTGGGAACTCGCGGCAAACGATGTGCCGCACACACTGATCGTCGACAATGCCGGTGGCCACCTCATGCAACACGGCGAAGTCGATATCGTCATCACGGGCACCGATCGCACGACTCGTTGCGGCGACGTTGCGAACAAGATCGGCACGTATCTGAAAGCGCTTGCGGCGCATGACAACGACATCCCGTTCTATGTCGCACTGCCGTCAACAACGATCGACTGGCAAAGCCGGGATGGAATCGCAGAGATACCTATCGAACAACGCGACCCCGCCGAGGTGAGTGACCTTTACGGGCTGAGCGATGGGAAGCGGACTCATGTACGGACGACAGCTGCGGATACGCCGATCAGTAATTTCGCGTTCGACGTGACCCCGGCGCGGCTGGTGACGGGACTCATCACGGAACGCGGCATCTGCGAAGCATCCGAGGCTGGTTTGCTCGGGCTGTTTCCGGAAATGGCAATGTCGTGACGATTGATGAAGGCTACATCAAGTACCGTAGCTTCTGGACAAAGGCGCCAATACCCAATGCCGCAGTCACAGAAGAACTCGACACCTGGCGTCGGCCGCTGAGAGCCGCCGGCCTCATTGGCCAATACGAAGAGCTGGGAATCGGGTACGGCAATATCAGTATCCGTTGTGGCGAGCCCGGGCAATTCCTTATCAGCGGCACGCAAACAGGCCACCTCGAGGAAACCGACAAGACACATTATGCGCTGGTCACCTCGTACAACACGCACGCCAACATTGTATGTAGCGTCGGCCCGGTGCAGGCCTCGTCAGAAGCAATGACTCACGCGGCAATTTACGGTCTCGACACCAATATCGGCGCAATCGTGCACGTGCATGATCGGGTCTTATGGCGGAATCTGATCAACACGCTACCGACCACACGCGCCGACGTTGCTTATGGCACGCCGCAGATGGCCAATGAATTCCGCAGGCTTTACAGGGATACCCCATTTCGCCAAACCGGGCTGGCAGTCATGGCCGGGCATGAGGAAGGACTCTTGAGCTTTGGCATCACGCTCGAAGAAGCAACAAAGAAAATGCTGGATCTTCTTGGGTCGTCATTAGATGCCTAGTTTCCCGTTTCCGATACGACGGGTTCAAGCGTGAAGCGAAACGTGCGGCAGGTCTTGATGCCGGACACTACCGCATCTCTCGAGAGCGGCACATAGCTTGATGCGCGAACAGCGCGAATCGCCGGTTTTTCGAAAACGCGGTTGGTGCTTCGGCGAACCGCAATGCGCCGTGTACGACCGTCCCGGGTAATCTCGAAACAGACCTGGACTTCACCCTCGATGCGATCACGGCGAGCGATCTTCGGGTAGTCCGGCATCATCGTGAACGATGGTTTTCGCTCGGTGTCGACAGGCTCCGGTTCCTGAGCGTCGCCGGCGCATAATGTCGGTGCCAGCAGGCATGCCAGTGCAATCGGAACGATCGCCTTGGGAAATCCGCTAGTCCTCCAAATCGCCTGCCGGCTCATCGCTGGGTTCATCCATCGGGTTTCGGCGTTCATCGATCTCGATTTTCGGCGTTACAGGCTGAGTTTCGTCCAGGTACATACCCTTGACGATCTTGAGCTTCGTCGAATTCGGCCTGAGCGCCTGTCCTTTGCGTATGTCCTCTTCCGATTCGTCGAAGCGCTCGAGCTGCAGATAAACCAGCGCACGATTGTTGTAGGTTCGCCAGTGAGCGTCATCCCGCTCGAGAACCCAGTTGCAGTGTACCAGGGCGGTTTCGGGTTCATTGATCATCAGGTACCCGGCACACAGATTTGAGTGCCCGATTTTTTCCTCCCTGCCGCCTTTTGCCATCTGCAGGCCGAGCTCTGTCAGACGAACACCTTCCTCACCATTGCCGGCCATGAGGGCGTTGGCACCTTCGTAGAGGTCAATGTTGCTCGGTCCGAGGACGGTCTTGGATTCCTCGGTCGAGTCCGCCGGAGTCACCGCCAGCAAAGCTATGACGCCCAGGATGTGCCAGTAATTGTTGTGTCTGACACGCATCTGTTCATGACATCCTATAGGTCAGTCCCTCATTGATCAGGAATCCAGCCCCAGCTGCCTGGAAAAGAAA
>Ga0265303_10002708_pt1 | contig 11021 bp, 7 predicted proteins | sample Helome_2_FD_192494 | JGI IMG/M metagenome (GOLD analysis project Ga0265303, IMG submission 192494) | Marine sediment microbial communities from subtidal zone of North Sea - Hel_20160317 (Illumina Assembly) | ecosystem: Environmental > Aquatic > Marine > Subtidal zone > Sediment ...
AGGCGCCGAAAATTCGATCGAAACGATCGAGGTGCGCCTCGTCCTTGACCAGGCTGGCACGTGCAAGATAGTAGAAGTCATCAACACTTTGGCCCGCGAGCCCATTCTTCATGGCCTCGAGCAACGGCAACAACTCGGTATTTGACGTCTTCATACCGCCTTCACGAAGCATGTAGAAAAACGGGATCAGCATCGTATTTACTGTGGATTTGTCCGTCTGTCGAGAAATACCAGTTGCTCGAACAGATGCACGTCCTGCTCGTTCTTGAGCAGCGCCCCGTAGAGTGGCGGAATCGCACTGCGGGAGTCTGTGCCCCGCAGCGTTTCCGGTGGAATATCTTCCGCGAGCAACAACTTGATCCAATCGAGCAGTTCGGAAGTTGACGGCTTCTTCTTCAGGCCGCGTACGTCACGTACTTTGTAAAAAGCGTCCAACGCCTCGCGCAGAAGATTTTTTTTCAAATCCGGAAAGTGAACGTTGACGATCTGCGCCATCGTGTCTTTGTCCGGAAATTTGATGTAGTGGAAGAAACAACGTCTCAGGAACGCATCCGGGAGTTCTTTCTCATTATTGCTCGTAATCACCATGATTGGCCGATGCCGCGCTTTGATCAGCTTTTTCGTTTCGTAAACGTAGAACTCCATGCGATCAAGCTCGCGCAGCAGATCATTGGGAAACTCGATATCCGCTTTATCGATCTCATCGATCAGAAGCACGGGCTGCTCTTCGGACTCAAAGGCTTCCCACACCTTGCCGCGCACAATGTAGTTACCAATATTGTGTACTCGATCGTCACCGAGTTGAGAATCGCGCAGTCGCGCGACAGCGTCGTATTCGTAGAGGCCTTGCTGTGCCTTGGTTGTAGACTTGATATGCCACTCATGCAGCGGCCGGCCGAGTGATCTCGCCACCTCTATGGCAAGCTGAGTCTTGCCGGTACCAGGCTCTCCCTTGACCAGGATCGGCCTCTCGAGCGTGACTGCCGCGTTGACGGCCATCGTCAGGTCGTCGGTAGCGATATAGGAACTGGTTCCTGTGAATCTGTTATCTGCCATTTGAATATCCGTTATGGGCGTTACGCGCCATCTTACCGCTCTGCCGGGGTCAACGTCAGCCTGTGCTCCGGAGGCCCGGGGAGAAATGGGCTCGGGAGGCCGTTGACCCAGTCATCGTGGCCGCGGACGTAAAAGCGGGACAGTGGATGGCCGCTTTGTCCGGTCGGCATATGGAGGATGCTGTTCGCCTCGTCACCCGGAGATACCGAGAATCGCTCGGAAGCGCCGAACGAAGGGCCCTGAGCCTTGGGCATGTCCAGATCGCCATTCAGAGGCTCAGCCGGCATATCGAGAAAGCCACTAAAAATCGGCAAGCTGCGGCTCAACGGGTGGCGAATCGCTGCTGTATTTCTCTCTCCCCAGGTGCGCATCGAGAGCGGGCCCTCATAGGTGTCGTTGAAGTAGTCGATATTCTGCCGGACCGCGGCAAGCATGAGTTCGTTCCAGCTCGTGTAGTCCCGGGGCAGCATATGCAGGGGCCTCGTCGTCACCAGCGACCAGAGCGGCGCTTCGAACTGGTTGCTGCGTCGCAATTTGACATCGTCGCCATAGACCTCGCGAACGGGAGCCATCAGCGCATGAAATACCCGTTTCTCGACTTCAAGACGAAAGGCGCGAACGAGACGATAACCGACCGATTCAGGGGTCGCCCGCGGAATCCACCTGTCGACCAGTCTGCGATATTCGGCGAGATCTTTATCTTCTCCAACCGCCGGGTCATCCAGTATTTCCAACAACAGATCACGCCAGCGCGTGAGAAACAGGGCGCGATCATCATATTGGATCGTCAGCATATCCTCGGGGGAAAAAATCTCGGTCGCAAAAAGGCCATCGCGAATCTGCCGGGCACGCGCACCAAAATCGTAACCTTCATCCCCAACAATCCGAAGCGCTTCAGCATCCGTAACGCGCGCATTCGCTGTCCAGATTCGTCCGCTGTCCGGGTTAACAATGCGCGGATATTCGGAACTGTCCAGCCAACCCTGCCAGCCGTGCTCTGTACTCCAGTCAGCGGGCAACGTGGAATTGAAATCTTTCTTCTTCGGTATCTTGCCTGCGATCGTCCAGCCGATGTTGCCACCGACGTCACCGGTGACGAAGTTCTGTGGCGGCATCGCCAAGCTATTCGCGATGTCCAGAGCCTCATCGACAGAACCTGCTTTCTCAAGATCGATCAGGCGCAGGTTGATGCCTTCGGGCTCGTGAGCGATCCAGCTCACCGCTATTTCGCCATCCGGGTAGTCCACGTCATCGAGAACGGGGCCCCAGATAGTTTCACGAATCAGGTAAGGTACTGGATCGCTGTCTTTGACGTTGATCATCTCGCGATACACGGTGAAGTCACGATCGCCTTCTGGCGTTCGGTAGGCATTTGCTCTCGATCCGGGCTGCAGCACGACCGCATCGCTCCAGTCGCCATAGCTGTTCGTGAAACCCCAGGCGACACGTGTGTTGCTGCCCGCGACCACGAATGGCGTGCCGGGCAGCGTTACCCCGCCCACCTCGTCGCGCTCGCCATCATCAATGACAAGCCGCGCCTGATAGTAGATGTTGGGCGCACTCAGGTTGAGGTGCATGTCATTGGACACGATCGCCCGGCCGCTTGCCGTCAGCGTTCCCGACACTGCCCAGTTGTTGCTGCCTCGAAGCGGGTATCGCCCTTTTTCATTGGCGGGCGGCGCGTCGTCCCTTATGTTGCGAATGGAATACGTTTCCGGGCCCGGAATAGCAGCGACCGCCCGCGGTTCCCCCATCATCGGCGCGTCCCAGGGGGTGCCCTGTGGATACAACCACTGATAGACCTCCGTGGACAGAACACGATGTGCCAATCCTCTGCGTACGTCCTTGATCGCGCGCTCATCGTTGAGCTGCACGTACATCGCAAAAACCACCAACACCGAGTCCTCGGGGATCCAGGGGGTTGATTCGGCTCCGAGCACGAAATATTCGAAGGGCCGCGCACCAAGAGACTTCAGTCCGGCATTTACGCCGTTCGCATAGGCCGTCAGTATCTCTCGATCACTATCAACGGCCCCGTTGACGACGGCCCTGGCCCTGTTGCGAAATCTGTGAAATCGATGTCGTTTATCCCTTTCGATAGCGACGCTGCCAACGATCTCCGACAGCTCGCCCGCCGCTTGGCGGCGAATCATATCCATCTGAAAAAATCGATCCTGACCGTGTGCGAATCCGGTCGCGAACGCGAGATCGGCACGATTGGATGCGGTAATGACAGGGATGCCTTCAGCGTCTCGCTCAATACTCGCAGTGGCGATGAGACCCGCCACCCTGATTTCACCGTCAAGCTGCGGCAAACTGGCGCGAAGTACCAGTATTACCGTAGTGACGAGCACAGCGAACAGCAACAACGCTCCAACAAGGAGCCGCATCAACGCGGGCCTCACGATTCCGCTTTTACTTCCAGCACCTTCATCGCGTTGGTGCTACCGGAAACGTTGTCGAGATCGCCCTTGGTGAAAATGACCAGGTCATCGATCTCAACAAGTTCGTAGTGCAACAGGGTGTTGAATATGTCCTGGTAAAGCCGTCGCGGATTCTCGACGTTTACCGCGAAAGAAACCGGATACACGCCGCGATACAATGCAACACGCCTGCTCGTGGCATCGTGGGGGGTAAACGCATAGATAGGGATGTCCGAACGAATGCGCGACATCCATCGCGTCGTAGATCCCGATTCGGTCAGGGCGATGATCGCCTTGACTGACATGTGGTTAGCCGTATACATGGTCGCCATGGCTATAGCTTCATCGACGCGCTCGAAGCGGTCATTCATGCGATGCGTCGTTCGACCAGCCGCCAGCGGAAACTTTTCCGCGCCAACGCAAACTTCGCTCATGGCCTTGATCGCTTCGACCGGAAACCTGCCAACCGCCGTCTCACCGGACAGCATTACAGCATCGGTTCCATCAATGACTGCATTGGCAACGTCGGACACCTCCGCGCGCGTTGGAACAGGATTCTGGATCATCGATTCCATCATCTGCGTTGCCGTGATAACAATCTTGTGTGCCTTGCGGGTCTTGCGAATGAGTTTTTTCTGAATACCTGTAAGCTCCGCGTAACCCATTTCGACACCGAGGTCGCCCCGCGCAACCATAATGACGTCGGCAGCTTCGATAATCGAATCGATGTCTTCAATGGCCTCCACGCGTTCGATTTTGGCGACGATCAACCCACGTCCACCTGCTTCTTCAAACAGTTTGCGCGCTTCGTGCACGTCAGTAGCGTTGCGGACGAAAGAAACAGCGAGAAAATCGGCATTCAACTCTACCGCAAGCCTGATGTTTTCTTTATCGATGTCGGTCAATGCCGCGGCCGACAAGCCGCCGCCTTTGAGATTAATGCCTTTGTGGTCCGACAATATCCCGCCGTTGACTACGGTCGTATGAATTCGCGTACCCTCGATACTGTCGACCTTCAGCGTAATCAAGCCGTCGTTGAGCAGCAAAATATCGTCGGCATTCAGGTCTTCGTGCAACGACTCGAGTTCGACGCCGACGCCGTTCTCGTCACCGTCCATCATGCCGAGCGTACTATCGAGGAAAAACGAATCGCCGTCGGCGAGCGCAACGCTGTGATTGGTGAAGCGCCGGACACGGATCTTCGGCCCTTGCAGGTCACCCAGTAATCCGATAGCGCGGCCACAGGATTTCGCCGCCTCACGCAGCTCCGCGGCGCGTCGCCGATGATCTTCGGCGTCACCGTGGGAGAAATTCAGGCGTGCGACAGTCATGCCAGCCTCGATCATTTGGCCCAATGTCTCCGAGTCATCCGAGGCCGGGCCCAGTGTCGCCACAATCTTGGTGCGTCTTAGCATGTCAGCGATTATTGCATAGCTGGTTGATGTTCGGTGCGACGAAAACTGCCGTGGTGTCTTCTGCTTGTAGTATTCGTAGGCTATGCTGGCGCGCTGCCAGCACTGATTCTGCTCCGAAATGCTAAACCGACGCCGATTTCTCCAGAGTATTGCCGCCGCGGCAGCTCCCGCTATAGCGCAGTCCTGCGGCGCTTTTGACGTTCTCCCGGGAGACCTGAGACCGGATGCGGACAAGATTCTGGACCTGCCCGATGGCTTCAGCTACCGGGTCGTTTCGCGTGTCGGTGAAGCTATGAATGACGGCCTCTGGGTGCCCGGCGCACATGACGGTATGGCCGCATTCGACGGCGACGATAGCCGCGTAATTCTCCTCACCAATCATGAAATGAATACTCACTGGTTCGACGGTAGTGCGTTTGGCGACGGGTATTCCGAACTCCCTGAGTCGACCAGGACCCGGTTGTATGACAGGGGCGGCGACAAAACGCCCGCGCTCGGAGGAACCACGACGACAATTTACAACCCGGCCACGGGAGAAACAGAAAAGCAATTCCTCAGCCTCGCAGGTACAGAAATCAACTGCGCAGGCGGAGCTACTCCCTGGGGAAGCTGGCTCAGCTGTGAGGAATGTTTCGAAGCCCCCGGGAGTCGATTCGAATTCGGTCACGTGGTAACGCGCGACCAACACCACGGATACGTTTTCGAGGTTTCATCGAGAGCGACTGGATTGGTCAGCGCAGAGCCGATCAAAGCCATGGGACGATTCGAGCATGAAGCCTGCGCGGTGGATGCGGCTACATCCATCGTCTACATGACAGAGGACCGGCATCACAGCCTGTTCTACCGGTTCATCCCCAATACGCCTGGGAAGCTACAACGAGGCGGCCGCCTGCAAGCTCTGGCGATTGCCGATCATTCGTCGTTGATGACACACAATTGGTCGACACCGTTGCAAACGCCGTTGAACTCGCCGATGAAAACGCGTTGGATCGACCTCGACAACGTCGACCCGATCGAGAATGACCTCAGACTGAGAGGCGCCGCACTGGGCGCAGCGACGTTCGCACGCGGCGAGGGTCTGTGCGCTGCAGGAGACCGCTTCGCATTTACCTGCACGATCGGCGGGCCGGCGCGTCTCGGACAGGTCTTCACGTACCAGCCAAGCCCTTTTGAGGGCGCATCCGGGGAAAAAGACCAGCCCGGTTTGCTTACGCTGATCGCCGAGGCGGACGATACCTCGCTACTGCGTAATTGCGACAACCTGACGATGGCACCCTGGGGCGACCTGATCGTCTGCGAAGACACGGCGAGTCACTGTGGACTTGTCGGTATACGACCGGATGGCACGCAATATGCGTTAGCAGACAACGCGCATTCAGCCTCCGAATTGGCGGGCGTGTGTTTCTCGCCCGATGGCAACATCTTGTTCGTCAATATCCAGTACCCCGGTATGACGCTGGCAATCACCGGGCCCTGGCCAGTCTAAACCATGATTTCCACGCAGCGTCGATCGCCGGGGAATCTCAGTCGCTCGAACAGCTGCTTCGCAAACTCGCTTTGTGAGACACCCCGGCACTCGCCGCCGCTGGCCCATCGTTCAATTAGGGTCCACCTGCCCATCACGCGTGACCGGTGTCGCTTGGGCTCCGTCTTGGGGAGTTCCTCAAGCGTCGTGTGGACCTCGGTCCCGCTTGACGGGAGCGAAGTGACGCACGGACGCCAAAACGAGCGGAACGCGATGCGAGCGAGACAAGGATGTCGAGCGAGTTTAAGCGAGAGGAACTCTCAAGTCGGAGCCCTTCGCCCGGAATGCGGGCGGTGGGCGGAGGAGTTAAGTGGCCGCCCGTTTTTCGAGAATCTCGACGGCCGGCAGTGTCTTGCCTTCGACGAATTCCAGAAACGCGCCGCCGCCGGTAGATATATAGGATATCCCGTTCCGCACACCGTACTTGTCGATCGCTGCCAGCGTATCTCCGCCGCCGGCAACCGAGAACGCCGGGCTTGCGGCGATTGCTGCGGCAAGTGCACGGGTCCCTTCGCCGAACTGGTCGAATTCGAACACTCCTACCGGGCCGTTCCAGATGATCGTACCAGCCCCTGCGAGGATCTCGCCAAAGCGCGTAGCGGTTAACGGCCCGATGTCGAGGATCATGTCCTCGCTACCGACATCTTCGACCGCTTTAGTGGTCGCCGCTGCGTCGGCCGCAAACTCGTCGCCGACAACGACGTCGTCCGGCACCGGAATCTCGGCACGATCGCTGCTGTCGCCCGCGAGTCTTCTCGCAATGTCCAGCATGTCGGCCTCGTGCAATGACTTGCCCACGTCGTGACCTGCCGCCGCTATGAACGTATTTGCAATGCCACCGCCGACGATCAGGCAATCGACTATGTCGGCCAGCGCCTCGAGCACGTGCAGCTTTGTCGAGACCTTGGAACCACCGACAATCGCCACGAACGGGCGCGTCGGATCATCCATCGCTTTCGATAGCGCATCGAGTTCTCCGGACAAGAGCGGCCCGGCACAAACCTCTGGCGCATGCTCGGCCACGCCGTAGGTACTCGCCTGGGCACGATGCGCCGTGCCGAATGCATCCATGACGAAGATGTCGCAAAGCGCCGCCATTTTCCTTGCCAGCGTCTCATCGCACTTTTTTTCGCCGGCCAGAAAGCGCACGTTCTCGAGGAGTACGACCTCTCCCGGCATCACTTCGACACCGTCTATCCAGTTCCTGACCAGCGGCACATCGCGTCCCAGCAAGTTGCCGAGATGATCTGCCACGGGCTGCAGCGAGAACTTGTCATCCGGCTCGCCCTCAGTCGGTCGACCCAGGTGCGAGACCAGCATGACAGCGGCGTTGGACTGCAGGGCGGCCTCGATCGTCGGCAGGGCCGCACGAATGCGTGCATCGCTGGTCACCTTGCCGTCGGCGACGGGCACGTTCAAGTCCTCGCGAATCAATACGCGCTTGCCCGACAGATCGAGGTCGGTCATTCTGCTGACTGACATGCTGGCTCCTGACGATCCGTGTTACTTGGCGTTCACCATTGCAGTGGCCGTGTCGAGCATACGGTTCGAGAATCCCCACTCGTTGTCGTACCAGGAGATGACCTTGACCAGCGTGCCGTCGATGACTTTCGTCAATGTCGAGTCGTAGGTCGACGATGCCGGATCGTGGTTGAAATCAATCGATACCAGCGGTTCCTCGTTGTAAGCCAGAACGCCTTTGAGTGGACCTTCGCTGGCCGCTTTGAGTATCTGATTGACTTCGTCGATGCTGGTCTCGCGATTGGCAACGAAGGTGAGATCGACCGCTGAAACATTGATCGTCGGCACGCGCATCGAGAATCCATCGAGCTTGCCATTGAGCTCCGGCAGAACCAGGCCGACAGCTTTTGCGGCCCCTGTGCTCGTCGGAATCTGCGACATCGTGCCGGAACGGGCGCGACGCAAGTCTTTATGGTAGACATCCGTCAGCACCTGGTCGTTCGTGTATGCATGGATCGTCGTCATGATGCCATGCTTGACGCCGATCGATTCGTGCAGTGGCTTGACCAGCGGCGCCAGGCAGTTGGTCGTGCAGGATGCGTTTGAAATGATCGAGTGATCGGCAGTCAGGTCGCTGTCGTTGACGCCGTAGACGAAGGTGCCGTCGATATCGGCACCACCCGGTGCCGAGATGATGACCTTCTTTGCGCCGCCGGCGATGTGTTTGCCAGCCGTTTCGCGCGTGCGGAACAGGCCAGTGCACTCGAACACGACTTCCACACCCAGTTCGCCCCATGGCAACTTCGCCGGGTCGCGTTCCGCGAATACCTTGATGCGATCGCCATTGACGATGATATCGCCGCCATCGACTTCGACGGTGCCCTGGAAAGGCCCGTGCGCGGTATCGTAGCGCGTCAGGTGCGCGTTGGTATTTGCATCGCCCAGGTCGTTAAGTGCAACGACGTCGAACTCGTCGGTGCGGCCAGCCTCGTGGATTGCACGCACGATGTTGCGCCCGATGCGACCGTAGCCGTTGATACCAATCTTAATTGCCATCTCTGCCTCTCCAGTTATGTATTCAATAGTTCTTTAGCGACCGCAATGACATTGTCGGTCGTGAAGCCAAAGTGTTCAAACAATTCACCCGCCGGCGCAGATTCGCCAAATTGATCAAGCCCGATGACGCGCCCCCCTGCACCCGCGTATCGCCACCATGATTCAGTGACACCGGCCTCGATGACGACGCGCGCCGTAAGGTCCGCAGGCAATACCGACTCACGATAGGCGGCATCCTGAGCATTGAACACGTCAGTGCTGGGCATCGACACGACTCGTGCAGCAATACCCTTCTCGGCCAATGCTTCAGCTGCAGATACGGCCAGCGCCACTTCCGACCCGGTGGCGATCAGCAATACATGGGGCGCGCCGTCCGTATCACGCAATACGTATCCGCCTCGAGCGACATTCGAGACCTGTTCAGGCGTTCGCGCCTGGTATGGAACGCTCTGGCGCGTCAGCACGAGGCTTGTCGGCCCGGTCTCGTTCTCGATCGCATATCTCCAGGCAACCGCTGTCTCTACCGTGTCGCAGGGACGCCAGACGCTCATATTCGGCATCAGGCGCAACGACGCGGTGTGTTCCACCGGCTGGTGTGTCGGGCCGTCCTCTCCGAGACCAATCGAATCGTGCGTATAGACGAGGATGTTCCGCACCTTCATCAGCGCTGCCATTCGCAAGGCATTGCGCGAATAATCGGAGAACGTCAGAAACGTACCGGCGTACGGGATGAATCCTCCATGCAGGCCCAATCCATTGCATATCGCCGTCATGCCGAATTCACGCACGCCGAACCAGATGTAATTGCCATCGGCGTCGTCCGCCGAGATCGGTTTCGAGCCGTCGTGTTTTGTCAGGTTGGAGCCGGTCAGATCAGCCGAGCCGCCCGCCATCTCCGGCAGGAACGGCGCAAATGCGTTCAGCGCCACGAGCGATGCCTTGCGGGTCGCCATGTCCTGGCCGGCCGCACCGATTTCCTCGATCGCTTTGTCGGCGTGCCGGCACCAGCCGCGCGGCAAATTGCCAGCCATACGCCGGCCGAATTCGGCGGCAAGTTCCGGGTATTCGGCTTCATAGGCGGCGAACACCTTGTTCCATGCATTTTCGGCCGCCGCGCCTCGTTCCCTCGAGTCCCAGGCCTCGGCTATTTCTTCAGGAATTTCGAACGGTACAGCGTCCCAGCCCAGCTCCTTGCGCGCGGCCGCAACTTCTTCATTACCCAGCGGCGCGCCGTGGGTCGCGGCCGTACCTTGTTTGTTGGGCGCGCCGAATCCAATAACTGTCTTGCAGCAGATCATCGTCGGTCGATCCGTATCTGCCGTGGCCTGCTCAATCGCGGCAATAATCGCACCGGCGTCATGGCCGTCTACATTGTCGATCACCTGCCAGCCATAAGCTTCGAAACGCCTGGCCGTATCGTCCGTAAACCAGGCGTCGACCTCGCCATCGATCGAAATGTTGTTGTCGTCGTAAAAGCATATGAGCTTACCAAGCTTCAACGTTCCCGCCAGCGAACAGGCTTCATGCGAGATACCTTCCATCAGACAACCATCACCGAGGAAGACCCAGGTCTTGTGATCAACCACCTCATGGCCCGGGCGATTGAATTCGGCTGCGAGCATCTTTTCCGCCATAGCCATGCCGACCGCATTCGTAATGCCCTGACCCAGAGGGCCGGTCGTCGTTTCGATCGGCCCACCACGTTCGTATTCCGGATGGCCAGCCGTCTTGTAACCGAGTTGCCGAAAATTCCGCAATTCATCGATGGGAAAAGCCTCGTAACCGTTGAGATGCAGCAGGCTATAGAGCAGCATCGAGCCATGCCCGTTCGACAATACGAAACGATCGCGGTTCGCCCATTGCGGATTCGCGGGGTTGTGGCGCAGGTAGTCGTTCCAAAGGACTTCTGCAATGTCGGCCATGCCCATCGGGGCGCCGGGGTGTCCCGAATTGGCAGCCTGGACAGCGTCCATACTCAAGGCTCTGATTGCATTCGCGAGATCTCGCCGGGCTGGATGGCCGGCGATTGCAGCTTTATGTGACATTTCACCTAATCTTGTCGTTGGCCTGACGGCCTTTCTTGTG
>Ga0265303_10002710_pt1 | contig 11009 bp, 8 predicted proteins | sample Helome_2_FD_192494 | JGI IMG/M metagenome (GOLD analysis project Ga0265303, IMG submission 192494) | Marine sediment microbial communities from subtidal zone of North Sea - Hel_20160317 (Illumina Assembly) | ecosystem: Environmental > Aquatic > Marine > Subtidal zone > Sediment ...
TCTGGGCGCGGCCCTCGTCGGTGTCGTTGTTGGCCACCGGATTGGCTTCGCCGTACCAGTTGACCACAATCTGATCCTGGCCGACACCGTGGTTGTTCATCAGATAGGCCGCCACACTGTCCGCCCTGCGGTTGGATAGACCCAGGTTGTATTCCTCAGGACCGATGCTGTCCGCATAACCGACCAGCAGGGCATAGGCGTTGGGGTTTTTCTTCAAAAAGCCGCCCAGCGCTTGCAGATCGGCGCCATACTGTGAGGGCACTGCGTCTTTATTGAAATCAAAGAGAACATCGCCGACTTTGAGGCCCACGATTCTGGTTTCGGTAATCGTTTCAATGCGCTCGGAGGCCTTGACCACATACAGCGCACCGGTGATGTAGTTGGGATTATCGACGAATTGTTTAAAGGGGATCACCCGCGAGCAGGAGTTGGCCTTGGCCATATCCGTCAGGCGCTTGGCAGACCGGTTGTTGGTGGCATCGCCGATCATATAAAAACAAACGTTGTATTTATCGGCAAATTGCTGGGTGTAATCCTCCGGGTCCTTGGTTGAGCCTGCAAAATCCTGGGTCCCGTCCGTGAATATGAAAACCACGGTTTTGCCGGACAGTTTCTGTAAATCCGGTTCGATTTTACGCAGCGACTGGGCCAAAAATGTTCCGCCCTTGGGCTGGGCCGGCAGGCTGTTGACGGCCTGGGTGAATTTGCCCTTGTCAAAGGGGCCCATCGGATAAACGGCACCATAAGGGGCAAACGTATACAGACCGCTATTATATCCAAGATCCGGCAGCAGCGCCAATTTCTGTTTCAGGATCTTTCTGGCAACGTCATATTTGGATACCTTGGCTCCTTTATCAACATACTCGGCCATCGATGAGGACGTATCGAACAGGATCAAAAAGTTGTCCGCTGTTTTGATAAAATCTTCTTCCACGACCACCTTTTTCATAAAGTCCTCTTCGGTGAGAACTTCGGCCGCCGGAAGTAAACCCGGCAGGACCATCCCCAATACCATAAAAAATACTACTAGTCTAAGTTTCATAGCCTTTCCTCCTTTTGCATAAACGGTTTGATGGTAAAATAGCTTGACACATTCTAACGTTCTTTCTGTTGTCATGGCAAAAAAATCGTTTGGTTTACCGACGAAATGCCACTGGTGGGTTAAACTCCAAATAGTTTGAAGAAACCTGAACGTACGTAAACTATGCATCACTTTTTTTCTGTCAACTCTCCTTTTCAGATTTTAGTTATTGATTTCATTTAACTTCAGCTTAGCAATCACAAAGAAATGCCTTTTGATGTCAATCGCCGTCCAATTTGCTTCAAAGCAATTAAGTTCGACCTATCGTATTTATGTTTCCAATTCTCAAGGATTTTAGCGAATACCAATCGATGGTTAGCTGGATGTTAGGATGAAACCCATGGACCGAAATAAGGGCGAAATTTGGTAGATATCATGAGCTGCTCGATAATATCTGGCTGTTGATTTTAGCAAAAATATTTTGACAAGAAAAAGTGATTACCTGCCGTAAATTATAACAGTACTTCTCACATGTCAACTATGAGAGCCAAAAAAGGCAGATCAGAGATATTTCAGCAAAAACCCGTGCCACACGGTGACCCTCATGCTTAAAATACTTACAACAATGCCCGCAGACCGACCAATAACCGATTTACCTCTTCTTCCGTATTATAGTGCACCAGGCTGACTCTAATGACTCCCTCTTCCGGATCTTCCAAGCCCAACGCCTCAATACAACGCCGGGCATAAAAATGCCCGTTGCGTGCGGCAATGAAATTTTCAGCAAGTCGATTCACAATTTCACTGGGCTTTTTTTCTGCAGGGATAAAGGCGATGGTTGCGGCCCTTCGGCCGGCGGCAGCATGCGGTTGACCGATAACCCTCACCCCCGGCAGCTCCTGTAAGGTGCCGAGCAACAGATTGGCCAATCGGGATTCATGTTCAGCAAACAGATCAAAAACTTTAATCCCCCGCTCATGCCGGCCAAGGTTTAAATCCGTAAAATGCTTTTCATACAATGTATCGTAGTATTCCCCCAGACCAGCCAGGGCAGCTATTTCCGCATGTAGCGGGCCGGTCGGATTTAAGCGATAATGGGGTTTTTCAGAGTTGAAATAATGGCCCTGGCATTCTAATTTTGCCAGGACTTCTTTTCTTGCCCACATCACGCCGATATGGGTCCCAAAGGTTTTGTACGTGCTGAACAGATAAAGATCAACCCCCAGATCATTCATGTTGACTAGGTGATGCGGGGCAAAAGAAACCCCATCGGCAACTGCCAGCGCACCGGCGTTGTGGACAATGTCATTGATGGCTTTGACATCATTCACAGTGCCCACAATGTTGGAGCAAAGGGTAAAGCATACCAGGCGCGTGCGGGTTCCGACCAAATCTTTTAAATCTTCAATATTGAGCTCACCACTTTGGGGGTCGATCCTCCATTCCCTTGTGACAATGCCGAACTCACTTAAACGGCGCCAGCAACCAATGTTGGCTTCATGGTCTTGATTGGTTACAATGACTTCATCACCGGCCTTTAGATCGCGCCGGAAAGCCTGGGCCAGAACATAAAAATTCATGGTCGTCGAAGGACCGAATGTTAACTGATCCGGGTCCGTATTCAACAATTCTGCCACGCAGCGGTAGGCTGCCTCCATGGCCTCCCCCGCTGCGACCGATGAGGCAAAAAGCCCGTATGGCTGAACTTTGGTATATTTAAAAAAATAGTTCAGCCGCTCGATGACCTGGTGTGGCACGTAAGACCCCCCTGCATTTTCAAAAAAGGCCCATTGGGCGGTGTCCGGATCCTGGAAAACCGGATACTGGCTGCGAACAAAATCAAGGTCCAGTGTCATTGCTTGCTCCTTAAACGTAGAACTTTCAATTTTTCAGACATAATTGAGTATAACCGGCAGTTTAATGGCGTAGCAGTATTATTGCAACCATTTTGGGGTTGTCCCAATTGAAAAATATTTGACATATGGTTTTATATAGATCAAATTGGTCCAACCCATAGCTACTGGTTGCTATAAGTTTTCATTTCCCTTCTGGGCATTACCACTTTTTTCTGCGGTATTTTTGCCGTATTCGTATAGGGTGGTTGGCAAATGGTAAAACACAGTCTTATTGCGATTCTTATGGTTGGATCAGCCATGGCCGGCACACAATATGTTCTTGCCGTTTCGGGGCCGTGGACCCTTGGTGGATAAGGTTTGACTTACCCTTCGATTTAATCTGAATACTGGAATCTAAATTGATCGTTTCATATTAGATATGAATTACGCTACTATCGCCAATGTCCTGGGAAAGTTATTGATTGTTACCGGCAGTTCGATGGTGTTTCCATTGATCTGCTCGCTGTATTATCGAGAAGACGACCTCTATGCGTTAGGCGTCACCGGGATCATTACCATTGGTCTGGGGTTGGTGTTGTGGCGCTTATTTCGCAGGCATCAGGAATTGAACATAAAGGACGGCTTTTTCCTTGCCTTTTTCGGATGGATTCTGATCTCTGCACTTTCCGGCCTGCCTTTTATGATTCACGGATCGATTCCCGCTTTCACCGACGCCTTTTTTGAAATGATGTCCGGCTATACCACCAGCGGTGCGACCATACTGACGGATATCGAAGTGGTACCCCGCGGATTGTTGTTCTGGCGCAGCCAAACCCACCTGCTCGGTGGCATGGGTTTTTTAACGTTGACCGTTATATTCCTGCCCCATGGTATGGGGGGATTGCGCTTATTCCGGGCCGAATCAAGCCCCGGTCAGGTGATTACAAAAGAAAAATTCATACCCCGCAACCGGGATACGATGATCTGGCTCTGGGGCATCTATATGGGTTTGAACCTGCTGGAAACCTTCTTCCTCAGACTGGGGGGCATGTCGCTTTTCGATTCGTTGTGTCATTCGTTCGGCACGGTGTCAACATCCGGTTATTCGCCATATAACGCCAGCATCGGGCATTACAACAACGCCTATTTTGACTGGGTGGTAATCCTCTTTATGTTCCTGGGCGGCATGACGTTCATGCTTTTCTACCACATGCTGCAGGGCAACTGGCGGGTAGTCAAAATCAATACCGAATTTCGCTGGTATGTGGGATTCATGCTCTTTTTTTGCGGCATGCTGTCTTGGATCCTATGGCAGGAAAATATCTACGCCACCCTGATCGATTCAATTCGGTATGCAACCTTTCAGGTAACCTCAATCCTGACAACCACCGGATTCACCACGGCTGACTATGAGTTATGGCCCCAGGCAGCCCAGATGTTCCTCTACGCGGTGTGCTTTATCGGTGCTTGCGCCGGGTCGACCACCAGCGGAATCAAAGTCGTCCACTATGTCCTGATCTGGAAATTCGGTGTTGCGGCCATCAAGCGTATTTTTTTCCGACCGATGGCAGTGGTAGCGGTCCGCATGAATCAGCGCCCGGTCGACTCCCAGATCATCGACCTGGCCGTTTGTTATTTTATCGTCAACATTTTTCTGGTGCTGGGCGGGGGCTGTTTCATGGTCTTGGTGGATCAAATGGACTATGTCACCGCCATGAGCTCGGTGATTGCAACCCTGATGAACATTGGCCCGGGATTCGGGGCGGTGGGCCCGTCCGAAAACTACGCCTTTATCTCGGATGCGGGTAAATGGTTCTTATCCTGGAACATGCTGGTGGGCCGATTGGAAATGTTTTCGGCGCTGGTTATATTCTATCCATCGTTCTGGAAGCGCTAGGCCAGGAACAACTTCTGCACATCTTTCAAATGCGGTGACCCGCAGACCACGATCACCCGCTCATCACTTTGAATGTGGGTGTCCCCGACTGCGACCTGCCACACGCCGTTTCGGTGGATACCCCCAATCATTATTTTTCCATAGTAGTAAGAATCCAGTTTGGAAAGGGGTTTACGGGTAATCGGCGAGTTCGGGGCGGCAACGATTTCCACCACTTCGGCATCAAAACCATGCAAATGCGCCACGGAAAGCAGCTCGCCCCGGCGAATAAATTTGAGGATTTCATTGCCGGCCAGTATTTTTTTATTCAGGGCGATATCCGATCCCATTGTGGCCGCCAGCACGAGATAATCTTCCTTGTTGACCAGGGCGATACATTTTCCCTGCTTGCCGCTTGAGTGGCCATTAGGGGAATTCATCAGGTGTTTGGCCAGCACGCAGCTCATAATATTGGTTTCATTTTCGCCGGTGGCGGTGATAAAAGTATCCATCTCCAACAGACCCGCTGAAACCAGCACATCTGAATCCGATCCGTCACCGTGCAGCACTTCCGTATTCGACAGATCAAAGGAAAGCTCCTGGGCAAAGCGTTCATCTTTCTCGATCAGCCTGACCTCGACTGTTTTTCCCAGCAACTCGGCCAGACGTCGCCCCACCAGGCCACCGCCCAGAATCATCACCCGGTGGCGTTTCTGCTGTTCGACACCTGTCAGAGCCATCAGGCGGGTCAGGTTTTCGTTGCTGGCCATGAAAAAAGCTTGATCCTGCGGCAATAGCTCGTGCTCACCGCCGGGAATCAGCGTGGCAATCCCCCGCGCAACGGCAACTATCCGGAAGGGAAATTCACGATACTCTTTAGAGATATCTTTAAGTTTCCTATAGGCCAGGGGCGAATTCTCATGAATGCGGGTGGCCATAACCTGTATTTGCCCCTCGGCGACATCGATAATGTCGTTGCCGGCCCTAAGTTTAATCAATCTGACAATTTCCTGGGCCGCCAGTTCTTCAGGGTGAATGATCAAATCGATTTTAAGGTCCTGGGCGTTCAGGATAGAATCTTCCGCCCCCCACTCCGTGGACCGCACCCGGGCTATTTTGCGTGGAATGCCGAAGCGGTCGGCAATCAAGCAGGCCATCATATTGACGGCATCGTTGTTGGTAACCGCGATGAGACAATCCATTTTTGCAGCACCGGCTTCCCTCCAGCATTCGATACTCATGGCATTGCCCTGAATCAGGCGGGCATCTAAGCTTCCATCTGCATGTCGCGTCATGGCGCTATCCGACTCAATGGTGGTGATAGCGTAACCTTCATGCGCCAGGCGCTTAGCCAGGTAATAGCCGACGCCCCCCAGTCCCAGGATCAGGATATTAGTCGATTCTGCCGGTTTATGTCCATTCATGAATCAAACGATCGACAACTTTAGCATATGCGCTGGTTAATTTCTTGGAATGTAAAAATGCCTTATTTGCCACAGCATTTTTTATACTTTTTACCGCTTCCACATGGGCAGGATTCATTGCGTCCCACTTTCTTTTCGGCAACCCTTGTTTTTAGAGGATTCAACAATATTTCTAAGCTTGCAATATCCTCAGCGTTATCTGGTTCCAATTTAATTTTATATGTCCAACCATTTTCTTCAAATACTGATTTTAATTCATTCGCCCTTTCTTCTGTTCGTACATTCACAATCGCAGGATTTTTTTCGGTGCCCAATTTTGTTGTCTTTTTACCATCAAATATTTTTTCCATCTTTTCACCAGTTAGGTATGATTGGATCCATCTACCGCATAAGGTTTAATTCAGTGCCGGCGCTTTTTGCATCCATTGATTCCAGTAATCAAAGAAATTTTCTAGTCAATCAAAAGGCCGGCAAATTATCTGATTATTCATCTGACAATAGCAACTTCAGGTCAACTTTATCTTGGGCGCGATTCGAGAGCCTTTTTGATCGTATCAGGTTTTGACGATCAATCCAAATTTTTTTCATGCTGCAATGGTATCATCCAGGGATAGCAAAAGCAATATATCCCGGCGCTTCACACGTTCTACAAAAAAAGGCCGTCAGGTTTACTGACGACCATATATAGCAAGAGGCGTCCCCAAGGGTATTTGTAAAGTATCATTGTTTGTCAGAAACGATCAAATTGTGTTGGGAAGGTTTGAACCCCCCCTACCCTATTAATTGAATTTATAATTATTTCAATTATATTTAAGATATTAATTAATCTTAATTATGAGGTTTTATTTCAATTAATCTTTTCCCTAAGTTTCCCCGAAGACCTAAAAGTCACCACTTTTCTTGGCGCAAGCATCATGCTGTCTCCAGTCGCAGGATTCCTGCCCTTTCGTTCATTTTTTTCTTTAACACAAAATTTTCCAAATCCGCTAATTAAAACATCATCACCAAATTCAAGAGCTTTTTTAAAAATTTCAAGGAGGATTTCGACTATTTCCGATGATTGGTTCTTAGGGAATCCATTTTGTTCAGCAACGCCATCAACGATATGTGCTTTTGTGAGAGTCATCGTTCTAAGTCCTTTGATCTGAATTATAGCCGAATCTTCTGCCGTGGTACAGATAAAATTGTTGCGAGCTGGTGTCGATCAAATTTATGCTCTATTAGAAGCTGATTCTGAAAGAAAATTCTCCCCACCAAAACGCTTTTCCCCCCTTATATCGGAATCGCACTTTCAATTTCAAAAATGGATTTTAAATTCAGTTCTGATTCTTTGATGAAAAAAATCCCATACAAAATAAGAAAAAAATGTTTAAACGGATCTACCCCTTTATGTTGGGAGTCACAGATCGAAATGCGTTTCAGAAGAATTTTTGACACAGGCATGGCTAATTTTAGGAAGGATTAAAGCTGATCATCAAACTTAGTAAATCAGAACCAAATAAAAAAGGGCGAGTCTATATAATGCTTCGCCCTTTTTAATAGTGTAAATTAATTTGTTATAATACTTAAACCATATACATATTATTTTTTTCATCCAAAATTAAAATTTCATTATCTCCATTAATTGAAAATACCATTTGGTCACCATCTTCGGTTTGTATGGTTAAATCGTTTTTGGATTCTGAAAGCACCTTGTAACTCATAATAGTTTCGAACTCGCCCATCGTGGTTTTTAGTGTATCTTTTGTGAACTCTAACTTAATAGCAGAATACATTGCATACATCATTTCTTGTTCCATGGATGATTCTGCTTGTTCCTTTACTAAGGTTTTATTCTTCTCTGTTGCACCGCTCCATTTACCAATTATTTTTTCACTTGCAGGTGTATTGCAACCGCTCAGAACAAAAATGACGCTGAGTAAAACAAAAAAAACTAAAATAAAATTTTTTGATCGGTTCATAATTTCCTCCTATAGTAGCAATATGATCAAATTTACTAATTTGCCAAAAATAAAATTGGCGTTACCCTTCCATCAAAGGCTTGCGCAACTGAAACATCTGACAGCGTAACTTCAAATGGTTTTCCAGAATTATTTTGCTTTAAACCAACGTATGGCGCACCATCTAGAAACACAGATTGAGCTATATAATTAAACGGTTTTTTATTTCGGTTGGTGATCTTTATATTAAACTTTATATTATCAATTTTACTTACACCTAAACTTCTTCTTTCAACATCCTTTATTCCCTCTTTCATTTTTTTCGACATGGCGAGTATTGTACAGTTATGATACCACCCAGTATCTATAAAAAGTTGAAACTAATTGATATTTTAGACATTTTTCTCCGGATCCGGACATCAGACTCCCCAAAAACCATATCAATTCACACCTGGTTCACCAAAATTTTGAAATTCTATAGGTTTTATGGTAGTTTTAAATCGGTCAGTAAAACCAATCGTTCCAAAGGAGTTATTTTTGGCGCTTGATCAATGGCATATCATCGGTCTCTTTACATTTAGCACCATTGCATGCTTGCTGGTAGTCGTACTGCTGATACAGCGGTCGCGACACGGCCGGGCGAAAGACTCATTGCGCAGCAGTGAAGAGCGATACCTTTTGGCCCTCGCAGGCTCCACCGACGGCCTCTGGGACTGGGACATTCTGTCGGACACCGTCTTTTACTCCGACCGTTTCAGGGAAATCCTTGGGTACTCGCCCGAGGAATTCCCCGGCAATATAGATTCTTTCCGCAGCAGACTGCATCATGAGGACACCGAGGCTATTTGGGCCGCGATCGAACGCCAACTTCAAGAGCGTGTTCCATACAAGGTCGAATACCGCCTGCGAACAAAATCCGGTGATTACCTGTGGTTCCTCGCGCGTGGCCAGGCAATCTGGAACACCGCGGGAAAAGCTATTCGGATGTCCGGGTGGATTCAGGACATTACCGAGCGCAAGCAGGGCGAGCTTAACCTTAAAGCGGCACTTTCTGAAATAAAGGAGTTAAAAGAAAAACTTGAGGTCGAGAGAGCGTATTTGCAGGAAGAAATCAAACTAGAATACAACTATGAGAGCATTATCGGTCAGAGTGACGGGCTCAACTATGTGCTCTATAAGGTGGAGCAAATTGCCCCCAGCGATACGACTGTTCTCGTTCTTGGTGAGACCGGAACCGGCAAGGAACTGGTAGCCCGGGCCATTCATGGCTTGAGCCCGCGCAAAGATCGGACCTTGGTAAAGGTGAATTGTGCCACCCTGCCTTCAAACCTCATTGAAAGTGAGCTGTTCGGCCATCAGAAAGGCGCTTTCACAGGTGCCTATGCCAGACAGTTGGGGCGATTTGAAGTTGCCAACGGAGCCACCCTTTTTCTGGATGAGATCGGGGAACTGCCACAGGAACTGCAGCCCAAACTGCTCAGGGTGATCCAGGATGGTGAGTTTGAGCGGTTGGGCAGCTCCGATACGATCAAAGTTGATGTACGGGTAATTGCCGCCACCAATCGCAACCTGGAAGAGGAAGTCCGTAAGGGCCGGTTTCGGGAAGATCTCTGGTACCGGTTAAATATTTTCCCGATTACGGTGCCTCCGCTGAGAGAACGGGTGAAAGACATTGCCCTGCTGGTGGATTTTTTCGTAGATAAAATTGCCAAGAGACTGGGAAAATCCATTGAGAGCATCCCGACGAGCGTCATGAATGCCTTACAGGATTATCAATGGCCCGGCAATGTCAGGGAGCTGGAAAACGTCCTTGAGCGGGCAGTGATTAACTCCTCGGGACCCAAGCTGCACCTGGTGGATGAATTAAAAAAACCGCCCAAAGATTTAACGGCAGCCAAAAAAACTCTGGAAGCGGTTGAGCGTGACTATATTGTCAGGGTACTTGAGCAGACCCATTGGAAGGTCAGTGGCAAAAACGGAGCCTCAGAAATCCTTGGACTCGACCGCAGCACCCTGCGCGCCCGCATGCGAAAACTGGGTATCCACCAGCCCTAAGCAGGCAGAGTTTATTTTTTGCAGTTTGCCTTGAATAACAACACCGTCCATTCTTATTCCCTCACACAGAATACCCCACACCACGGCAAGGACCCTAAAAATTATGGTCATATATGACCACTGGTCATATATGACCATAATCTTAGATTCGGTCCTCTATCCATTGGTAGTTGCTTAAATATAAATATCTAACAATAAATCAATATGTTACGTTAATTAACATTAAACTTTTCCGATCTGGCACGAAGTTTGATTATACAATTTTGGACAGTTTGAATTTAATTGGCTATGGTCCCGGGTAAAAAGACCGCCAATTTATATTGAATTAGTATGGGTTGGGGTTTGATATAGACCGTTTCGACAATTCGCATCGGGAGGTAGGGTTCTGTTATAGTGAAAGGAAACATCATGCCAAAGAACTTAGAATCCAAGAATATCGAGCAGATACTGGCTGAGGCCGATGAACTCATTATGCAGATTAATTCCGATGCCATCGAAGACATGCAAGAAGAGCATCTCCTGCAGTTTGAAAAACACGCTCAAAACTTGAAAAAAATAAAATCCGAGGTTCAGGGCAAATTCGAAAAGAAAGGAACTTCGGAAATAAGCTCCAGCGCTGAGGGTATGTACGAAGCGATCCAAGATATTGTGAAGGCCATGCAGGAATTGAAAAATAAACTTTTCTGATTGTCATCAAAAGTCTTTGAACACTGTTTAAGGTCTATTTATTCATTGTGGAAAGGAGGGCTTCCGTGGTCATTGTCAAAATAGCATTGAACGCACTTCCCGAAAAGCAGAAAGAGGTTATCCAAACGCTTCTTTCAATGATTGAGTCCACGGTCAAGGAGAGGGGTTGTC
>Ga0265303_10002711_pt1 | contig 11009 bp, 9 predicted proteins | sample Helome_2_FD_192494 | JGI IMG/M metagenome (GOLD analysis project Ga0265303, IMG submission 192494) | Marine sediment microbial communities from subtidal zone of North Sea - Hel_20160317 (Illumina Assembly) | ecosystem: Environmental > Aquatic > Marine > Subtidal zone > Sediment ...
CCCCTCCAATGTTTACTATGACTCGGCCAGCAGACCTGCCTACTGGCACTATGGCCGGACCTATGGATACAACACCGGCTATCAACCTGTGGGTGCGTATTATGGTCATCGCGGAGGCTATTACGGACGCAGGGGTTATGGACGTTACGGTGGCAGGGGAGGTTATGGTCGCTATGGCTGGGGCTATCCGGTTAACACCAGCATAACCATAGAGTCCCCATCGGTAAATTACACGCAGGGTTATGGATCTGCATGGGAGGGTTCAATGCAGACAACACCCGGCGACCCCACCAAGACCGGCGAAAAATCGCTTGATCAATTCCTGCCAAAGAAAAAAGTCGACGGTACGGAAAAGTTTGTTAAAACCAGCAAGGCTGATCAAGCTAAATCAGCCACTGTCTCGGCCTCCTCGTTGTACGCGAGCGCTGGGCTCTTATCCAACAGGTTTTCCGGCTCTGAGGGCGAGGTGTACAAGCGTGAAGATCAGGAATGGAAGCAGTATAACGATGGAAACTGGTCCACCATGCGTGCCATAGCACGGGAACAGCCGATAGAACCACGGCCGCAAAGCAAGTCCGAGACAGGTAATCAGAACCGGTGGTTACCAGCCCATAAGCGAACCCTGAGCAGGTCGGAACTGGATCGTCAGAACCGGGCGCGTCTTGAAGGTATGGATCAATACAGCAAGTACCGCATGCAGCAGGAGGCCAAAGAGCAATGATTGGACAAGACCTTGACTTCAGGTGGTAATGGAATAATCATCGCAAGTATCTATCAACAGCTTCACACGTACCCCAGGGAATTAATCATGCAATCCAGTTCTGTTTTCAAAAAAATCGCCGGGCTGATATTCATAACCGGCATCGCCGCACTGTTAACAAGCTGTGCCTCCAAACCCAAAATTGAAACTGATTACGATCACTCGATTGATTTTAGTCAGTACAAAACCTACGCATTTTTTAACCCGATGGGTATTGAAAATCCCAACTACTCCAGTATCTACGGCTCAATTTTCCGTGCTGCAATCAGCAAAGAAATGAATAGCAGGGGTTATACGAAGTCGGACAACCCTGATCTGTTAATTAATGTATCCGGCCGTCTGCAGGACAAGACCAGGGTCACAACCACGTCTGATCCATACATGTCAGGCGGCTATTACGGTTATCGGCGGGGCAGGTATGGTGCCTGGGGTGGTTACGGTTATGGTACACAAACACATGTCAGTAACTATACCGAGGGCACCGTTAACGTCGATATGGTGGACCGTGAGCAAAAACGTATGGTCTGGGAAGGTGTAGCGGTAGGCAGGGTTAACGACAAGAAAACCAACGAAGAAACGCGGACAAATATTAATGCCGGGATTCAGGAAATGTTTTCCGCTTACCCGTTCCGCGCCGGTCAGTAATCCAGTTACAAAAAGCCGGTCCGGGTTTGCCGGTCCGGTTTGTCACCCAAATAATTGGTGCACCACTGCTGTCTCACTGTGTTTTCGAGTGGGGAGCCAGGGTGGGTAGTGACTGCCAGGACTCGCCGCAAGTGCATCCTTGTAGGCTCGGTCGCGACTTCCCTGTCGCGACCGAATCCCCATGGATGGGTTCACGATGTGTCCTGAATCAATACACCACACCCCCTTGGCGGTCGACAGACCTTCAGTCTTCACAAGTCCATGAGTAACTTACACTCCAGCTTGAGTAAGCCAAATTAAGAGAGACAGCAGTGATGCACAAATTATTAGCGCATAAGATATAGCTTCAAGCAGGGAGTATAGGTAAAATGCCGCATTTTTACGGCATAAATTCTAAAGGCGTCACGGATGTACTCACTCAAAAGTTTTCTATCAACCGCACTTTTCATAACTGTTCTGGGTTTGATTACCATGAACAACGCGTATTCTTCGGCGCCTGATACGGCCTCTGAAACGAAGGCGACGGACGCGGGTGAAGTGGGCTCACAGAAATCCGTTGAGGAGCTTGCACGGGAGATGACAAACCCGCTTGCAGCATTCTGGAGGTTTGACTACCAGGCTGAGCATAGGAATTACCAGGGAAGTATGCCCGGTGCGGATGATCAAAGCAGTTGGTCTCACTACTTTCAGTTCACGATGCCCTTCAGAGAAAAGGATGGCAAGGGATGGGTCTTCAGGTTTTCCCTGCCTTATTATCACGACCAGCCTGTTTACTGGGCGGACCGGGGTTATGCTGAATGGCGGCTTCGTCAGCAGGACCCGACGGATCAGGAGGGAGCCTTCTGGGCACCGACCCATGCGCATACGGACGCTGTGACTTTTGACCTCGCGTATGGTGGTGTAAATGACGATGGCCGTATATTGAATTATGGGGTTGCGGGTGTATTGCCAACGACTTCGGACACATCCAATGGCAGACAGCAATTTATCCTGGGGCCGGCAGTCAATATCGGAAAGATGACGGACTGGGGTGTATACGGCGTTTTGGCTTCGCACGTCATCGATCTCATTGAGAAAAGGAACAAGGGAGCACCGGATACAACCCAGACGACCCTCCAGGGGTATTTTAGCTACGATCTGGGTCGTGGCTGGCAGCTGATCTCAAACCCCACTATTACCTACGACTGGGAAGGCGATAGCGGCAATAAGCTAAATTTACCGCTCGGCGGCGGTATTGCCAAGACTGTCAAAATTGGCAAGTTGCCACTGAGGTTTACGGCCGAGGCTCAATATTTTGTGGCAAGCACAGACCGCTTCGGTCCTGACTGGTTGTATAGTTTCAGCGTGAGTCCTATTATTCCGGGTAAGCGTACAAGCCATTAGGAATCTGACGGGTCTCGTCGCGGACCCACAATCTATGATTGCCCCGAACCAACTAAAGCGATTTTCGGCTACGGTCATTCTGCTTTGTGCGGTTCTGTGGTTTGGGATGCTTGGTCAGCGAGACCTGTTCGATCCGGACGAGGGCCGCTATGCCGGAATTCCGGCGGCGATGGTGGACACTGGCGATTGGCTTACCCCCAGGCTGAATGATTTCAAGTACTTTGAAAAACCCGTTCTGCAGTATTGGGGTACTGCGGTAGCGTTCAAAATATTTGGTAAAAACAATACCAGTGCACGCCTGTGGACAGCAATGCTCGGTTTCTCGGTGGCCCTTTTTTCAATGCTTGTTGCTTTGTGTTTATACGGTAGCCGGGCGGCGATTTATACCTTCCTGCTTAGTATCAGTTACCTGATGGTTGTGGCCTTTGGCCACTACCTAACGCTGGATATGGCATTAAGTGCATTCCTGGTGATGGGTATAGGCAGCCTCGTCTTGGCGCAATCTGGCCGGGGCAGTGGAAGTCAAACAAGGAACTGGATGCTGGCTGGTTGGCTGGCACTTGCACTGGCCACGCTGACCAAGGGCTTGGTGGCTATTGTTCTACCGGCGGCGGCGGTGGTGGTGTATAGCCTCTGGCAAAGAGACTGGGGTCTTTGGAAGAACTTACATATCATCAAAGGCATATTGCTTTTTCTGGTGGTCACAGCGCCGTGGTTTATCATGGTCAGCCTAGCTAACCCCGAATTTGCGGAGTTCTTTTTTATTCATGAGCATTTCGATCGATATACCAGTGATGTTCACAGCCGTGCAGGACCGATTTACTATTTCATACCATTTTTAATACTGGGCGTTTGCCCCTGGGTGATCACCAGTCTGAGGTCGCTGGCATCACCCGATTTCAAATGGTTACCCGACAAACCCGGGCAATTCGACCCGGCGCGCTTCATGTGGGCGTTCGTGGTGGTGACATTTTGTTTCTTTTCCCTGGGCCAATCTAAATTACCGGGCTATATCCTGCCGATCCTGCCTGTCATCGCAGTGCTTTCAGGAGGGCAGATTGTAAGCAGGGGAGAAGTTGCCAAGGACCGCTGGGTGATGCTTTTCCTTGGGTTGATCTTCTTTGTGGGTGCCTTTGGTATAGAGCAGCTGGCCAGCAACCATTACCCGGCTCAACAATGGGCGACGTACAGACCCTGGATCATTGGCAGCGGTATCTTGTATTTGCTTTCTTTTGCCGTGCTGAGCATCAGGAGCTTAGCCCCACTCCCCGCATTTGCTGGTGCTGCCGTTCTGTCCCTGATGGCAGGATTATCAATCCTCTCGGGAGCCAACTCCCTTGCCGAAAGCCGCTCCAGTAAAGTGATATCCGATATCATTACCCAGGAGCTACCCGCAGGTGTGCCGGTCTTTTCATTCCAGTACTTTCCGGAAGCCGCAGCTTTTTATCTTGGAAGGCCCATCACCATAGTAGAATATGAGGGTGAGATGGCCATGGGGGTCAGGCTTGAACCGGAGAAACATATTAAAACGCAGGCTGAGTTTTTGGCATTGTGGCAGACTCTTGACCAGGCGGCGGTGGTTGTGAAATTAAACAGACTCAAGAATCTCAAAGTGGATGAACTGCAGGGAAGGTTGTTTATAAAGGACCGAAGACAATGGTGATCATAAAATCATGACTGAATCAATTGGCCATAGCATGACATGGGCCGCCTTCGCGCTGGTATTAATCGGGGTGCTCTTGAATGCCGTTGCCCAGTTGGCTCTTAAAGCCAGTGTCAATGATACGGGTATCATCAACCTTGATTTGCAGTCCCTGCTGACTTCGGCCGGCGGCCTGGCCTCAAACCTGTGGTTGTGGCTGGGACTCGCCAGTTATGCCATCAGCGTGGTTGTGTGGATTCTGGCTTTGAGCCGGGTCGATGTATCGATCGCATACCCGATGCTATCGATTGGCTATATTGTGAATGCAATTGCGGCATGGCATTTGTTTGACGAACCCATGAACATCGGTAAAGTCGCTGGTATTGGCATTATCATTGTGGGTGTATACATATTGGCTCGATCATGAGTATGTTACCTTTTACCCGCCCAACACTTGGTGAAGAAGAGTTTAGCGCGGTTCAGGAGGTACTGAAATCCGGCTGGATCACCAGTGGCCCGCGTGTTATTGAGCTGGAAAAGAACCTCGCTGCCTATATCGGTGGTGGTGTCGATGTTCGTTTATTCAATTCAGCTACAACCGCACTCGAGGCAGTTTTAATCGCCAAAAATCTTGGTCCGGGTGATGAGGTCATCGTACCCGCCATGAGCTTTGTTGCTTCGGCCAATGTTGTCGTCCGCACCGGTGCGACCCCGGTTTTCGTGGATGTTGGACTGGAGAGCCGCAACATTGATGTGGCCGTGATCGACATGGCTATTACCGACAAAACCCGTGCCATCATGCCCGTCCATTTTGCCGGCATGCCGGTAGATTTGGCACCCATCTACGAATTGGCAGCCAGTCAAAATTTGTTGGTACTGGAAGATGCGGCACAAGCCATTGGCAGCCGCTACCAGGGTCGGCAAATCGGTTCATTTGGTAACCCGGTCTCTTTCAGCTTTCATCCCAATAAGAACATGACAACCATTGAAGGTGGTGCGATTGCTTCAAATGATCCACAACTGATCAAGCAATTGGAGTCCATTCGCTTCCACGGTATATCACGTGATGACGAAGGCGAGATGCTGGTCGAAGCATGGGGTGGGAAGATGAATCTGCCTGATGTGAATGCCGCCATTGGACTGGCGCAATTAAAAAAACTGGATGGTTTCAATACCAGGCGACGGCTGTTGGCTGAGCACTATTATCAACACTTGCCGTCCCATCCTGCATTGGTGATTCCTGCAGATGTGCCAGGTCATAGCTGGCATATGTTCTGTGTTTGCCTGGACTTTGAGTCATTGGGTATGAGCCGGCAGGATATACTCGACACGTTTAAGGCACAGGATATCTCACTGGGGATGCATTATCCGGCGATGCACCTGTTTGGTTTGTATCGTCAACTCGGCTATGGCCGGGGCGATTTTCCCAATGCCGAGCAGATTGGAGACCAGACTTTTACGCTTCCGCTGTTTCCGGCTATGACGATTGATGATGTAGACCGTGTGGTCACGGTCTTCAACTGTCTGTTGGTATGACCAAGCGTTCCGAAACAGTTGCAAACGCTGTTGTTTTTGCCTATCACGACATCGGTGTACGGTGTCTTGAAGCCCTGCTGGAGCTGGGTGTCGAGGTCAGCCTGGTGGTGACCCATCAGGACAATGAGTCAGAGCATATCTGGTTCGGCAGCGTTGAAGAGATAGCAAAAAGGAATGGTATCGCGGTTATCTCCCCTGATGACGTAAATACTGCTGCCGTCATTGAGCGGGTTTCTGCATGTCATCCGGACTTCATTTTTTCCTTCTATTACCGTCAGATGCTCGGGCAGAAGTTGCTGGATATTCCGGCCAGGGGCGCTTTTAATATCCATGGTTCGTTATTGCCAAAATACCGCGGACGCGTACCGCTTAACTGGGCCATCATTCACGGCGAGCGAGAGAGTGGTGTGAGCCTGCACAGAATGGAGATTAAGCCGGATGCTGGTAACCTGCTGGCACAGGCAGCCGTTCCCATACTGCGCAATGACACGGCATATGATGTTTTTCAAAAGTTCAAATGTGCGGCTGAAACCCTTGTGATAGAGGTTGTTCCTGAAATGCTTGCAGGACGGGTCATTGAAATGCCGCTGGATCTTGAAAATGGAAGCTATTTCTCGGGTAGAAAACCGCAAGACGGACAAATTGACTGGAGTTTGCCTGCCAAAGACATTCACAATTTGATACGTGCCGTGGCGCCGCCCTATCCCGGGGCTTTTTTCACTGCCGGTTCGCATCGAATCGAAGTGTTGGGCAGCTATATCCAGGGTCAGAAGGCTCGCTTTAGTAAACCCTGCATATATGTTGAAAATGGAAATTTTCAGGCGGATTGTTCTGATGGTAAGCGTTTCATGATTACACAGCTGGTCATTGATGGATCAATAACGGACCTGCCTCTGTTTCAACAAACTTTTGGTCAGCAGTTAAGTCTCGACCCGGTAATTGGCTCATGAAGCAGGTGGTACTAAAGGTAGATGTTGATACCTACCTCGGCACACTCAATGGCGTACCTGCATTGCTTGAGCTTTTTGAGCGATACGACGTCAAGGCGAGCTTTTTATTCAGTGTTGGCCCGGATAATACCGGTCGGGCGATTCGCCGTGTTTTCAGAAAAGGTTTCCTGCAGAAAGTCGGTCGGACCTCGGTTGTCAGTCACTACGGTTTCCGGACATTGATGAATGGTGTCATCAAGCCAGGGCCACACATTGGCAAACGCGCAGGACATGTCATGCGACAGGTTTCGGATGCGGGTCACGAGGTGGGTATCCACTGCTACGACCATGTTCGTTGGCAGGATTTTGTCGCCGGCAAAGACCTCAAATGGACGCGCCGTGAAATGGATAGGGCGCTCGAGTCTTTCAAGAACGCTGTAGGGGTGACGCCACAAACCATTGGTGCCGCAGGCTGGCAAATTAACCGTTTTGTAATTGCCCTGGAAGAACAGATGGGTTTCAGGTATGCCAGTGATGTTCGTGGGCGCGAGCCATTCTTTCCCTTGATGGAAGGCACCCGTTCCAACTGCATTCAACTACCCACAACACTGCCCACGCTTGATGAAATCATAGGTTCAGATGGTATAGACTCGTCTAATTGCTGGGAGATGATCCTGGAAAAAAGCCGGGCACTGCTTACCCATGGACACGTCTACACACTGCATGCGGAGTTGGAGGGTTTGAAATTGATGACGGTTATGGAAAAGCTGCTTGAGGAGTGGAAAGCGTCCGGCTTTGAATTTAAGACGCTCCAGCAACTCTTTGCTTCGCTGGATCAATCAGTGCTGCCAAAGCAGGAAATAGAGTGGGCTGAAGTCGATGGCAGGTCTGGTTTACTTGCGGTGCAGGCTGTCTGAATGACAGTTGACATGATCCAGTTTTAAGGAGTTCACGATTGAACACTGACATCAAACAAGACACACAAAATCGGTCGGTCGATTTGTCCGTTTTGATACCGGTGTTCAACGAACAGGACGTGCTTGCAATCATGTTCGAGCGTTTATATCCCGTACTGGATGCGCTGGGGCGTTCCTACGAGATAATATTTGTAAACGATGGCAGTTCGGACAATTCCGCTGTCATCCTCGAGCAACAGTTTGAAATCAGACCTGATGTCACACGGGTGGTATCTCTAAGTTCAAACGCCGGTCAGCACGCAGCCCTGATTGCCGGTTTTGAGCTCGCCCATGGTGAATTCATCATTACACTGGATGCAGATTTACAAAATCCTCCGGAAGAGATTCCAACCATTGTTGCGGAGATGGACAAGGGTTTTGATTATGTCGGTTCCATCAGGGCCTCCAGGCATGATAAGGCATGGCGACATATAGCTTCGCGTCTGATGAACAGCTTGCGTGAAAAGATTACCAACATTCACATGACAGATCAGGGCTGTATGTTAAGGGGTTACAGCAGGGAAATTGCCCGGGAAATTGCAGTCTCCAATGAGTCCCGTACGTTTATTCCGGCGCTGGCCTATTTATATGCCGCCAGGCCGACAGAAGTCACGGTTGCGCACGAGGAACGTGCGGCCGGGCAATCCAAGTATTCCCTTTTCAAGCTAATCCAGCTTAATTTTGACCTGGTTACCAGTTTTTCGTCCGTACCGCTACAATTAATCTCTTTTACCGGAATTGTTGTTTCAATCCTGTCACTTCTTTTCGTATGTTACCTCGCCTATCGCCGCCTGTTTTATGGACCGGAAGTCGAAGGTGTTTTTACCCTGTTTGGTATCACCATTTTTCTGATGGGTCTGCTGCTATTCTCGGTCGGGATGCTGGGTGAATATATCGGCCGGATCAATGGCCTGGTGCGCAGAAGAAGACGTTTCCGCGTTGCGAGTGTGCTGGAGGCTGGTGAGGGTGTAAAATCGCAGGCTGAAGATACAAAATCATCATCCAAAACGGTTTAGTGAGAAACTCACCTCTCCGGTATCGCCCTTAAAAAACTAGGAAAATCATGAAAATTCTGATCCTCGGCGTAAACGGCTTCATTGGTCATCACCTGTCCAATAGAATTCTCGGCACCACGGACTGGGAAGTCTATGGAATGGACATGCGGTCCGACCGGCTGGATGACGAGATGAATCATGAACGGTTCCACTTTTTCGAGGGTGACATCACCATTAACCGTGAGTGGATTGAGTACCACATCAAGAAGTGTGATGTCATATTGCCGCTGGTGGCCATCGCTACACCGGCGACCTATGTGACCAATCCACTGGGTGTGTTTGAGCTTGATTTCGAAGCCAACCTGGCCATCGTCAGGGCCTGCGTGAAATACAACAAACGTGTGGTTTTCCCATCGACCTCCGAAGTCTACGCCATGTGTGAGGATGAAGCCTTTCATCCCTACGAATCCAACCTCGTATTGGGGCCGATTGCCAAGCCGCGCTGGATCTATTCTTGTGCCAAGCAATTGATGGACCGGGTGATTGCAGCCTATGGCCAGCAGGAAGGTTTGAAATACACATTATTCCGTCCCTTTAACTGGATCGGCAGCGGTCTGGACAGCCTGCATACGCAGAAGGAGGGCAGCTCACGGGTGGTGACACAGTTCCTCGGGCACATTGCCCGTGGTGAGGACATCAAGCTGGTGGATGGCGGATTGCAACGACGAAGTTTTACCGATGTTTCGGACGGAATTTCGGCCCTTATGAAGATCATAGAGAACAAGGGTGGGGTCGCCGACGGCAAAATCTACAATATTGGTAACCCCGAAAATGACCTTTCCATCAAGGAACTGGCCAAGCTGATGCTGGAGATGTCGTTTAACTATCCGGAATACGAATCACAAGCTCGTAAAGTCAACATTATTGAGGTTACCTCGGCTGACTATTACGGAAAAGGCTACCAGGATATCCAGAGCAGGGTGCCCTATATTGATAATACCTGTGAGGAGTTGGACTGGGCGCCAAAAATTGATGTAAAAATTGCCCTGGGGAAAATCATGGATACCTACCGTCATGAAGTAGCAGCAGCCCGGGCCTTGTTGGACCACAACTAGCCCGCATATTTCACCAGGCCAGCCTCTCGACCGCTTGGCGGTTTCACCTTCTCCCGGAATATAGCGCTGGATTGAGCAGGACTAAATGAGTTTTGGATTGCACTGCTTTTTGCTTGCTGATCTTGCGGCGGATAGGTTGCAATGAACTTATCAAACCATCTCCGTGCCAGTTGCTATTCGAGGTCACCAGGGCTGCTTGCAGGTTTTCCAGCTCCGCAGCCAATTGCCTGTCATCCCAGCTGCTGGCGAAGTCATTTAAGGTGACGGTATGTGAGTTATCCGTGGCAGCAGGTGAGGAAAATTCAAGCCAGGCGTGAATTGCAGAATATGCTTGTCCGGCCTGACCATTTTTGCAGGCAAGTTCCAGACGGGTAAAAGTTGTTTTTTCACTGTCAGGATGTTGATCAGGTGTGCCGCGCCTTAAACCCAACCAAAGCGCACACACTGACAGAACCGTGATGACCAAAATCAACAGGTACAGCAGTTGGCTGGACTTTTGTTCAGGCTCCATGGCCGTGGCTGCTGGTGTTTCGTCCAATGCCGTTGCTGCTATGTCCATGCTCAGACCGGGTATGACCTGTTGCTTCAATTCAAGGCTGAGGGGATCCCACCACTGGAAACGAATGCCAGGAATTTCATATGCTCCTGGTTTTTCAACGACCCAGGTGATGCTATCAATTCGCACGCCTGTTAAGTCACCCCGGTCGGTTTTGTCACTGACTTCGGGTGCCTGTGGGTAAGCCGCCAGACCGTCAGTCCGGAATACCGGCAGTGGTGGTAACAACATTGCGGATATGTCACTGGCGAGTCTGCTGACTTTTAGTGTGAATGCGTCACCCGTTTTTGTTGCGCCCGAAACCGGCTGCCATTCGTGTTCCAGTTCAAATGAGCTTGTCGTGACAACCAGCTCACCAGCTTTTACCCCGGGGGGTAACTTGACAGTCAATTCCAGGGCCCGGGTCTCGAATTCGAAGGCTTTCTCGGGGCTACCGAAACCAGCGGATGTGGTAAAGCGTACGCTGATAGGAGGGATTTGCAGCTGACCGGA
>Ga0265303_10002712_pt1 | contig 11008 bp, 15 predicted proteins | sample Helome_2_FD_192494 | JGI IMG/M metagenome (GOLD analysis project Ga0265303, IMG submission 192494) | Marine sediment microbial communities from subtidal zone of North Sea - Hel_20160317 (Illumina Assembly) | ecosystem: Environmental > Aquatic > Marine > Subtidal zone > Sediment ...
TCTGCGTGCGGGGCAGCCCCCGCATTCAAATCCAGGTGTGCGCCACCGCGCACATCAAAAATCTACCCATGCGGTAGCACGACCAATTCAAGGGAACGTCCAATGCTGCGCAGCAACAAAGCGCACAGGGTTTCCCGCAGTACCCTGACCCCTTCAGATTACTATCTGCCGGCCGAACGCTATTGCAGACGGGGCGAATTCAAAGCTCTGCACCTTTAATGACCAGGAAATCGGACGAAAACTAAGCCGTTAGTGCGAACCCCGTAACACGCTGACGTCCAAATTGGTCTACTTTAAATAAAAGATACGCATACAATTCAGCGCGTTATCGATTTCTTGTTAATTTTTGCTCTAGGGAAAGCACGATGTCGTTTGAAAATGAGGGTCTTCCCGTCAGCTGGGAAGAGATAAAAGCCGCTTCACGCCGACTCGTCGGACGTGAGCCGGCAGAAGAACATAAGGCAGAAAAGCGCATGGTGCGCGAATATCTCGCGCATACCGATTGTGAAGATGCGCGCTTCAAGGAACATATTGCGATTCCTGGTTATAACTGACTGCGCCTCAGCGGCGCGGTCAGCCGATTATTCTTTGGATCAGCCATGACCGGCTGCATTTTCTGTTTGCCCCGGCGCGCCGCAATGCAGCAGCGGGCCAGCGTTTGCGTGCCGGTTTGAACAGCCGCGATTAGCTGCATGCTCATCGAGGCCGCCACTTTTCAAGCCGCGGTTTTTTTGGTTCCAGTCCGGGTGACAGGGCGTTGCAACCTTTCCCTCTAAACCGACTTGTCCGGCCGCATACTCACTGCCGCCGCAGATCCACGCCGCAGGTATGGCCGACACTCCCGGGCCATGGTGCCGCTCAGCGAGGCGGCCCTCCCTGCTGCTGCATCTGGCGCTGCATCTCCTGCATGCGCTGCTTCATCTCGTCATTGAATGCCTTGACCTCTGCCTGGTCCAGGGCGCCGTTCTTGTCGCGGTCCATGAAATCGAACTGTGCTTCGGTCGGCTTGAGAAACTCGGCCTTGCTCACCTGGCCATCCTTGTCGGTATCGAACTGCTCGAAGAACAGCTTTTCGAGATCAGGCATCTTGGGCATCTGCGGCTGTTGGGCCAGCAGCGGGCTGCTGAACAGGGTGAGGGCAATCAAGGTTTTCTTCATGAAAGACTGTCTCCTTTTCTGGATGGTAGATGTTCGATATGAGGGTTTCGATGCTTACCGATTCAGCCGTCTAGGGTGAGTCGCGCCAACAGATCCTGACCGGCGCCGCTGACTGCGAGCTGCAATTGGGTCCGTTGTGAATCCGTCAGGGGCGGATCGAGGCGTGTTGCTGCCAGGTCGCAGGCAGCAAAAAACCTCTCGAGTTCGGTTTCGACGCGCTCGCTGGCGAGTTTTTCAGGCAGATTCTCTGCAATCCGCCGCCGACCTTGCTCGTCAATCAGATCGACCTCGGCAGAGCGGGGTATCAGTTTATGCGAATCATCCGCCTCTCTGACACCCTTCAGGGGAGAGATCTTGCGAAAGGCCACCCCTCTGTATTCAAAGCGTGTGCCGGGCCGAAGTTGATGGAATTTCACTGGGGCTGCCCCGTGTGCGGTTGCCCCCTCAGTTTATCGCGTATTGTTCAACCGGTGATCATCTGGAACCCGTGAGGCTGGCGAAGCTGCCGGCAACCTGGGCGGTGTCGATCGACATGCCCAGCTGCTTGCTGATCTGGGAAGTCGACAGGAGCCCCCGGATGCTCTGCCGTCCGTCGGCCGCGTGATCGACCACCAGCGCATGCTGGCGTCCCATACGCTTGAGTGTTGCCACGATATCGCCGACGCGAGCCGTGGCAACGTCGCCCATCTCGAGTACCTCGATCTTGTGTTGCGGTGTCATGATGTCGCGTACGATCAGGTCTTTGCGTGCAGTCTTTGAATCGTTGATGCGGCTGAGTATTCGCTCTCCACTGAGGTCCTTGGAGGTAACGATGCCGATTACCTGGTTGAGCTGATTGATGACAAACAACAGGCGGACGCCGCTGGAAATCATCTTTTCCTCGGCGTCATCGACCGAGACATTGGCCGAAACGGCCTCCGCCGTGACTTTGCTGAGATCGGTCATGACATCGAGGGCCGGGCTGTCCAGGCTTACCTGCTCCGGCAGGTTCTGGCGGGGGCGTTGAAAGCCTGTGGCTGTGTCGAGCGCGCCGGCGTTGAGGATGCGAAATTGACTCATGGTTGATCTCCGATGATTTTGACGGGCATCAGTCGCTGCCGGCTACCGCCATCGGCTGGCGAACGGCGACCACTAACAGGAAAAGGTAGGCCCGCGGCGGGAAATTGCAATGTCAGCGAAATATACAGTTGAGACTTGATCGGTTCGTCAGCCTGGCCGCCGGATTCTCGCGCAGCCAGGCTCGCTCACTGATTCGGCGGGGCCGGGTCAGTGTAGACGGCGAACCTGTCAGGGATGCTGCCCGTCATGTCGGTGAGGCCGAGCGCGTTGAGCATGCGGGTGAGATCCTGGTTGCGCCGCAGCCTGTCTATCTGATGATGAACAAACCGTGCGGACTGCTGAGTGCCACCAGTGACGGCGACCAGGACACGGTTCTGTCACTTTTTCCGCCGGCCCTTGCTGCACGGGTGCACTTGGTCGGCCGGCTGGACAAAGATACCAGTGGACTGCTGTTGGTTACGGACGATGGTGACTGGTCGCACCGCGTGACATCGCCAAACTACAGCTGCGCCAAGACCTATCTGGCTGAACTCGCCGAACCTCTGGCGGCCGATGCCGAGAGTCGCCTGCGCGAGGGCCTGGTGTTGCGCAGCGAAAAACTGCCCACGCGATCGGCGGCGCTGCAGAGGCTGGATGCGACCCATGCGCGGATCACGATCACCGAAGGGCGTTACCACCAGGTGCGCCGTATGTTTGCCGCACTCGGAAACCGTGTGCTGACGCTGCATCGCGAGCGTATCGGTGGACTGGTTCTGGACGAAGCGCTTTGTGCCGGTCAATGGCGAACGCTCTCGCCGGCCGAGCGCGAGGCCGTATTTTTCGACCAACCGGTTCGGTGACGGCCTGGGCTTCTTGGCGAAAGACTGAATTGTTCTTCACTATCAATATCTCAAGTGTCTGCACGAGCGGCTTGGCCGTGGACCTGGCTCTGCGCTCAGTGATACTTTTCAGTGCTTATATGGCCGGGTTCGCGACGGCGGTGGCGACGCAACCCTCGCTCGCCAAGGATGGTTACCACCTCGCTGATCATTTCTGAATGCCCGCAGAGCATGACATGGCTGCGTTCAGGGTCCAGGGCCACCCCGACCCGCTGCTCGAGGCGTCCGTCGGCCAGGGTTTCCGGGATTCGGCAGGGGAACGCATCCGACACCTTTTCTCCGGTGATGTAGGGTACGAAATGGAATCGGTCGGGATGGTCGCGCCGGAGCTGGGTGATCAGGTCGCTGTACGCCAGATTTTCACGCTGCCGAACGCCGTAGCCGAGGACGACGTTCTCGAAGCGTTGCCATGGCTCGTCGGTCTGCAGCATCGAAAGAAAGGGCCCAACACCGGTGCCGGTCGCCAGCAGCCAGAGATCCTTGGTTTCGGTTGGGACCTCTGTGAGCGTGAGCAAGCCATTGGCTGCATCCGTCAGCCAGAGGGTATCTCCTGACTCCAACGCCGCCAGTTCTTTGCTGAGCGGGCCCTCGGGCACGATGTTGAAGAATATCTCGAGTTCGCGTTCGTGCGGCGGATTGACCAGCGAATACGGTCGGCCCACACGCTCGTCACCCAGGTCCATACCCACCCGGATGAACTGACCGGCGACGAAGGCCGGCCCGTCAGCCGCTATTACCAGCGAATAATGCGTGTCATTCCAGCGCGTCTTACGCGCAATTTTTCCACTCAGCCATTGGGCCATGTCAAACCTCGTTTTGTCCATGTTTAACCTAATGCCGGCTCCGCTGAAAGCAACCCGGGGGCGCGCCGGGTAATACTTTCAATTGACGCGCCTCAGGGTGACGCAGCCGTCGCTGTGTCAGACTTAAAAGCTGATGCGTTGTTGATTTGGGGCCCTAGGAGAGCCGGTGAACGAAAAGGCAAGCGGGGCGCTCACCCTTTTGGGATTCGCCCTGATCGCGGCAGCGGCCTTTCAGGGCGCGCGCATCTGGCAATCAGCGCGGGCGACCCCTGTCCGGGTTGAGCCCACGGCAGTCTGCGATCTGCGTGCGGGGCCCTGTCGGCAGGTTTTGGCCGGCGGATCGGTGACTTTCTCGATCTTGCCCGGTGAGATCCCGCTGATGAAACCGCTAAAGCTGGCCGTGATCACCGAAGGCCTCGCCCCGGAGAGGGTGGTGGTGGAGATGCGTGGCCTGAACATGGGAATGGGTCTCAATCGCACGCAGTTGACCCCGGTTGGGGGAGGGAACTGGGCAGGTGAAACTATCCTGCCGGTCTGCAGTCAGAGGCGAATGGAGTGGGAGGCCGCCGTGCACCTGGATCTGGACCGGCTTTATGAGCTGCCTTTTCTCTTCCACACCACCCGCCCCTGAGGTGCCTCGGAAATGTGACTTGTTTGCCTAATTAAGGACTTTCTGATATAAACGCGGGCCGAAATCAAGCAGGCTGACCGGCCCCTGGTTGCGGGCTGCATAAACCCTAAAAAACACTGGATTTGCCAGGAGAATATAGCTATGAAAATGACCGTTATCGCTGTTGCTGCCGTCGCTCTGGCGGGCTCCTTCGGTTCTGCAATCGCCGCTGGCGATGCGGCCGCGGGGAAGGCCAAGTTTGCCGTCTGTGCCGGCTGCCACGGCCCGACCGGCGCAGGCAATGATGTTCTGAAGTACCCGAAGCTGGCGGGCTTGGAAGAGGCCTATGCCGCGCAGCAGCTGCATGACTTCAAATCCGGCAAGCGCAACACGCCGCAGGCCGCCACGATGAAGGCGATGTCCGCCGGTTTGAGCGATGCCGACATCGACAACCTGGCCGCCTATATCGCCACCCTGAAGTAAGATGGCCGCTGGCGTGAGGGGCGGCGCAGCCAATCTGCCCGTCCCGACGTCTCCTTATTTTTACGCTGTTTCAACGGAGCCGGATGACCGATATGAAAAAGTTGTTGTTGATCACCTCAATCGCCAGTCTTGCCATGCTGGGCCCCGTTCATGCGGCCGGTGACGTCGAAGCGGGCAAGACCAAATCGGTCATGTGTGCGGCATGCCATGGCGCCGACGGCAACAGCGCTGCACCGAATTTTCCCAAGCTGGCCGGCCAGCATGCCGACTACCTGGCCAAGCAGTTGAGCGAATTCAAGAGCGGCCAGCGTAAGGACGCGACGATGAACGGTATGGCTGCAGCTCTCAGCGAGCAGGACATGGCGGACCTGGGTGCCTTCTACGCGTCGCAGAAGGGCACCGTTGGCAACGCCGCCGAGGATAAGGTGGCCCTTGGCGAGACGATTTACCGGGCCGGCAATGCTGCCAGCGGTGTTGCTGCCTGCGCGGCCTGCCATGGTCCGACCGGCAGCGGTAACCCGATGGCGCAGTTTCCGAGCCTGAATGGTCAGCACGCGGACTACACCACTGTGCAGCTCAAGAACTTCCGTGTCGGTGCCCGCGCCAATGACGCGGGTTCCATGATGCGGGGTGTGGCCAAAAAGATGAGCGATGCCGAGATCGAGGCGGTGGCCCAGTACATCCAGGGTCTCAATTGATCGCCACAGACGTCTGACCCGCACAAAAAAGGGCGGCCCCGGCCGCCCTTTTTTGTGCGCCTGACGGCGTTTTTCGCGGCATCGGGATTGTCCACGGTGCCCTGTTAACCGTTTTGCCGCCAGTGTTCGCGAGCTCCACACGGATTCGCGGTTGCAGACATACGATGCAACGCGCAAGAATGTTGTGCCAAGAAAGCGCGCTGAACTCGTGATCCGATCCCCGGTCTGATAAGGCCAAAGTCAAGAAGATGGAGTTATCGAGAGTGAAGAAGATTTTTGCGACCCTTTTCGCCGGCGCCCTGATGCTGGCAGGTCCCGCTCTGGCAAAGTCCTTTGAAGAAGGTGTGCAGTATGTTCCGATCCAGCCGCAACCGCCGATGGCTGTCGGTGACGAGGTGGAGGTGGTGGAGTTCTTCTGGTACGGCTGCCCGCATTGCCGGGACTTCGAACCCACGGTGAGCAAATGGGCGAGCGGACTCCCGGCCAATGTTAAGTTTGTCCAGGTTCCCGCCATGTTTGGCCGTGCGGCCGATCTTCACGCGCAGGTCTTCTATGCGTTGCAGGGCATGGGTGAGCTGGAAGGGCTGCACCAGAAGCTGTTCGATGCGATTGCCAACGGGAGAAAACTGGGTACCCGCGACGAAGTCGATGCCTTCCTTAAGGAAAACGGGGTCGATATGGGAAAATTCAGCGATGCCATGAACTCGTTCGCGGTTGCCGCAAAGGTCAATCGGGCTCGTGCGCTGATGCGTCGCTATGGTGTGCGCAGTGTCCCTTCCCTGGTGGTTGACGCCCGTTACCGCAGCGGAACGGGATTCTCCGGCTATCAGGAAATAACTGAAGTCGTGGACTACGTGGTCGATAAAGTCTTGGCGCAACGCAAGGATCAGGCTTCCCGCTGACAATGAAATTTTATCCGGCTGATGTTCGATCTCATCAACATGGCTTGAACCGCCAGGTACCTGCCGGGCGCGGTCTGCGATTGCTGAGTTACAACATTCAGGCCGCTGTCTATACGCGGCACTACCGCGATTATGTGACCAGGGGCTGGAGGCATTTGCTGCCCAACCGAGAGCGCCTGCGTAACCTGAACCTGATCGCCGATATGCTGCATGGCTACGACCTGGTCGGACTGCAGGAAGTCGATTCCGGCAGTCTGCGCAGCGGCTTCGTCGATATGACGGAGTATCTCGCTCATCGTAGCGGCTATCCGCACTGGTATCACCAGGTCAATCGCAACATGGGCGTTCTGGGTCAGCACAGCAACGGATTTCTCAGCCGGATCCGCCCGACCCGCGTCAGCAATCATCGGCTGCCACCCGGGAACGGGCGCGGTGCCATGTTGCTTGAATTCGGCGAGGGCGTGGACGCCCTGGTCGTTTGCAGCATGCATCTTGCGCTGAGTCGCAGGGTGCGCACGCGTCAGCTCGATTTCATCAACGAACTGGTGGGCGAACGCCGGCACCTGGTCGTGATGGGCGACCTCAACGCCGGCTGCGACAGTCGGGAGGTGCGTGCCTTTATTGACAAGACCGGTCTGACCGAGCCTGCCTGCCGCAAGGCGACCTTTCCGAGCTGGCGCCCGGTGCGTCGGATCGACCACATCCTGGTCTCTCAGTCACTCGAGGTGGCGCAGACGCGCGTCGTCGATTATGCCCTTTCGGACCATCTGCCCATCTGTGTCGAACTGGTGTTGCCCGAGGGTGTTCGGCTGGCGGCCTGAGGCTAAATCGTAGAAGAAAATCGATCAACGGCAGCGTTCACCAGTTAGCTGCTCAAGTTGCTTTCTCCGGTGCTGAATGACCATTGCACGCGAAACGGCGTGATGTCATTGCGTTTCAGCCAAGATAGCGGTCATAAAAAGCGATCTCTCCCGCGCGTAGTCGTCCTGGTTGGCAACGTGTGTTTCTAAGAGTTCCGGTTAGGTACTGCACCAAGCTTTGGGCGATTTATCTCGGCTTCCAACAAGAGTATGCCCCGACATATCTCATGTTCTGCACTTGCGATCAGATTTCGATGGGCCTTGGTATCGCATCGCGCCCATGCTGTCCTGAGTTTGCGGCGTATTTCGCTGAGCCTGTCGACTACGTCTGGCAGTGGGCTTAGCTGGGTAACCTGAGTCCGGCGTACTTTGGTTTTTGTTTTAGCAATCATTCGGCACCTCCTCTTCGGCGGACGGATGGTAACCCCGAAGGTCGCCTGGGAACCTTATTCTGAAATCCTTCACAAAGCGGTTTCCGCACCGTCGATGAGCATCGGGTCTGCCGGTCGGCTGGGGAACGGTGCGCCCCACCGCCTTGGCGGCCAACCTTATCTTAAGCGGCTGCGCCACAGATCGAATTCAACGAGCAAGCCGAATCGCTTCGCTTCTCCATAGCAGGCTGTATCGACACCCGGTCGTCATGGAAGCCGGTGTGGGTCTAAGCGGCTCTGGCTGCAAATCGTATCCACTGCGCCGAGCTTAACGTAAGGATTCCCTGGTCTCCGCGTTTGAGCTCGGCATTGCCATTGAGGATTCGGCGGTATCCAGAGCATTGAAGGACTCCACACCAGCGTTATTGCCCGCCCCGGAGGTGGCGTCTTTCCATGCGCTCAGATACGAATCGATCTGACGCCCAAGCAGTTCCTGCGCCCTGTCTCGATCAACCTGATACCAGGCGTAGACGCCGATAACGTTCAACAGGACCAGAAACAGGGCTATACCGAACCAGTTCCGTCGTTGAAGCCTGCGGCGGCCTGGATATCGATCCGGATGCATCGCGGAAGCGCGGTGAGCCACCATTGGTTCGTTCAGGGTGGGCGAGGTAGTCGAAGCGTTGCCTCCAGGGGGGGCATTGTAGTCTTCTTCCAGACCAGGCGCCGAGAACTCTGATCCTGGTTGGTTAAAGGGTTGTGGCACCGGTACTCTGTTGAAAGACATTCCCGGTTGCTTTCTCTCAGACGTGGGCGCTTGTTGCACCTGTGGCGGTGGCATCACAGTCTTTTTTTGGGCTCTGGCCTCATCGGGGTCTTCCCGCAAATCCCCGTCTTGAGAGTCGGGATTTCCGCCCGGGTCCCCACCGAGGAATTGAGATCCAACGCCGCTACTCATCTTCATCGGCATGCGACTGAGACGCTCTTCGGAAAGCTCGGCGAATACGAGCCTGGCGTCTTCGGCATCCAGTTCTGACTTCTGCTCGACCGCGCCGTGCAATAGTAGACGGCTGCAGAACTGGTTAATCCGGCGCGGCACGCCTTCGCATGCCGCTTCGATGATCGGCATTATGTTTGAATTCAGCCTTGGAACCCCGTTCCAGCCCACGATCTTGAGCCGGTGAACGATATAGGCACCCATCTGATGTTGATCGAGCGAGCGCAAATGCGCGGCCGCGGTTACCCGCTGTCGTAACTGCTCGAGGTTTGGGTCCTGTAGTTTCTCGCGCAATTCCTCCTGTCCGACCAGGAAGATCTGCAGCAATGGTTTGCCATTGACCTGAAGGTTGGTGAGCATCCGCAACTCTTCCAACGCGTTGAGGGTGAGGTTTTGCGCTTCATCGACGACTAGCAGTGGCGGACATCCATCGCTGTGTGCTTGCGCGAACCGCTGTTTCAGACGCTGCAGTACCGTAGCGGTATCCATGTTTTCAACATTCAAACCGAACTCATACGCCGCGGACCTGAGTACCTCGTTTGCCTCCAGCATGGTGTTGACCAAGGTGGCAACCATATATTCGCTTGGTCCGTAATCCGCCAGGAGATCGTTGATCAACGTGGTTTTGCCCATGCCCGGAGAGCCTGTTATCACGACAAAACCCTCGGCCGCCTGCAGCGCGTACTGCATATAGGCGCGTCCTTTCGCGAAGCTGGGATATCGGTAACAGAAGTTGTGATCTGGACTTAGTCGAAACGGGTCGCTTTTCAGCCCATAGTATTCCTTAAACACCGGGTGCACATCGCTTTGTTTGATGGTTGAGCATGGTATCGGCCGACGCAAATGTTTGTTGAGGCAGAGCCTGTCGAACCAAAGAGGGCGGAGCTACCCCCCCTGCGTCCCACTGTCATGTTCTTGCGGGTCATCGAGGTAGGCCGCCCAGGCGTAGTGCCAGTCTTCGCCAGTGCGCATCCTGAGACTGTGCATTAGCAGGTCGCTGGGGCTTGCTTCACCGGGAAAAACGTTACGCAGTTCGACCAGTACGCGGCCACTGATCGCATGGCCGCGCCAATCGAGTTGCGACGGCCGGCAATGGTGACCGCAGCCGCTGCAGTGCGCCGCTCCGGAGCCGGTCTGCCAGTCTGCGAGCCGGTCCCTCCAGCCCTCAAACCGGGTCCTGCAGACGGGGCAGCGCGGTTTGACGGTGTTGGGACCCGTGACCAGCCGCGCCCTTTCATAGGGGCCGTGCAGAACAACGTGACAGAAATTCAGGCTGCCATCCTGCGTTGGGTGCATGACCAGAAAGGGAGAGCATCCGGCATAGATCACATGACGGCTGAAGCCTTCACCGGCGGTGTAGCTCGCCGGCGCCAGGCTGTCGGCGATAATCTCCAGGTCGGCCAGCACCTGGCGGACCAACTGGATTCTGGGCGCGGAGTCGGGGTCGTTGGGTGCGAGATAAAGGCTGGTCAGTTGTGACATCGTTGGGATGTTGGCTCAACGAGTATCTCTGGGCAAGGTTGCTGCGAACCAGCTGTGTTGTAATGAGGGTCGTGTCGCGGGGTCGAGATGTTCAAGAAGATCTTCATCAAACTGGTGCGCGGATATCAGCTGCTGATCAGCCCGTTTCTGGGCAACAACTGCCGCTATATGCCCAGCTGTTCGGCCTATACCATGGAGGCGATAGAAAAGTGGGGTCCCTGGCGCGGTCTGTGGATGGGCATCCGACGAGTCGGACGTTGTCACCCATTTCACGAGGGCGGATATGATCCGGTGCCCGACCCACCACACGAGCATGAGCACAAACAATGAGCCGGCCAAGTTTGCCGATGTGTTCGCGTCACCCTCCGCGCTGCGTGACACCTTCGAAAGCAAGCTGATCGAACTGCTCGAGCAGGACGTGCTCGGTGTATTCATTCTGGTGCTGGCCAATGCGAGCTTCGAGCGTTCAACCTTTAACCGCCTGCACCGGCCGCTGGCAGCCGCCTTCGCGCGCTGGAATGCGCGCTTCGATGCCGGGGACGATCGCCTTACCGCTGCGCCAGCGGATGATGTCGAGGTGTTCGAGCGACTGCGCCGGCTCGGTTTCGAGCGCCTGGAAGTGACCCGCTGGAAACGTCTGGGACCCTGGGAGGTACAGTTCAATCAGCTGCGCTCCCTGCGCCCACCGCGCATGAGTCATGCCGCGG